>Ga0209835_1000291_pt1 | contig 33409 bp, 11 predicted proteins | sample LakKivwa52mmetaG_FD_184138 | JGI IMG/M metagenome (GOLD analysis project Ga0209835, IMG submission 184138) | Anoxic lake water microbial communities from Lake Kivu, Rwanda to study Microbial Dark Matter (Phase II) - Lake Kivu water 52m metaG... | ecosystem: Environmental > Aquatic > Freshwater >... | reverse complement strand
CGTCCCGACTTTGGAAGTCGGGAAGGTCGTAAGTTCGAATCTTACTACCCCGACGGAGTAGAAGCGGGTTTCAGCGTCCTTGCTGATTCCCGCTTTTTCGTATAGCGATTATGAGAAGTATTTGGTTGATTGATCTTGCGAAATCAAAGTACAATGGTTAATGGATGATCATTTCCTGATTAATCTTTTCACAGCAATTCCATCAACACCGGAAATCCTGACCTGATAAATTCCGGACGACAGCCCGGAAATATCTATACTCAGCGATTGTAGTCCGGTGGTGGAAATTGTCTTTACTGAAGTTCCATGACCACCAATGATCTCAATTGAACAGAAGCCATCAATACCGGTGAGCCATATCAAACCGTCGGTGGGATTTGGGTAGATACCAACCTGGGATTCGCCGGAATTCCCAATCCCTGTCGAGTAAAATTTAAGCATTTTGATGGCCGACAGTCCTTCACCAGTGAAGTAGCCGGTTTGTGGCAGATGCAGGTGATATTCCACTTCTACATCATCACTTTCGCCGGTGGAGGGTCTGTAAACTTTAAAGGCCATTGGTTCTAATTCCCCGAAACCGTCCTTTTCAACAGTCAGTTCATCGTCTGCATATGCCGTAATGAAAGCGTTAATGGTAGTGGATGTAATTTCGGTAAAACCGTAACAGTCACCGTTCGAACCAAAGACACCGATAATGTCTCCGGCCATTAAGCCATTCAATCCGGAGATTTCGATGGCAATAAGGTGCGATGAGGGGGACATATTCACTTTGTTCCATGGATGATCTGGATGTCTAACAGCGGGTAGTTCTCCGTTCCAGCCATTTTTTAGTGAAGATGGGAAAGTCACAGCACCGAATGTATTCATCAGAGCATAATAAGCTGAGCCAGGCAATAGGTTGCCGATTGTGTTTATGCCATAATCCGGCCAGTAGACACCAACACCGGCAATATCCTTTGCAATTACAAGGCCAGTGCCGCTGAATAGCGCAACTACATCAACCGGCGCAGCAGATATTACCGGAACCAGGTTCCATCCGCTGGTCAGATTATAGGTTTTATTGAGTTCTTCAATGCCGACAATAGGAAGGGTTGCTGGACTGTTCATTTTTACCTTATAGGCCGATTGGCTTTCCCAGTTCAAAATCGTGTTCATTCCACCGGACGGATAATAGGCACCCGTCATCGTTTGGGCTATAATAAAACTGCTGCTGATCGGATCAAACACATCACCGATTGCATTGTCTGCAGGCATGACATAGCTCGACAGGCCAATCCAACCGGCAGCAAGGCTGATGTTGTGGGTGATTGATTCGTCACCCCATAAAATCCGGTTAAACGGGTCGTTTTCAAACACAGGACCAGCATAAGCACCATTGTATTGGGTGAAGTTGATACTTCCCGTGTTCACGGTTTTGGCCACATTGTAAAGGCCGCTCCATGTATTGGCGGGGAAGATGGCGCCGGTACTTGTAAGTTCCTGACCACTGTTCATTGTAAGCAAAACGCCGGAAAGCTGACCCATCCTGAAAGTGCAGTAATTAAACGCCTTTGCAGGATCAATCATGGCACCTTCATTAATAAAGATACCATTGCTACCCATATGTTCAAAAACCGTGTGTTCAGCGCTGAGATTTCCGCCGGGTTGCACCGAGAAGGCATATTTCCCGGCATTCACCCGGGTAACCAGAACCTCCTGCCCTGCAGTTCCCGATGATAAAAAGGTTCCGCCGTTGGTTACGGTGAGATAGCTGTTCAGTTTTAAAACGGATGCGGCGCCCATATCCAGGGTTCCACCATCATTAACTGCCACCGCACCGTTGCAGGTGAGCGTAAATGCTTCGCTACCCGCATTGAGTTTTCCGTTTAGGATATTCAGGTTGCCATTCACCTGCAGATCGCCTCCCAGATTCATTTCATTGCTGGCAAATGCCATAATGGTGCTGCCATTCTGGTTTTTAGTTACAATCGGAGTAACGTCTTTTGCTCCTCCTGATTTATTTATGGTGAGATGATGCAGCGCTGAACCGGGAACGGTGTAAATAATCCGGTTCACGCTTCCGTATAGTTCAACAGTGCCCCCTGCGGGCATGAATCCCGCTTTTTCGGCTATGAAGTTACCCGGAGTTTTGATGGTTCCCCCGCTAATATTCCCGGTAAAGTTGAACTCAGTAGCTTCATTGAAGTATATGCCGTTATCTTTGATATCGAGAGTTCCTCCGGTCATGGTCAATGAGCCGTTGTCGAGATAAGGCCACCAGCTGTCGCCGTTTCCACCGTAAATATTCAGGTTGCCTCCGTTGCCAATCGTGATGTTACCGTTAAAATCCACATACTGGCTGATATCCTGATAAAGATTCATGGTTCCGTTGTAGATGGCGAAGGAACCGAACAAGCCGTTATCGGCCAGGTCGAAAGCGGTAAACTGTCCGGGCGATATAAAAATACCCCCGCTGGTCCAGTCGTAAACCTGGCACTGAATGGTGTCGCCGGCTTCATTGTAAAGCAGTTGTGAGGGTTTGTTGATTTCGAGGATATGGAAGTTCTCTGACGAACAAAACTGAGCGCCGGTTCCGTTGAAAATGACCCTTCCGGTGGTTTCCTCAAAACCGGCATCTCCCAAGATATTATTCCAGTTGCCGGCAACCGAAATGGTTTTATGATTAGCGTTCATGGCGCCCTGCACAATATCCAGGTTTCCTTTGATCATAATATCATCATTCACCATGATGGATGATCTGGGTTTATCAATCACCACATTGCGGAAATAATTCCCACCGATCACGTGCATATAATCTCCGGAACTCAGATTGATAAACTCAACGGTACCGGCCGATGGCTGAAACGTGCCCGGCGAGAGGGCTGTCAGGCTTCTTCCCAGTTTAAGGGTTCCCCCCGAAATCTGGTCGCTGAAAGTAGCACTGAGGGTTACACTGCGATTGGGAAATTCTATCGTTCCAGTGGTCAGGATCATGGTCCCGTTCAGGGTAACCATACCGTTGGAACCATGATTGACGAACGATCCGGCACCTGCATTCAGAACTCCGGTTCCGGGCAGGGAAATATCATTATACACATCGGCTACAGATCCCGGGGAAAGATTTAGCGTGCCTTCAAGGATCAGATTTCCAACAACCGAAAAGTCAGCCCCATCGGTCAACGACAGTATTACTCCCGACTGAATGGTAGCGTTATAGCCCACTAAAAGATCGGTAGTAAGACCCGGGATCACCGTCCCGCTCTCAATCAGCAGGTTTCCGGCAACCCGTGTAGGATAATAAACGGTTACTTCTGGGTTGTTCAAAGGATTTGAAAAAGATGAAGGTAAAATAGTCAGGTTACCAAATTCGGCATCATCATCTTCGGAAGGCGACAAATTACGGATTATGGCCATATTACCTGTTCCTAATTTCGCATGCGTTCCATTGGCAAATTTCCAGTTGGTGGCGCTGATGGTTCCATGGGTAATCACTGCCTGTGAACCTTCATTCCAGGTAATGCCCTGAGTACTGAGTATATCAGTTGCCTGTGTCATTTTCAGGGTGGCCGCATGGATGGTAACATTCTGGAAACAGTTTACATTACTTGCATTGAGATCAAAAGTTCCGGCATTAAGAATCAGGTCGCCGTCAATCCTTAGCTGATTGCTGTAAACGAAAACCGTGCTGGCTCTGGTTTGCGAAATTTTTTGGTCTTCTCTGTCAGATAGGTAGGGTAAGGTAACCTCTCCGTCAAATGCACCTTTACTGATGATCACACTTCCAAACTGGCAACCAGATGCCGTTGCGATGCTGGCATCGGCGCTGCCGTACATTTCGAAGGTACTGCTCAGATTCACAAACCCCGGGTTCATATTATTGATACTTCCCACCGTACGGATAATCCCTCCGGCAATATAGTTGTCGAAAGTGTACGACGTGGAATTCAGAAGCCGGATGCCTCTGTTTTTAAAATCCAGTACGCCATCGTACATGGTAAGCGAGCCGTTGGCCGCATAGGGCCAGTCGCTGTCGGCGCTGCCTCCGTACACATTGAACTGGCCGCCGTTGATCAGCAGGTTGCCGTTTAAATCGATCCACTGATCGTTAGTAAGATTGATAACGCCACCCTCGTGAAGGGTGTAATTCCCGAAAATACCGTTATCGAAAAGGTCGCTGGCTGTAAAGGTACCGGCCAGCACCTCGATACCCCCGGAAGTCCAGTCGTATTGGCTGCAACTGACCGTGAACCCCGGGTTATTGATTCTGAGCAGACCTCCGGAGTTCAGTTCAAGAATGTCGAAAGTTTCACTGCTGAGCATATTCTGATTGGCTGACCCGTTAAACACCACGCGGCTGCCTGTTTCCTGGAAGGCGGCATCCCCTGCGGTGTTCTTCCAGTCTCTACCCACCTGAAGGGTCCGGTTTTGTGCATTGAGAATACCTGAAGTTATGGTAAAATTTCCTTTAATGTTAAGTATTGAGGTTTGGATATTGTCAATCAGCACGGTACCGGTCTGGTTGAATTCGAGATGATGAAAATAATCGTTCACATTGGGTTTGATGAACTGATTGGTCCCTTTGAGTGTAACCGTACCGGCTGTGCAGGTCATGAGGCCATTACAGCTGATGTTTCCGTGAATATTTATTACAAATACCGTAGCCACCGAGAGTTGCGCCCCGTTCTGAACAAACAGGTTTCCCTTGATGGTGACATTCCGGGAAATTCCGGCAATGGTAACCGTCTGACCACCTGTTTTTTCCACATTCACATTATTGAACGACAACTCATTGCCGAACCCTGTATTCGCGATTATTGACGGGGTTGTCCCGGTAAAACGTACGGTTCCTGCAGCAAGATTACAACTGGCTCCGGCGTACACCCTCCAGTCGCCGTTTACATAACATTCGGCCGCTGCAGAGAAGTTGGCCACGGAACCGTTTTCCCAGAACACATCGCGTAACACATTCAGTTTGCCCGAAGCACCGTTCATCACCAGGTTTCCGTGAATGGTTACATCGAGGTTAACGTTGAGGTTGTAATTACTAATAGTAAGCGTGGCCGAAGGGTTGATCACCAGGAAACGGCAAGACGCATTGTTGTTGCTGATAACAGGCATCTGGTAGGGTGGCGACCAGGGAATGATCACATCCATGGTTGATGTTGGAAGTATCCCGGCGCTCCAGTTAGCCGGGTTGTGCCAGTCGTTGCTTACCGTGCCTTTCCAGGTGCCGGGCGCTTCGGCAAAATCAATATAGAATTTGTGGTCTCCGGGGGTATTGTCCACATCCACCACCATAAAATAATAGGTAGTAAAGGCGGTTAGCGCCAGGGTGCCGTATTTTCCCGGCCCGCTGATATTCTGAATACAGTTCCAGCCTGTTGAGGAACAGGAACCCGGCTTCCAGAGATAGGCTGCCGAACCAGAAGCGGAGCTCACCTGAACGGAGTAATTGCCTGTTGTGATGGGTGTAAAGCTATAGATCTGCTCCAATCCTGCCGCCAGCGTACCGCAGGGCGTGGATGAATTGGTGTACCAACTGCCGTTATAACCACCGTTATAGGTTTGCTGGTAAGAGGAGCCGGTACCGCCTATGTTGATGATATTCTGGCAGGGATCCCAGGCAATATAAAACGCATGGGTTACAGGTGAAGTGGTTTCCGGATCGAGAAGCAGCTGATATTGGACCCCTTTAATGAGGTTCAGAGAACCATAGGTACCCTGCGAATACACATCATCAATGCAGGTCCAGCCGGATGCACTGCAGGTACCGGTGCGGTACATGTAATCCACCCAGGTATTGTTGGTGAGGGGTACTTCGAGCCGGTAGATGCCGGTTTCGGGAGCGGTAAAAGTGTAGATCTGCTCCACTCCGGGGCAGGAATAGCCGCATGCCGAGTTGGTAACCGTATTCCAGATGCCGGTTCCGCTTCGGGTGAAAAGCTGCGCATTGGCAAAACCGCCATAGCCCATATTGATGAAACCGGAGCAGGGGTTGCCATAGCCGGTCAGCGGGATAACCTTGGGAGAAGCCACATTGTCGGCATTGTGGGTGATAACTAATTGTGCCGATTTCGGGCCGGCTGAGGACGGGCTGAAACGCACATGGAACGTGCCTCCGAAACCCGGACTCAGATAGAATGAAGTTCCGCCGATGATGGAAAAATCAGCAGCATCGGGGCCGGTTACGGTGATATTGTACACTTCGAGGTTGAGATTATTGGGCCGGGTTCCCGTATTATTGACTGAAAACGGAAAAGTACTGGCGCCTCCCACATCGGCAGTTCCAAAATCCCACGAAGCGGAAGGAATGGTGGTCAGTACGGCGCCGTTGCCACCAAGGGAACTGTTCAGCCAGTATTGTAGGTTGTTGTTGGGATAGGAAAGCTGAAACTTTCCCCATATCCCGTCAAACGATGAAAAATTGCACTCATCCCAGGAGGGGTTATGGCATGTACCAAACAATTGACCTACCACATGCCCGGTATTATTTACAATGACACTTCCTGAACTTCCCGGTGAACTCTGCCCGGCATAGGTAGTGGTGTGGAAATACCTCGAAATGGGAAGGTTGTTGCAATCATACTCCGGAGTATACAGGTTTTTATACCGTGAATATTTTTGTTTTTGTCCACCGGGATGATGCACCGCATGCAGGGTTTCACCGTTGCTCACGTTATTGGTGGTCCAGCCCAGATAAACATCGCCTCCAAGGTTTCTGAGCAGCACCAGGGTAAAGTCGGTGTCCGGGTTGGTGGCAATCAGGTTGGCGCCATTCACCACTACTGTTCCCGGGCTGACCGTATCATTGTTGCAGGCTTTTGAATAATAATAAAAAACCGCTTCCAGGCCGGCCGCCGAAGTTTGGGTATCGAAACAATGGTTTGCGGTAAGCAGGTAGGGCTGGGCATCTTTGGCACGGGCATCGTTGAGGAGGCCGCCTGAACATATACCATATCCGGCGCCAACCGGAAAATACAGAAAAGCGGTGGAACGCCGCAACTGGTTAATATGATTGAATTCATTAGCATACGGACAATTGGCATCAATATAGCAATCGCGGAAGTTTTCCTTTTTGATATACCGGTTATCCACATGAATGATTTTGGAGATGGTAAACGACAGGCTTCTTTCGTCCCTGTTGTTCACCGGTATAACCACCTGAAGGGTAACGGAACCGGAAAATACCGACGTGGTATAAAACCCGTATTCATCCACCCGACCGCTCAGTTCCTTCTGCTGAAACGACTGATCGTTATCGCCAAACACGTTGACCCTGACCCCGGCCGGGAAATAACCGCTCTCAAAAAATACCCTCAGCTGATCAGCTTTCCCCGACTGAAACCTGGTGGTGAACAACAAGGTATCCTCATGAATCCTCGATAACCTTCCGCCGGCTATTGATGTTTCACCTTGAGCTGGCACGGCAATTTTGTCGAGACCAAAAACCAGAGGTTTGGCCAGATTCCTGATAACACCTACCAAGGGCGGGTCGAAGCTCTCCTCGATAAACCTTCTTTCAGCCAAAGATAAACTGTCCAGCGTGTGAATTTCATCTGTGCCAAGATCACCGGACAACCGGTATAACTTGGGCTTTTCCTTATTTATTGACCTGTTGCTGAAGTCATATTCCTCCATATCCACGGTCACTTCCTCCCAATTCAATGTGCTCTGGGAATATGAAATATTGTAAAGGGTAAAAATAACTGCCGCCACCCAAATCCTTATTTTGAACAAATTTATCCTCATTGTCGAAAATTGTCTGATTCCAAAAATTGATTGTTTTATGTTTGCTTTCGCGAATTTGATTTTACGATAAAGTTATGAGTACATAAACTACTAAATCACCAAAATGCCTGGTGTTTAGATTTTTACGATTTGTTTGATAGTAGTTCCGTTGTTTGAGATGAATCTGATCCGGTAAACTCCGGCAGGTAAGCGCTCAAGATCAAGGTTGGTCTGAGTTTCATCTCCTGTTTTTACGCTCTTAATCACTATTCCCATTGGAGTAAGCAGTTCAATTCTTTCAACGTTTGCCAATCCTGTAATCCATACCTTTCCAGCCGTTGGATTTGGATAAATATTTACTGAGCTGATGTTTAAATCATCAAAACCGACCGAAGAATTATGGAGTTGCCTTACCACAGAAATGCCTTCGGGATTGAAGCTTCCCTGATCCGGCCAGGTTTCATCGAATATGGCTTCAAGAGGAATTACCTGCCCCGATGATGGTCTGTATAATTTGAAAGACAATGATTCACCCGCCAGAGCGCCATCGGCTTCGGGGGTGAGCGGGTCATTGGCAAATACCTGCAGTGCTTGATTTATTGAACGGTCATCAATGCTCACTGCTCCAACACAAAATCCCCGTGGAGTAAATACACCGATTATATCGCCGTTTTCGAGCAACTCCATCACCGGAAAGTCAATGCCGATGATATGACCCGAACCGGTTCGGTTAACGGGGTTCCACGGCGTGTTAATTTCTTCAGCAGGTTGTTCTGGTGAGGCTGAATTATCGGCCAGGTTGTTCGGAAAGGTTATGCTTCCCGGCGTTTCCATCCTGATATAGTATGCTTTTCCGGTGTTAAGCTGCGATAGCGTGGCAATTCCAAATGCTGGCCAGTAGATTCGATTGCCGGCAATTTCCTTAATGATCTGCAGTGAACTGCCCAGACCACTTACCAGCGAAGCAACATTGACCTCGGTGTTGCTGATTACCGGTAGCATACTCCAACCGGAAGGTAGAGCCATCGTTTTGTTGTGATCGGGCAATCCAATAAACGGCAATGCGGCAGCTGCATTCATTTTCACAGCGTAGGCCGACTGGCTGCTCCAGTTGCCGATGGTGTTGATCCCGCCTGCCGGGTAATATACGCCCGTAAGCGTTTGAAGTATGGTAAGATTAGCACCCACTGGGGCAAAGAGTTCCGGAAGCGAGGTTTCATTTGGCATGATATAACTGGATAATCCGCTCCATCCGGCGGGGAGACTGATGGTTTGGGTTGGCGTTGTGCTGTACCACTCAATCCGGTTGAAAGGATCGTTTTCGAATACCGGGCCTGAAAAGTTTCCGGTGTGTCCGATAAACGTGATGTATCCCTGGTTTTCACTTTTCCTTACGTTTGATGCACCGCTCCATGAATTTTCGGGGAACAAGATACCAGTGCTCACCAGGTCCTGGTCATTATTGATAGCCAGCAAGGTTCCGCCAGGCGCTCCATTCCTGAATGTGCAATAATTAAAGGCGTGATCAGGCTCGATAAAGGAATTCGGGTAAAACCGGATGCCATCACCGTTCATATATTCCAAAATAGTGTAATCAGCAGCAAATGACGCATCAGCATTAACATCGAAATAATAGTGGTTCACACCCGCCCTGGTTATCAGCACCTCACCTTCCGGCGTTCCGAGAGAGGAAAATTTACCTGATGGCTCAACAATCAATCCTTGGTCCAGTTTCAGGGTTGTCAATGGCCCTACTTCAAGGGTACCTCCATCTTCTATAACTACGGAAGCCGCTCCGGTATTCGTTCCGCAGGTAAGTGCGAGTCCCGGATTGCCGGTTTTCATCGTGCCTTCCTGTATATTCAGAATACCGGCCACGTTTACATTGGCGGTCATTTCAACAGCGCCTCCGCGAAGCACGCTTACAGTTTTTCCATTCCGGTCTTTGTAGGATGCGGGTATATAGCCTTCTTCGGGAGCTTTATTTATGTTAAGATGATGCAGGTTGCTTCCAGTGATAGTGCTCACATAAGAGGTAACATCAGAATAAAGTTCTGTAGTTCCGCCCCAGGGTGTATAATCGGCCCTGTCGACAATGAAACTGCCTGCAGTTCTGATGGTTCCGCCACCGATTGAATTGGTAAAATCGCCGGAGGAATTGATCAGGATTCCCGCACCGTTGAAATCAAGGGTGCCGCCGTTCATCGTCAGTGAACCGTTGCCATAATAGGGCCAATAGCTGATGTCGTTTCCTCCCGATATTTTCAACAATCCGTCGTTGATGATAACGTTTCCGTTCAAATCGGTATATTGCGAAAAATCCTGATTTAAATAACAAACCGCATCTGCGCCCAGGATGGAAATGTTTCCAAAAATCCCACTGTTTACAAGATCATTGGCTGTAAAAGTACCACTTTGAACTTCCAGTGAACCTCCCATCAAAAAGCTATTGGTTGTTACATTCCCTTCGGGACCGTTGTCAATTTGCAGGCTGCCCGACGATAAATCAAGGCTGTTTACAATATGAAAATAAGGTGCGTTGATGGTGTTGTCGTTGTTAGCATAAAAAATATTGTCAACTGTCACTATATCAAGAAACTGCAAACTACCACCAGACTTGTCGTTTTGCAGGTCATAAAATGTATTGATTCCTGTTACACTCTGATCTGAACTGCCGTTAAAAACTACCATGTTATCCATTGGGTGATACCCTCCCCAATTAAACCAGTTACCACCCACATAGATATCGGTTCCGTTTGAATATAGCTCCGCGCTGTAATTATTAAAATCATTAGCAATATTCAATGGATCAGTTTGATTTATAAACAGATAGTAATCCAGGTCTAAAGCATCTATGGTTAGGTTGTGGAAAAAGTTACCGTTGCTGCAAGTTAATTGACGATAATCAATCTTTGGTTCGAAAGATACAGTACCGCCGGTTGGTTGAAATATCCCGGGAGTATTGGCAATAAAATTACTGCCAAGTACTATGAAGCCATCGCTCATAATTTTGGGCATACCATTCAATACAAGGACGCTGTTTCCAATTTCGATAATACCATTAGTCATAGTAAGGGTTCCCGAAAAAACATTCCAGGTATCAGGCTGCACCAGTTCTGAACGGAAGTAGCCGTTGTGAATAACAAGAGAACTGGTGGCAGCCGTATTAAATGTCCCGTAGGCCACAAGTTCTCCGTCGCCCATGTTCAGCGTTCCGTTAACGGTAACATCGCTGTAAAAAGCCAGGTACCCGCCCCTGCTATCCGGATTTCCCGATCGGGACTCCTCTCCGGAGGCATAAGCCGATGCGGAGGCAAAATTCAGAAATACAGCGCTGGTGGGGGTATCATAAAAATTGGAGAAAACAATTAAACTCTGATCCTGCATATAAAACGAATTCGAAGCTTTTACGGTAAGGTTTCCCAATAATGTAACCGGTTGGCTTGACCAGTTCGAAATATAGGCTGCATGTCCGGGATTTTTATCAATGGATACCGAACCATAGCGGGCGCTGAGTTCCCGGTTATCGGGTCCGCCCCCCGTGATCCCTTTAAACGACACCAACACGGTTTCGGGCAGGATAAAACTGCACCCTTCTTCAGTGGTCAGCCATCCGTAAACGTTCAGATTTCCATGAGTTATATTGGCAACCGAACCGTTTTTAAATGCCAGGTCGTGCACCTGTGAAGTACCTGCATTAAGAACATCGAAAGCATTGGTCATTTTCAGGGTTCCATAAACGGTGACATTTTTGTCTGCCGTCAGGATTCTGCCATTCAGTGCGAGCGTACCTGAATTTACCAGTAGATTGCCGGTAATTCGAGCATTGGTGCTTAACGAGACCTGGTTTGCCCGGGTACCATCGGTAAGCATTTTTCCACTCCTTGGGTCGAAAACCGGTTTTGATGGCAGATCTTCACCCTCACCTTTTGAACCTTTGTTAATGTATAGGTTAGGCAGTGAATTGGCGCTTCCCATGGAGATGTTCCGATCAGCAGACCCATACATTTCAAAGGCGCCGACCGCCGGAGCAAATCCAGTCCTGTTTATGCTAATCCCACCCACGGTTCTGATCATGGAATTTTCTGATAAACTGACGTTGAGCGTATAAGAGGAGTTGTTGATCGTGATGCCATTATTTTTGAAATCCAGAACCCCGCCATTCATTGTTAAGGAGGCATTGCGCGAAAAAGCCCACCAACTGTCGCCATTGCCGCCATAGACATTAATGGTTCCTCCACCATCGAAAACGACATTGGCATCAAGATCCACCCACTGGGTGTTGTCCTGGTACAAATTCATGGTGGAACCCGTATTAACGCGATAACTTCCGAAAAGTCCCTGCTGAGCCAGGTCGAGTGCGGTAAACGTAGCGCCGTTAAGCGCTTCTAACCCTCCCGAAACCCAGTTGTAGCTGTTGCAGGTTACAATCGTTCCGGCGGTATTGATTGCAATTGCTCCGGTACGGTTCACTTCCAGAATGTTGAAATTTTCAGAGGTAGTAATATTCTGCACTCCCGAGCCATTGAAGATTACTTTTGCTGTGCCAGGTTCAAAACCATTGGGGAAATTATTGTTCGACCAATTTCCACTTACGCTGATGTTGTACCAGGCTGTAGTTGCTGGACTATTGGCACAACTTAGTCTTCCGCTGGTAATAGAAAGGGACCCAACCTTAAGATTTTTATTGGCAACGTAAACTTTTCCGGATGTTTTCGCAATATTCAAATCACCCAATATCAGGTCGGAGTCGCTTTCATGCTGAATGTACTGGTCGCCTGCACCGTTCATTACCAATGTAGAATTTGAAAGATTAAGATCATTGCCAGGGAAGTTAGAAAAACGAAAGTTTCCACCACAGGTTATTATTCCACCTGTGAGTTCTACCATGCTTTTTGCTCTAAAATAAATACCTCCGTTAACCGTTACCGCGCTCCCGGAATTCAATTTCAGGGTAGCATCAAAAAATGGTGAGCTGATGGATTGAATTGTCAGCGCTTCGGATGATGTAGAAGTGACCTTAAGATTGGCGCCATTTGCAATTTCCAATTTTCCACCAAAACAGTTAACAGTTCCGCTGCAGGTAACACCATACCTGAGTGTGACGGTTGATTCGTTGGGCTTAACACACACAACACTGGTATAAGTATCGTTTTGATTATCATCCCACCAATCGGCTGACCAGGAACCGTTAAAATTCAGCTTACTGGTCGATAACATGGTGAATTGTCCGAAACCGGCATCAAAATCTCCCATGACATATAAAGTACCGTTATTCATTGTCAGGGTCGCATTACCTCCAAGAACCAGATCAAAACAATAGGCTTGCGGACCGCTGATGAGTGGCTGAACGGCAAGAAAGGGAACATACACACTCATGTCACCCGTTGGAACAGCTCCAAGCGACCAGTTACCGGGATTATCCCAGTTGTTATTTGTTGCCCCGGTCCAGTAATTCCATGTTTTTGGAGTGATGTTGATTGTATAATCCTCAACTTCACCATACGTGGTTGCTCCACAAGGTGATAAAGTGCCTGACCATGTAATCCGTATTCTCATGCGTATTGGTCCTGTTGTTGCAGTTTGAGGTGGACTTACATGTGCTGTGAATTTACTGATGAGGGTACTGACATAAAGGGTTTCATCGGCATCATCGAAATCGCCGTCTTTGTTCCAGTCAATCCAAACCCCGCACTGATCTCCTGCATAAGGAGCGCCGTTCGTTATCGTCAATTCTTCATAACCATTCAAAGGTAAATTGGCGCTGTGAGTTGCAGTGTAATTAGCATAGCCTGAACAACCGGTAACATTATCAATCGTGCCGAACTGCACCCGGCTGATGTATTCGGAACATCCGCCGGAAGCGGCGCAATAGGTTACGTCAGGGAAAGATTTTGAGTGATTAGCTGGCACAAATTCATTCCTTTCATGTTCTCCAAAATCTGTTTCATTTCCTGAATTTCTGGAAAATCTTTCGGATTGCGGGTCTGGCGCATGGCCTTTCCGAATGAATGAATCCTCCGAATACTCGGTTTGAGCCAATGCAAAACCAGAGGTAAAAGTGCAGAAATTCAGCACTAAATAAACTAAAACGAAAGTAAATCTAACGGCATTCATATTAATTTGATTTTTAAGTTAATAGATATGACTTTTTCAATTTTGTCGCAAAACAAGTAAATCGGAAGCACAATACGTAATTAAAATATGTTAAGTCTTAAAAACATACCGTATTCAATTGAATATCAATAAAATGTCAATCGTTAAATTTTCGTTAAAATGAAAAATGCCATCCCGGTGACCTTTTTGCTGATTTAACCCGGCTTTCTGTTGAACAATTCAAACCAGAATTGTTTAATCTATAGTTCAAAATGAAAACCTATGAATATAGCCAATGATATTACCGATCTGATAGGACGGACACCATTGATAAGGCTCAGGACTTTCAGCCGGGAATGTGGAGCTAACCTTCTGGCCAAACTGGAGTACCAGAATCCCGGAGGATCAGTAAAAGACAGGCTTGCCTGGGCAATGATCCGTGATGCTGAAGAAAAGGGGCTCATCAGCCGGAACACGGTAATTATTGAGCCGACCAGCGGAAATACCGGAATCGGACTGGCAATGGTATGTGCTGCAAGGGGCTACAAATTGATTGTTACCATGCCCGAAGGAACATCCATGGAGCGCCGGTTGCTGATACGGGCTTATGGCGCTGAACTGGTGCTTACTGAAACCGAGAAAGGGATGCAGGGCTCCATTGACAAAGCCATCGAGCTGAGTAGCCACCAAAAAGAGAGTTTTATTCCATATCAGTTTCGCAACATGGCCAATGTGGAGATGCACCGCAAAACCACGGGGCCTGAAATCTGGAAGGATACCGGTGGAATGGTGGATATTTTCGTGGCGGGCATGGGCACAGGAGGAACGGTGACCGGAACCGGCGAGTTCCTTAAGTCAATGAAAGAAACTATAAATATAATTGGTGTCGAACCCGCCGGATCACCTGTGGTTTCGGGTGGTAAGCCCGGAAAGCACAAAATCGCCGGGATAGGGCCGGGCTTCATCCCTGAAGTGTTGAATACATCAATCCTCGACGAAATTATCACTGTAAAAGATGACGACGCTTTCACAATGGCAAGGCGTATGACCCGCGAAGAGGGTATTTTCAGCGGAATATCCAGCGGCGCAATACTTTGGGCGGCCATGGAGGTGGGTAAGCGACCCGAAAACCAGGGAAAAAATATTGTTTTGATAACCTGCGACACCGGTGAGCGTTATCTCAGCACATCCCTTTACGCTAAAGAATAAATCAGCATTGGTATTCAGAATCAACTGATAATCGGGAAAAAATGATTGAAGATATCCTGCACAACGAAGTTATCAATAAAACCACCGAAGAGTTAGCCCGGAGCGAAACTTTCAGGATGGTTTACATGCCGCAACACGGCCGCAGTATGCCTTCGGTCGCGGTGCTTGGCGAATTGGTGGAGATATTCAGGGAAATCCTTTTTCCCGGTTATTTTGGCAATTCCCTCATCAACAAAAACAACTACTCTTATCACCTGGGTGTAAATGTGGATCACGCTTTCAGGCTGCTTAAAGACCAGATTTTTAAAGGAATATGTTTTTCGTGCAGCCAGGATAACGCATACGATTTTGAGTGTGGTGAAAGGCAATCACTCGACAAAGCTTCCAGGCTGATTTCCAGCCTTCCTGAGATCCGCCGGTTGCTTACTACCGATGTAAAAGCAGCATACCAGGGCGACCCGGCAGCCAATAGTGAGGGAGAAGTAATTTTCAGCTATCCCTCCATCAGGGCGATGACTATTCACAGGATAGCCCACGAGTTGTATAAACTTGAAGTCCCGCTGATACCGCGTATCATCTCCGAAATGGCCCACTCCGAAACAGGAATTGACATTCATCCCGGGGCTCAGATCGGCGAGTACTTCGCTATAGATCACGGTACGGGTGTTGTAATTGGCGAAACCACAATTATTGGCGACAGGGTGAAAATTTACCAGGGCGCAACGCTTGGCGCTAAAAGTTTTCCGCTCGATGAGAACGGTAACCCCATCAAAGGCATCCCGCGTCATCCAATAGTGGAAAATGATGTAATCATCTATTCCAATGCGACCATTCTTGGACGGATAACTATTGGCAAAGGATCTGTAATCGGAGGCAACATCTGGGTTACAAAGGATTTGCCAGCTTACTCGAAAATCACCCAGCAAAAGCCTATGGATCAATCGTTCAGTAATGGATCCGGAATCTAAAACGTGTTGGCGGTTTGCTACTTTTTACTAACCGTCAATTTTTCGACTACATTTTTAACCGGTGGCACAGTTCGAAGGTAATCGTAAATTGCACCGAGATCTTCTTCGGTCATCCCACTATACATATACCATGGCATAATGCTTTGAAATTCACCTGGTTGAACTGTTGGCAGGGTGTATGCAGAATCAGTATAATCCTTGAATTTGCGGATAAAGAATTCCCTGGTGTAGCTTCCTATTCCCGTTGCATCCGGAGTTATATTCGACGACCGTAGCACTGAGCCATCCGGGAAGGGAAATGCAAAACCGCCGGCCAGGTATTCGCCGGTTATTTGTCCTTTTTCCATTTTCGTATGGCAATCGGCGCAGGCAGAAGCTTTTAGCAGGTAATGGCCATAGCTCACGGCATCGGAAGGATCAGGCCGTTGTGAAAATGACGCTGGTTTGGGTATTGTATTGATGATCAGGTTCATAGGGAAATCAAGCTCTCTTGGAGGCCATGAAGCTTCAAGCGGCTGAAGTGTACGGATATAGGCAATAACCGCCTCAATATCCGATTGTTCCAAAGTCCCATAACTAAGATAGGGCATCACCGAAAAAATGGCTTCTCCATTTTTGGTTACCCCGGTAGTAATAAGCCTGAAAATTTCCCCGTCAGTCCAGTTTTTTAGATTGTAAGGGGTAATGTTCGGTGAATAAAACTCACCCGGAAAACCGAATTCTCTTCCGAATCTTTCACCTCCGGCACCTTCAGAACCTTTGACCGGCGGCCCGGAAAATAAACTCCAGTCGCGTTGCGAGTGACAATCAATACAAACCATGACATGGTTGGCGAGGTATCGCCCTCTTTCAATCTGGCTATCTGTTTTTTGGATGGCGAGTTCAGGGGCAGCGCCTACATCAGGGAGGAAAAATTTCAGATATCCCACTCCGCTTAGAACAAGAACAATCACTAATGAAACCAGGACCAACAGGACAATACCTGATTTTTTTATCGTTTTCATTTTTGCTGTAATTTATTTTGCAAAAATAGCTGCCAATGAAAAGCAAAAAGGTCCTATGAGTTTAAATTTGCCAGCGATCGTGTTGAGATTGCTCAACCAAATGAAAGAAATAGATTAATTAAATCACCTGTTTTGGTCAATTTGATTCAGAGCCAGTTGGGTACTGATGTCTATTTAGGAATTCAACTTTTTCCGTGACCGATTTTGTTTGGTTTGATATGTTGGATTTTAATCAGATATGTTGCTAACGTCAAGGCGCCGGTTGAGGTAAAGATATGCCAAAGCCAGTGTGTTCCGAAAGAGAAAAAGTGATTTTCCCAACTATCTGCATAGCGAAAAAATAGTGCGATAATAAGAAATAGAATGCTGTAAATCAGGTACTTTACTTCGATGAAGTGCGTTCGGAACAGAAAGATCAAGGCAGGCAGAAAAATCATGACTCCGGTAAGAAAGTAGGAGAGATTGATGGCAGTATGACCTTTTACAAAACCGAAAGCTGCAAATCTGAGCAGGAATGAAGCAGCTACGACGAGCAAAATGTAAAACCAATTGGGTAAAACCTTGTACCAGAAGTAGATGCTGATGGAAAGCGTCATAAGGGCAATTGGAACAAAGTCCATGTAAAGGATAAAAGGATGAGCCCTGAAAGCGTGATACAGCGTGCTGCCAATCCCGCCAATAGCCATTAGTGGGGAAGCCACGAAGATTAAAAACCAATAGTGATGGTATTGCCCTTTGAGCCTGATTAACAGGTAGATGACAGGAATCAGGAAGGTTAATGAAGAAATTGCATTCCAGGGTTCGACAAAAAGATGATCGAGATCGGTTTCGTAGTAGACCGGTCCATTATCGCGAAGCCTTTCCATAAGAGATTGAATTAGTGTGTTTTAGTCAGATATTCAGGATTTCTGAACTATTTGCAAAAATCAAAAACACCCTAATTCGATTTTTGTTCGTCCGGATCTTTTACAATTGCGCTGGCAAAGCTGGACGAATAGGCTCCAAAAAAGCCGAATGCACCATTGGAAATATTGCCTGGTACATTGGCCGGAGGGCCACTAAACAACGGCGATTGATAGCTGATTTCCTCCTGCAGTTTGTAGGTAAATTCCCATTGTTCCTTTGTAATCCGGGCAGCACGCAAAGTTACGGTATCTCCGGTCATTACCGTTTCACCTGATAAGCTCTGGTCGAGCCAGTAAACGCTAACACCGTTGGTGTAATTGCCGTTGTAAAGCAGATCATCCACCACAAAAACTTTACTGATGGTGTCATTTACCAGCCGGCCATTCACATAGGTCAGGAACATATAGTAATCCTCAGTGGGAGGGTCCCAAACATAGCATTGCACTTCCCAAAAACCATTTTCGCCCCAGGATGGCTGGAACTTCAAAGCAATGGAATCCAACTGGTTGACAGGATATATCTTAGACGTGGCTTCAAACTCTTTTGTTCCTCCGATCTCTTCATCCAGCGAAATTCTGAGCTTATAATCGCGGCCTGTTGTTCCGGAAACATCCGGCGCTGTGACGTAAATACCTGATTTGGCCGGAGTTTCGGTTAATACGTAAAATTCGATGTCGTTGGAGATGGTAACCTGTGCTCCGGTGACCGGTTCGGGCGCCTTGTTATCGAAATAATCAGCGGTTTGCGTCAGAATTACCTTATGAGAAGTAGTATCGGTGGTGAAATATCCCTCCACCACTAATCTCGCAAACTCCTGGCCATCAAGCTTCAGGTCAATGCGCTCGGTGCAGGAGAATAGCAACGAACCAGCGAAAACTGCGAAAAATATTTTTTTCATAACGATATGCAGATTAGGAAGTTGAGATTAAAATTTAAAATTATAGGTAATGCTTGGTATTAATGAAAACAGATAAGTGGATTCCGCATAGGTGCTGTAGGGATCGTCAGGCTCCGGGACAAAATTTATAGTCCAGACATTTTTGCGGGCATAGGCATTGTAAACCGAGAAATTCCATTCGCCATACCATTTACGATCCGGATTTAGACGTGGCCTTAGAGTCAGCGAGAGGTCAAGCCGGTGATAATCAGGGAGTCTGTATGCATTTCGGTCGGAGTAAATCGGAACGATCACATTTCCCCAATAGGCTCTGCCGGTGGGGTAGGTAACCGGCCGGCCAGTTGAATAGACCCAGTTTGCGCCCATGGAAATGCGCTCACTCAATTCGTAGTTCACTACGATCGAAAGGTCGTGTGGTTTATCATAAGGCGCTGAGTAAGGCTTTCCATTATTTATGGACTCAATTTCCCGTTCCGCTTTCGAAAGCGTGTATCCAATCCAGCCGGTCAGGTCGCCTTTGGTTTTTCGCAACATCAACTCAACTCCATAAGACTCAGCTGTTCCAAAACGCAGTTCTCCTTCAATCTCTTTATTTAGCAGCAACTCGGCGTGATCCTTGAAGTCAATGGCATTCCTGATGAACTTGTAATAAGTTTCCACCGAAAACTCAAGCGAATTATCCCGGAAATTTCGAAAATAGCCCACAGCACCCTGATCGGCAAGTTGTGGCTTTACGTTTGGGCTTGAAGGAATCCAGATATCGAGGGGAGTTCCGGCTGTGGAGTTCTGCGCCAGGTGCATGTACTGCGCATTATGGGTGTAACTTGCTTTCAATGAGGATCTTTCGTTGAGCAAATAAGTTATTCCTATGCGAGGCTCCAAATGACTGTATGTATTGAAAATGTTGCCATTGGAGTAGATGGCTGAGTCAACGGTTGCATAATTCTCATCAAACTCGTAAATTGTTCCCGGACCTACATTTTGAAACAAGGAAAACCTTAGTCCATATTTCAGGGTAAGCATATCGTTAATTTTCTGCTCGTTGCTGATGTAAATACCAGATTCGATGGCGTGGCTTTCAGGTACCACATATTCGTTGAAGAAAGTTTCTTCACCAATTCCTTTGGCATCTCCAGGTGCAAAAGTATGAAAGGTACTGGCAGCGCCAAACTTCAACGTGTTGTTCTGATCAATAAAATAGGTGAAGTCGGCTTTTCCGCTATAGTCCACCAGCCTTGATTTCCATTCAAACGATACCGCCTCTCCTTCAGGAACCCCAAGCTCGTAATCGTACTGAGATCTTAGTACCGTGAAATTGGCAAATATTTTACTGGAAATCAGGTGATTCCAACGCACTGTGACTGTGCTGTTTCCGAGGGTCATTTCGGCGAACTCATTTTTGAAAACATCCCTGCCAAAATAGGATGAGACGAAAATACGGTTCCGGTCATTGATGGTGTGGTTGACTTTGGCGTTAAGGTCGTAAAAATAAAGCTTGTTGTCCTGAATATCTTCGTTTCTCGAGAGTGGTAAAAAAATGTCAGCATAAGTTCTTCTGCCTGAAACAATAAAGGATGTTTGATCCTTCTGAATCGGGCCTTCTATCGTCAGCCTGCTGGAAATCAGACCAATACCACCTGTTCCAGAGAACTTTTTACTGTTTCCGTCCTTCATGCGCACATCCATAAGCGACGAAAGTCTGCCGCCGTGGGTAGCCGGAACATCACCTTTATATAAAGCTACATCCTTTACGGCGTCGTTGTTGAAAACCGAGAAGAACCCGAGCAGGTGACCGGCATTGTAAACCGTGGCCTCGTCGAGTAAAACCAGATTTTGATCAGCGCTTCCTCCCCTTACACTAAAACCGGTTGATCCTTCAGAAATGGTCTGAACTCCGGGTAAAAGCTGTATCGCCCGGATCAGATCAACCTCGCCAAAGAGGGCTGGTATCTGGTTAATGGTTTTGGCTTCGATGCGTGTGACGCTCATTTCAGGCGCTCTGACGTTTTTATCCGCCCGCTCTCCAACTATTACAATCTCGTCGAGCATTTTTTCCGAGGAGGTTAATTCGATGTCAATTTTGACGTCTGCCGAGAGGCTAATGACCTTATTCACACTCTGGTAGCCGATGTAGGAGTAGGTGAGCGTGTAGTCGCCGGGTAGCAGGCTCACCGCGTAAAAGCCATAAGCATTGGTTACAGTTCCGGTTTGCAGCTCTGCAATGTACACCGTGGCTCCGAGCAGCGTTTCTCCATTTTTACTGTCGGTAATATAACCACTGATAGTGTATTTTTTAGCAGATGGGTTCACATCGGCAAAAGCTGAAAAGCCGATAAACAGGAGCGAGACAATGAAAAGTGATTTAATTTTTAAGAGCATTTTCAAACAGATTTTTAGGTTTTCACGAACGGTATTAAGAACGAAATTGTAACTTCTTTAGCTTAACGACTGTAATTCAATTACTTTGACAAATCCTTACACTTTTTTTAAGTCCGTTAGAGGATTTTCAGTAATCAATGACATTGGAAATTTAGTTGGGTTGCAAACGGGTAAAGAAATTAAACAAAACACTGATCCATAGGTTCATTAGAATTCCAATGGTCAAAAAGAGGAATAATTAGGGCTTGCTGATAAACTCAGAAGGTAAATAGTGCGGTGCGCTGCACCTCTCGTTTCAATTCATATTATTTCTACCACAAAGATTATCGCCACTCTGTGGCTCATTTTGCAGGTGCAGAGCACCGATAATCTTTGTAGTATTTTGTAAGGTGATGGGATTAAAGGTGCAGCGCACCGAAATATCTGGTGAAAGGTTTTTCAGGCAATATTTACCAAACCCTTGCAGATGAAATAAGAAATTATTGATTTAACTTATGATAATCCAATGGATTATGCCCTTTTCAGCAGACCCTAATTAATTGAAATTGAATGAAATAAAGATCAATTTCGTGGTAGGTTAAAGGTAAAAAAAAACCTGTCCGATTGCCCGGACAGGTTCTTTGTAAGATTTTGAAATCAGATTACCTGATCACAACTTTCTGGGTGATGGTCTGGTCGTTGCCCACCAGCCTGATGAAATATACTCCGGAAGGCTGACCTGTGAGGTCAATCCTGCCAGCATTCAGCTTGCTGTTGTAAACCACCTGACCCTGGCTGTTCATCACGGTTACATTGTATGAAGCATCAGCGCCGTCAATGTTAAACAGACCATTTGACGGGTTAGGATAGATACGTAGTGAAGTATTTTGTGATCCTCCGATTCCGGTAGAACCAGCTTTCAGATCGGTAATTAAGGAAAGTCCGTTTAAAGCGAATAATCCATCGGCGTGAACCAGCTTATTGCTGTAAACAGGCTCGATTTCTATTACTTCATTATTGCTGAAAATCCTGACAAACATTGGTTCACCTTCAATCATGCCGTCAATTTCGGAAGTCGTGTAATCGTCTCCAAAAACATTGACAGTAAAAGGAGCATTCTTACCCTGGTAAACTGCCGATCCACGGCAAGTTCCTTTTGCGTCAAAAAATCCGATGATATCACCCTGACTGAGAGTGGCTGTTGCTTCGGTCGAAACACCAACAATATGGAAATCACCAGTAGTTATCACCTCGTTCCACGGATTTTCAGATGCCAGAGTTCCACTGTTGGGTGTGTCTTCGCTCTTTGCTGAAGCAAAATTGAGTGTGGTCTGGGCATTAAATTTCACCAGGTAACCATAACCGGGAAGCAGGGTCTGGAGAGTATAAATGTTGCCAAATGGCCACCAGATAGAACCGTCGAGGCCAAAAGCAAATTCGATTTTTCCCAAATTAACACCACCAAATATACTTGTGGCTGAAACGGAAGTTTCGCTTAACACCGGAACGAAATAAGTGCCAGCCGGGAAAGTCACACTCTTGTTTTGAACTGCTACCCCTTCGATTACAAACAGGCCGACATCACTCATCTTGATTTTGTAACCCTCGTAGGTGTTCCAGTTTCCTATTGTATTGATACTCTGACCAGGCCAGTAGATACCATTCATCGAAAGCATGATAGTAACATCATCTTTAACTTCAGCCATCAAGGTTTCGAGCGTGACTTTTGAATCAACGTCAACATAAGAGGATATCAGACCCCAGCTACCAGCCTTCGGAACCATAACCTTCTGGAATGGACCGTCATAGACTTTCAACAGGATTGGAATTTCGAGCTCAATTTCTCCTTCATTTGCTGTGATCACTAAAGTGGTGTTGTAAGTTGTGTTTTTGGTACTGCCAGATTTTAAAGTTAAAGTAATAACAATCTCGCCGCCTGGCTCAACTGTTCCACTCGTCGGACTTACTTCAACCCATGGGTGACTTTTTACATTCTCAATAAATTCGGCTTCCCAGTCAATAGCTTCCGGACCTTGGTAATAGATCACAATTTCGGTTTCTGATTCAGCATCAACAGGCAATGCCTCTTTCACTTCACTCTGATCAGGTTCAAAGATGAAAGTTTCGAGGGCTAAATCAACATTTTGCTGAACGAGTCCATTATTTCCGCTGAAAAGTATATTTCCGAGATACGATCCTGCTGGCACAGCGCCGGAATTAAAGGTTACCTGAATGGTCTGAGATGCAAATCCGGCAAGACTGCCAGAGGTTTGGCTAAGGGACGCCCAAGGCCCAGCATTAAGCGTGGCAACCCAGTTTACAGGCAGTGATCCGGGGTTGGTTACTTGAATGTCGTGCACAGAAGTTTCAGGTGAAAGTAGTGAACTTGTAATTGAACCCGGAGCAACGGTCAATCCGTACACATTGAGTGAAATATTTACAATCTCACTAACCACTCCGTTGGCGCCTGTAATAACAACCTGACCCTGGTAAACACCCGGAGGTACTGCAGCGCCATTGAAATTCAACTGGATAACCTGTTGACCGCCGGCAGATACAACTCCGCTCATTGCGCTCAAAGTTGCCCAGGGTTGTGGGAGGTTAAGTGTGGCATTCCAGAACAATGCTTTAACTCCCGGATTTGAAATGGTGATAGGCCATTGCGAGGTTCCGGTAGTTCCCAGTTGATCTGAAATAGACGGTGGCTGCACTGCCATGAGGCTGGTAGTCAGGTAGATGTTATCTACGTACCACCAGTCAATGTTATAGTTGTCACCACCTTCGGCAGTGAATCCAAGTTGGAACAATTTCCCGGCAGCAAATTGGGAAATATCATAGCTGAAGTTTGTCCACGGGATACTTCCAGTACCTACGCCCTGATTATTGAATGTATTTACAACATGCCATTGCGTGCCATCATAAACTCCAAAAATGAGTTTTTCTATGGTTAATTTTGAGTAGTTCTGCAACAGCAAGTCAAACTGCGCATAAATCTTATCCTTGCCAACCCCATTAATAAAGTGACTCTGTAATCTTCTGGAATAATTGTAAACGCGTGGATCCCAGTAAAAACGTGCAGTAGGTGCAGGATTACCTACAGTTGATTGAACGCTCCATTGTGGAGATGAAGGCACCACTGTCCATTGCTGCGCTGCAAATGTTCCTGATCCCCAGTTTTCGACAAAAGGAATACTGTAAGGTACAACCGGGTTAAGGGTTGTGTTCATTACGGTAGTCTGGTTCGGATTGATCGGAACATTTGACAACGTCTTCGATGTATAGCCATACTTCGAAATCGTTAGATTGTAATTTCCTGATTGCCATTCGAAGTTATAGGCTCCGGTTGCGTCTGTGTAAATAGTTGTGCTGTAGTTTCCAGGCAAAGTCTGTTGAACCAGAATTGCAGCATTTTGAATGGGCAGGCTTGTTGAGTTGTCGGTAATAACACCAGTAATATGACCAAAGTAGGAAACATAGAAGAACCAGGGTTCACATCCCAGTGTTTCACCGGAGAAATTGTAAGGAACAAGCAGCCATGCGAAATATGAACCAGACTCGAAAGGCTCAGCAGGTGTGTAGGAAGTAACATTACCGATGTCCGTATTTTCTTCGATCCAGATGTCGCTGGTAACATTATAAAGGTAAAGTTTATAGCCTGTAGCTGCATTGATGCCACTTGGCGCCCATTGCAGCGAAATGCTCGGGAGCACAGTCTGATCAACGGCAGGATAAACCAAAGTCGGACAATCTGGTGCAGGTACTAATGCCATGTTTACGTTTAACTCGGTAGTTCCTGCGGGTTCAACTTCTACATTTTCAATTAGTTGCGTGATATAGTTTGCTTTTTCAAAACTTACATCATACAGACCTGGCTCAACCGTAAAGAAATTGTAACGCCCAAGGGCATTGGTGTAAACCACTGTTTTTGCATCGCCCAAAGTCACTTTTACATTGGGCAATCTGTTTCCGTTTTGGTCAAACACCAAACCTGTGATTTTGCCAGGTGGCGGTGGGTCCTGTGCTGTGATGGTGAGGTCAAAGGAAGGAATACAATTTGGTGTTGGCCATGTATCAACCATAACATAGTAGGTGCCGGCCTCAAGCCTTTTGGAGATCACCATTGGAGTTGTAGCGCTACCGTTGGTCTTAAAATCAACGCAGTTAACAGGAGGGCAGTCACTGGCCAACAATATTCCAGCCCAATCTGTTCCATTGGGATTTACGGTGATAACAACATCTTTGGTTGATGTCAAAGTAAATTGATACAAGATATCATCACCACCATCGTAGGAACCGAGGCAGGTTTCGCTATAGAAATTACCGTAACCGCAGTTGGTCTGGTTTAAAGCCTCATACGGGAAAGCGCCAACCACGATGGCATTGCTGCATTTGCTGCCTGGAATTTCGTTCAGGGTAGTGTTCAGGGTGGTGGTCAATCCCCCCTCAATACCTACATTTTCAAATACTTCTGTTATGTAACCGCTTTTGCTGAATGTAACATCGAAAGTGCCAATAATCAATTCCATAGAATATGCACCGGACGCATTGGTCAGTGTGGTGGCATCAGTAAGATCAGCGCTTATAAGCACACCTTGAAGCGGATTGTTAAACTCGTCTTTTACAATACCGGCAAGAGTTCCGGAGGCAGGTTTTTCCTCAATAAGGATGTGATCAATAAAGATATTATTGCCAAAAACACTCACACCCTCAAAAATTATAAAACAAGAGTTACCTCCTGCTCCTGCAGGCAAACTAAAGATATAGTTGTACCAACCCTCTGCAGATACAACAGGCGCAAGGGTTGTACTTCTGTTAATGGTTCCGAGAAGGATACCGCCAACTGAACTACCGGTGGTGTTATAGTATACATTTACACGGTCTGCTAGAGTAGGATAGACCGGATCGCGGTACATCCAGAAATTCACTCTATAGTTGTCATCCGGAAAATTTATGGGAGGCGAAGTCAACTCAGCTTTCCCTCCGGATGAAATACTGTAACAATTGTACCTGGCCATTGCAGCGCCACTGTAGGGAGAGCATGTGGGATTTGTTCCTGAGGTTTGTCTGTTCCACAACCCTGGTGTTGAGGTTCCCGCTGTTTTAACATTGGTCCATCCGAAAGGCGGAAATGTTACATCGTCAAAGCTTTGTAAATGTGGTAAAGCATAAATTGTAGGATCAGCCATTGTAGTAAAACTCCACACACTGCAACCGGTTGCATCGCCATAGGTATTGTAGGGTATGGCCTGCCAGTAATAGGTTGTGGAATAATCCATTACCGGGCTGTAGGTGGTTACCAGACCAAGGTCGGTACCATTGATAATATTTGTTGGTGGATTGTCCGTACCAAAATAGAGTTTGTAACCTGTTGGTCCACCGCCACCAGATGCCCAGTTAAGTGAAGCATTTTTGGAAATCCCTGTTGCCGCATTAGCTGGTGATACTATCGTTGCACAATTTGGTGGTGTTGTAATTACTGGTGGGCTGAAGGTATAGGTTAATCCGCTGGTTGGGCGACCGGGTAATGCATTAATTGATGAATAGGCCTGTGTCTGACTATTTAAGGTCCCAGATGTTGAAGCATCGAAAGCAACTGAAGTAGAATTTGTTCTGTTGTTGTAGTCAGCATTGGTTGCCCCTCTGAGACCAACCTGCCTTGTAGTGCCTATGTTGGTTGTGCCAATAAGTTGACCAGATGGCCCATAAACAACAACAACCTTGTTAGTAGTTTCTTCCAGCCTGATCTGGAAAGATAAATAGGCAGCATTGGTTGTTGAAGTAGCATAGGCAGGCCTTGCACGCCATTGAAATACAGCGACCCTGTTTGGGCTGGTTCCGAGTACCTCACTTCTTACTTCAGCGGTTTGCCCGCCAAGCGTTCCTGTCCAGCCACTCAGGTCACCTGCCCAGCCTGCAACTGCGCCCGTAGTGACTAAAGTCTGGCTAATAACCGAAGCATTAGACCAACTTCCAGCAGTAGGATCTGTGTTTCCGAACACAATGTAACCATTCGCGCTTACCCACACGCTAGAATAGGCTGCACCATTGAAGGAAAACGAAAAAGGCAGATTGGCCAATGAGGAACCGTCATCAAAATTTCCTGAGTAATTTTGCGTACCACCTGTGATCGAGCTGTAGGTTCCAAAGGTTCGATCAAATTGATAAGTTGAAACCTGCCCCTGCACAATTTGGATGCAGAAAAACAGAAGAATTAAAAACAAACTTGTAACTTTTTTCATAAACGTAAAATTTTAGTTAGTAATTAATTGAAAATGAATAATCAAAGAAAGATTTTGTGATTTTGAAAGAATAATCCTGAAAAGTGAAAAGGTCTGTTCATAGGCATAACTTCTTAGAGTTGGTATTGTCTGTTTCAAAATATTGAGCAAGTTTACGAAAAAATTCTGAACTCAGGGTTGAAAAAAATCATAAAAAAAATCCCGGACTGTGCCGGGACTTTTTTTTTGTAAATAAAATCTCTACCTGATCACAATCTTTTCGACAAGCTGCAATTCGTTGGTGCTGATTTTCAGGTAATAAACACCCCGGCTCAGCGCCGACAAATCTAATTGTGTGTTGCCATCCAAAGTTCCGCTGTAAACGATCTGTCCTTTTGTGTCAAAAACATTTACACTGGCTTTGATGTCAGTTGCTACAAGGAACTTTCCATCGGATGGGTTAGGATAGATCGAAACCGGTAACTGGTTGTTTGAATTTACAGACAATGAACCTACTTTCAGGGTTTGGATGACAGAAAGGCCATTTTCTTCAAACTGGCCGGTATTGAAAGCAGGATCAAAAGTTGCAGTGAGGTCGGCCTGCTGGCCTGTTGATGGTCTGTAAAGTCTGAATTGCAGCTCTGCATTTTCGGTCAAACCATCGGTTGAAATGGTTGTAAAATCATCACCCCAGGCTATCAGGGCAAGGTTGGTTTCATATCCTTTATACACCGACATTCCAACACACACACCATCGGAGGCAAATACTCCGATTACATCCCCGGCTTCGATGCTTGCGAGGGCACTGGCCGAAACAGAGATGATGTGAGCAATGCCGGTGTTTAGCGGATCGTTCCAATTCGTCAAATTGACCAGCGGTTCATTTGATGGCGGATTTACCCCATTCTTGCCTGCAAAGCTGAAAGTTGCCGGTTGCAGAAGTCTGACAAGATATCCTATGCCAGGCTCAAGCGTCTCGAGAGTATATAGCTGTCCCTGAGGCCAGTAAATCAAACCTTCCTGAATGTTGAAGGCAAAGAGGAGCGCATTTCCAACTGGATCAAAAACATCTGATGCATCCACCGGAACGGCGGAGAGCACCGGCAGATAATGCAAGCCTGCAGAAAATGCTACCTCCGGTTCTGCCGGACTTCCGAAGACTTCAAGCAACGCCCCCTGGTTCATTTTGATCTTGTATCCTTCGTAAGCGTTCCAGTCGCCAAACAGGTTGATGTTTTGCGGTGGCCAGTAGAACCCTCCGAAGCGCAGGATGATTTCCATGTAATCCTCAATTCCGGCAAGGAGTATTTCAACATCCGGATTTTCGGGAACTATGAAACTTGAAATGCCCAGCCAGCCGGCAGGAAGATCAATTTCCTGGTAAACTTCGCTGGTGAAGGTAATTTGCACCAGAACCTCATCGGACATGTTTCCGGTAACATCCTGAACAAATCCTGTGTACTGATAAGTGCCAAATGGATAAACGCCGTTTACTCTGAGGTAGTCATCGGGCTGGCCGAGGAGGTATTGCAGACCATCAACCAGCATAAACGGGGCAACTTTTGGTCCGGCAAGATAGCGGATGTAGAATGTTGGCAATTCTCCGCTGATAATCTGCCACATGATCGGCTGCCAGGTGCCTGTACAACCTTCAAAGACACCTTTGCCTGCCCAGTAAGGATAGAAGTTTGCCGGCAGGCTCCCGGTATTCAGGTAGAACGGGAAGTAGCTCTCCATCAGAGGCACATTGGTTTGTGTGTTTGGTCCAAGGTCGAGATAATAATATTCAACCAATGCATCCAGTCCGATCACAAATCCGTCGGCAAGGTTGCCATCAGCAGGTTCCCATGCAGATTTATCGGTCGAAACGATCAGGTCAGCATCAAGGAAGAATGGGAACGGAGCAGCAGATTGGTTGAGAGTGACAATCATCTCGGGATTCAATGCATCAGGTGCTGTAATGGTGATGATGGCAGTGCGGTCGAAACCCGTATCATTTTGATCAAAAGTGATTCCTATAACGCTGTTGCCACTTCCGTTACCTGGCGCTGCGGCAAGCCAGGGATCAGCAACGCTGATTGACCAGTCAGAACCAATGAAACCGCTGAAACCGATTTCGAAACCTGTGACGCCGGCAAGGTATCCGACATTAATCACTTCAGGATTCACAGTCAGGGTAGGTTTACCGATTTCAAAATTAATGGCTTTGGCCTGCTGATTGGTTTGTGCAGTGATTACCCCCTGGAAGAGGCCTACATCATTTTTATTGAACGTGGCCGGAGTGATTAAAGTCCCCTGAACCTCTACGGAACCACCTGGTGCAATGGCAGGGATCTGGTTGGGAGTAAAGGTGAAACTTCCGGCAGGTATTACATTGCCAAACTCATCAGTTAGCGCCGATGCAAAAATATCAACATTGAGCAAGGGCGATTCACCTCCAGTTTCGTTTACATCGAAGGTGAAGTTGTAGGTATGACTGTATTCAAAAGGATTGTATCCGATGACAGGTGGTGAAAGTTCCATAATAGGAATCTCAGACGGGGGATTTACAATAATAACATTCAACCCTCCAATTGCATTCACAAAAGAGCTTGCAGCAATGGTTCTGTAAGGTTCAAGGCTAATTATAAAGCACTCTTCATCCACCAGCACGTCATCCAGTGTAAAGGCCCTGAAGCAAAGTTCAATCTCTTTGGTTAACGGGCAAAGGTTTTTGATCTGCGTATTATAGTTGCCTGCGGTTTGCAGGTTTTTCAACCATTCCCAATAATCTGCACCTGTTGATGTCCAACTGGATTCCGGGATATTGTTGTAATTGGATGTGCTGGTTATTCCGGCTGCGTTTCCTAATTCATCAAAAATCGAAAATTCAAGACAATCGTCTTTGGCCACATCCAGGTCTAAAGAAATGGTGAATTTGCTGCCCGGAGGAACCGTTCCTGTCTGCAGACAAAGCAAAGCCAGGGCTGTTTCCATCTTTGGACCGCCAAATCCTCCCCATTGATCCCAATAGTAATTGCCATTGCCGTCAATTTTCCTCTGGCCTTCAATGGCAGAATACATATAATCGTACCAGTTTCCTCCGCCAAAAATGGTTTTGTTACCTAAAGCCATAGCCTTTGCAAAACCATAAAGGTAATAATAGTAACCTCCACCCTCATAAATCTGATTACCTCCAATGCTGCCCGGGTTTACCAATTGTGCCAGTGTGAAGTTGCCTAAATAGTTGTAAAACTGATCTTTTAAAGTAGACGCAGCGGCAACGCCATGGTCGGCGGCCAGCACAGCTCCCCATGCACCAGCGCATGTCATTCCTTGGGGACGTGTGTTACAATTCTGATAACCAACCCTGGCAGCATTGCCTGATAAGCACTTTTGCCAGTTAAGGTAACCATAAATTTTATTCCAGACACCTTTTTCTTCGTAATCTCTGGAATCCAATGCAAGATAAACCCACTGGTTAACCGACATGTCACCACCTGTTTCGCTGGTATAACCGCGGTGGTAACGCCAACTTACACGCGACCAGCCTACATTGATGTCTTGAGTGTAGTAATTGACTGCCAGCCCTATAGCATTTTCGATTGTGGTTTTCAGCGCACCTGAAATATAACCACCACCCTGAAGAGGCGTCTTCAATGCAAGATTAAGAGCAAAAATAGCCATGGCTGTTTCATATCCCCAGGATTCACCTCCATAGCCTGAAAATGCTCCATATTGCCCGCCACTGAGGACCTGGGTGGAGAGTATATAGCCTATGGCATTGCTCACCACAGTTCCATAAACAGGATCGTCAATGTTGTGTCCATTTTGCAGGAATGCCTGCAGGCATAAAGCTGTAATACCTGCACCTCCCCAGTTTCCGGGAACTTTGCTTTCATCCGGTATGACTCCGTTTGGGTTGATGCTGGTAGCGCCAAACATCACTCCATCTTTGGTTGTACTCTGGACTGAAGCCAGATAGGCCAGTCCTTTATCAATCAGGATGTTACCTTTTTGTGGCTGACCCACCAGGGTCAAACCAATCAAACATCCTGTTAATAACATTGTTAGCGTTTTGATTTTCATTTCATCCTCCTTTTTAATTGTTAATTTATTAAAATACAGTGTTTTAGTTTAAAAAGTAACTTTTTCGTTTTTTAATGGTTGTAGATTCGGGCAGGCCGGCAATCTCCTCCAGCGCAAGAATACTGTAGGCAGTAACCAGCACCGGGTTGTTTTCCCACCAGCGCCCGTTTTCGTTTACCCAAAATCCCTCGGGTGATTGAATTTTCAGGAGTTGATTGGCCAATTCGTATCGCCATTGGTAAGACTGGCTGGTTTGATCTGTGATAACCTCCACACCATAGGCATTCAGCGACTTAGCCATTGTTTGGTAATAATAGAACAATCCCTGATTTTTCATAAGCGGGGTTGTTTGTACAGTGAAATGACTGGATATCCAGTTAAAAGCCGCTTTGACCCGCGCGTCGTCTTTGTCCACTTTTGCGTAGATCAAACTTTTCAATCCTGCGTAGGTCATGCTGCCGTAAGAACTCGTGCCACCGGCTTTGCTCGAGCCGGGCTCATACATAAATCCGCCGTCGTTTACAGCGTAGGATTCTGAATTGACAGACTGTAGGTTCTGAACTTTGGATAAAAACACCAAAGCTTTGTTGTAGAAGAGTTTCTTGCTTTCCATTCGTTGAATTTCCTCTTCTGTGAGTTTTGTTTCCGGGTCAACTGGTTTGAAATCATCTAGCGCCAAAGCTTCGATGGCCCACTGAAGATTGGAAAGATCCGGCCGGTTGTCGCTGTCGTAACCAACGCCGCCGTAGTAAAGGCTGTCGGGATTATAATCCTCACTTTCATCCATTTGTATTCCCATCAGGAATTTCTCCGCATTCAAAATAATGGTTTTGAATTCCGGTTGATTGGCATCTTTGAAAGCAGTGAGGCAAATAGCTGTGTTGTATGCCGGGAGGTCGTCCAGGTAAATGCCACCATCAGGTTTCACGCAAGCCATCAGAAATTTGAATCCATTGTCAATAACAGGCTCTTCGGTAGTGATGCTGGGATGCGCACGCAGAAAAGAAGACAGCACCAGCGCCGAAATGGCCGGGTAATGTTGCCACGAGCCATCATCTTCCTGCTGGTCATAAAGCCACTTCAACCCGATTTTGATCGAATGATCTACCTCCTTGGCAAGCGAAAGGTCAATTTTTGACGTAGTACCATCACCGGTCAGAACCGGCTGATTGGCCAAGAGAATCAACAATAAAATAATGAGAGTTTTTTTCAGCATAAGCAATGTAATTATTTGGAAATCAATTGGAATATCAGTTTTACAGGTTGATTTTCTGTTAATCCCGCATCAGTATTCACATAGAATAGTTCATCATCCCATTTATCAGGATTATTGAGCTCAATTAATGCCAGCGGGTCGTGGTAAGTGGCTACCATAGTAAGATCAGGATCAATAAACACAATTCCGCTTTTGTGGGTTACAGCGCCCCGGAATAGCCAGGAGCAAGGGGGTAAAGCCTTTTGGGTTCTTTCATCACGGATAAAGTATTCAACAGGCTTTCGCTCAGTTTTTACTCCCGAACCCGGCTCAACCCAAATGTGCAGGCTGTCGCCGGGCGTTTCGATGGATTTGTAAGGGCTCAATGGGTCTTCTTCTGATTCATTTTCAGGAACTTCGTTCACGGGATCGAACCCGAGAAGCAGGAGGGCGGTTTGAAGTTCCACCGGTGTAATATTGGTTTTTAAAAGACTTTCGTGGGTTTTTCCTTCAGGCCGGCACAGAACTACTTCTATCAAACCCGAAGTCATATTCACTGTGCAGGGAAAGGTGACCGTTTTTAGCCGGGTATTGATTTCAATCTCCTTTAATTGATATAAATCATCGCTCACCTTTGTGATGATTTTTTCCAAATCCTGACCTGCTACCTGCAAATTCAGACAAGGAAATAAAATGCAGATTATCAACAAAATAATAATTAAAAATCTTCTGTAAACTACATCCATAATTTCAGGGTTTGAAATTTTTTCGAAATTTCCGCC
>Ga0209835_1000289_pt1 | contig 33545 bp, 23 predicted proteins | sample LakKivwa52mmetaG_FD_184138 | JGI IMG/M metagenome (GOLD analysis project Ga0209835, IMG submission 184138) | Anoxic lake water microbial communities from Lake Kivu, Rwanda to study Microbial Dark Matter (Phase II) - Lake Kivu water 52m metaG... | ecosystem: Environmental > Aquatic > Freshwater >... | reverse complement strand
CTCGAGAACCCTGATAAAGATTGGTTAAAAGATAAGAACAATATTATTCAGTTATCTCTTTTCTGAGTGGGCTTACTTTTTTTGTTTTAAATATTTTGTGCGTTATTTTTATTTAATTGCTTATTTTTGTTCTATTATTTTTTTTATCGGACAACAATGAATAAAAATGACTTATTATTTCTGATACAAAATACCTTGTTAAACTAAAAAAACTCAGAATCTTTGTTCACAAAAGATTCTATATTTGCTGAAACTATGAATAATCAGTAATTTTCTTCCTTCATTTGCATATAAGCTTTTGGATGCAAGCAGGCAGGGCAGTTTTCGAGAGCCTTTTGTGATTCATAAATATAACCGCAGTTTAAGCATTTCCACCAAACTTTACCATCTTTTATAAATACCTTATCTTCTGATAGATTTTGTAATAGTTTAAGGTAGCGTTTTTCGTGCTCAGCTTCTACTTTTGCAATCATTTTAAAAGCAGTAGCAACTTCAGGAAAGCCTTCTTCTTTAGCAATTTCGGCAAATTCAGGATACAGTAATGTCCATTCTTCATTTTCACCTTCTGCTGCTGCTTTCAGGTTTTCCATGGTTGTACCGATAATTCCTGCCGGATACATGGCAGTAATTTCTAGCATTCCTCCTTCCAGAAATTTAAAAAATCTTTTAGCATGTTCTTTTTCCTGTAAGGCAGTTTCCATAAAAATATTGGCAATTTGCTCATATCCTTCTTTTCTTGCCTGTGAGGCAAAAAATTCATATCTGTTGCGTGCTTGCGATTCTCCTGCAAATGCTTTTAATAAATTTTGTTCTGTACGTGTTCCTTTTAATGATTTATTCATAAAATTTCTGATTTATAGGTTAAACTTCAATAAAATCTTCTTTATCTGCTCCGCAATCAGGACAAGTCCAGTCGTCAGGCAAATCGCTGAACTTGATTCCTTCTTTGTTTTCATCGTAAATGTGCCCACAGGCTGTGCATTTATAAATTCCTGATTTTGCAGTGGTTTTGACAGCTAACTTTGATTTATCAATGTAAGTTGGTGCATTTTTAGGAGCAAGGCCTTTCCGGATGTTCCTGTAATAATTGTAAGTAATAGGCTCTGAAATATCATCAATAATCTGAGCATCAATCAATTCTCCAATAAAGAGCCAATGTGTTCCAACATCAAATTTATCAACAACTTTAAATTCAAGCCAGGCTATTGTACCTTCAATTATAATAGGTACTCCTGTTTGACCGTAAATTGTCTTTAACTCGGTCATTTTATCAAAATTCCGTCCACTACGGTATCCAAAACGACCATAAATATCTGCATCAGTTTGCTGGTGCAATACCGAAACTGCAAAATAGCCGCTTTTTTCAATAAAATCACTTGTAAAATTGTTTTTATTGCAGCAGGTAGCGAATTTAGGTGGTTCGGATGTTACCTGAAAAAATGTATTGGAAATATATCCATTGCCTTTTTCTTTGTTTCCTGAACTTACTATATATAAGCCATAAGAGACCTTAAATAATACATTGAAATCTATCATTGACTTAATTATTTTTGAAAACAAATGTAACCAAAAAAGCAAATTAATACTCCATTTGAGTTAAAAGAATGCAAATAATAACTGGAATAATTAAGTAATTTGTCAAATTAAGTTTCTTTTTTCAGTTTAAACTTTTTTATTATTGTTTCTGACAGTTTAGCTGGTAAAACTTTAATTTTTAATATCGCATTGAGGTTAATAAAGTAAATTTGCAGTTAAAATTTTTGTTGTGAAAATATCAGATGAATCAAAAGTAGGCATTTTTGCAGTGTTTGCATTTACCATTTTAATTCTTGGTTTTAACCTATTGAAAGGCCGAGGAACTTTTACCTCTTCTAATACTTATTTTGCGTATTACGAGAATATTAACGGCCTTCAACCTTCAAATCCGATTGTTCTTCAGGGACACCGCATTGGAAAAATATACAGCATTGAATTCGATGATGAAAAACCTGGCAAAGTTAAAGTAACATTAAGTGTTAAAGAACCAATTGATTTTAAAGAGGGCACTATTGCCAGAATTGTAGATTTAGATATTTTAGGTGCTAAGGCAATTGAAATTATTCAGGGAAATGGTTCAAAAATCATTGAAAGCAGAGGAACTTTTATTGGTGAAACTTCCAAAGGTTTAGGAGAAGTGATTGATAAAACACTTAAACCGGTTACTGACCAGCTTAATATTACCTTAGAAGAGTTTAATCGAATATTGGATGAAGGTACATCAAACAACCTGAAAGAATCAATTGAAAATTTAAAATCATCAACTGAAGACATAAGATTGATTACTCAAAAGATGAACCGCAATAAAGTTATTGAACGCTTGTCGGCAATACTGGCCAACATTGATGCAATAACTCAAACCATTAAAAGCAATCAGGAAGAAATTGACAATTTTTTGGAGAATCTAAGTGCAATATCCGACTCAGTTCAGGCTTCAAAATTAGCCCAAACCATCAATGAAAGTTATGAACTTGTCAATCATGTAAATCTTATTCTGGAAAAAGTCAATAAAGGTGAAGGCTCTTTGGGGCAATTGGTTAATGATGATAAACTTTACGAAAATCTTGAAAAAACAACTAAGAATCTGAATGTTTTAATCGAAGACCTGAAAAAAAATCCTTCCAGATATGTAAATTTTTCGATTTTCGGGAAAAAAGATAAATCCAAACAAGAATAAGAGGGTATTATAAAACAGGGTCAGTTTTTAAAACCAACTCTGAATAATATCATTAAAAATGGAGAAGATAATCAGACCAAAAACTATGACCATTCCTATAATTTGAATTATTTCCATTGTTTTCGGACCTAATGGTCTTCCGGTAATCATTTCAATAAAAATGGTAATCACATGTCCACCGTCCAGTGCCGGAATAGGCAACAGATTCATGAATGCCAGAATAAGTGAAAGCAGTGCTGTTATTGTCCAGAAATTTAACCATACCCATTCTCCACCGTAAATAGTGGCAATACCTACTGGTCCTTTGATTGCTTTGCGGGGGTCAACTTCTCCCTGAAACAACTTAATAAATCCAAGTGTATTTTCCTTCAGCATGAACCATGCTTTGTTGTTCCCTACTACAAAAGATTCGAAGAATCCATATTTTATAGTTTCTGTAACGACATCAAATTCAGGATAAAAACCAATTTTACCTTGTTCATCAACCTGTACTTTTGAGAGCATAATAGTATCGCTTTTCCGTAGTATAGTGAGATCAGTACTTCCTTTTACTTTGGAAAGTTTTTCAACAAAGTCGTAATAATAAACCACCGGATGACCATCAACAGCAATTATGCGGTCGTTTGCCTGCAAACCAGCCTCATCGGCAAAGGTATTTGATTTTACTTTTTTTACATGAAAATGATATGCCGGCTGAATGAATTTACTTATTCCAATATCAACAATTTCATTCAGAAAGTTTTCAGGAGTATGAAGGATAACTTCTTTACCATTGCGTTGTATTACTATTTTAGCATTATTGGAAAGTAACAGTTGATAGCTGTATAGATCAGAAAACTCACTTAATTCTGAAAATGCCTTGTTATTGACAGAAATAAGAGTATCTCCTGTTTGAAATCCTATTTTCTGGCCGTATTCGAGAGCAACAATTGCCGGGTCGTTTTTAGCAAGTGGAATTGTTTGTTCACCATATTTCAAAGAAATCATAGAAAACATAAAAATGCCAAGTATTAAGTTCATAAAAACACCAGCAACCATAACTATTAGTCTTTGCCAGGTAGGTTTTGAACGAAATTCCCAAGGTTGAGGTGGTTGTTTCATTGCTTCTTTGTCGAGCGATTCGTCAATCATACCTGATATTTTAACATATCCGCCTAATGGGAACCATCCTAAACCATATTCAGTATCACCACGTTTAAAACTGAAAATTTTAGTTTTACCAAAATCAAAGAAAATATAGAACTTTTCAATTCGCATTCCAAAGGCGCGTGCTGCCAGATAATGGCCCAGTTCATGAATAAATACTAAAATTGACAATCCCAGTAATAATTGTCCAATCATTATTAGTGTTTGCATCTAATATAGGTTTTTTACTTAGTTAAAGTTTTTTTAATAAAAAGGGCAATACTGCAATTTCACTGCCATCAATGTTATTAAAATTTTAAGCCATCCAAAAATAAATTCGTTTCTTTGTACTGAATTATTAATCCAAAATTAATTGAAAAAAATAAGATTATGAAGAAAATATTGATTTTAATTCTATCTGTCATTGTATTAAGTTCGTGCAGCAATTATTCAAAATATAAGAAAAACAGCATTCGGCACCATCGCAATGTTTTAGCACAGGCTTTTAAAACAGGTGATAGAATTACTGCCATCAATTCTATACAAAATATATTAATTTACGATACTGCCAATTACGAATTATTAGATACATTGGCTAACCTTTATATTCAGCTTGATGATCTTAGAAGTGCATTTTATATGGGTTCAAAAATGATTGTTCTGAAAGAAGACGATATGCATGCATGGGAAATTTATGGTACTATGGCTTCAAGACTTAATTATTCAGCAGAAGCACTTAAAGCGTTCACAAAACTATACGAAAAGAAAAAAAATACGGCTTACCTGTACGAAATCGGTGTTCAAAATGTCAATTCAGGTAATATTGATGCCGGTATCACTGTTATTCAATCCTTGCTGACTATGCCACAAAGCATTACTGATATCTATATCATGCGTAGTGGACCAAATCAGTATCGTAATGTTCCGGTGATTTCAATGGCACACTATTTCTTAGGCTCTTATGCCGAATTAAAAAATGAAAATACTGTTGCTGCAGGTCATTATGCCAATGCACTTAAATTTGCCCCTGATTTTGATTTAGCCCAATTAAAACTGAATAAAATCAGAAAATAATTACAATTAATTTCAGGCTTGTTCGTTTTTTTTGTTTAAAGTTTGTATGAAAAATTATGCTAAGATATTGTTTTTTATAGTGTTTTTGGTAATGCTTTACCAGGTGTTTGTCTTTAATTCTTCAACATTACTCGACCGGCATCTGAAAGATTTTTCTGCCAATTACAGAATTTATTCCCTTCAATTACCTGACGAAATGCATTTTGCAGGAGAGCAGGTTCCTTTGCAAAATAGTGATGTTTGGGAGCGATTCGACCGGGAGATGTTGGTCAATATATATTGGCAATCAAACACATTGCTGGTTATAAAGCGTGCCAACCGTTGGTTCCCATTAATTGAAAAAATACTTTCTGAACAAGGAATTCCAGATGATTTTAAGTATATAGCAATGATTGAAAGCGCATTTCAAAATGTAACTTCTCCATCGGGGGCTCAGGGTTTCTGGCAATTTTTAGACGAAACTGCAAAAAAATATAATCTGGAAGTAAATGAATATGTGGACGAAAGATACCATGTCGAAAAAGCTACTATTGCAGCCTGTAATTATTTTAAGGAAGCATATTCATATTTTAATAACTGGACTTTAGTGGCGGCCTCTTATAATATGGGAATAGGTGGTGTAAACACACAAATTAAAAGACAAAAGGTCAGTTCATTTTACGATTTATTTTTGAATATTGAAACAAGCAGGTACATTTTCAGAATTCTGGCTGCAAAAGAAATTTATGAAAATCAGGAAAAATATGGTTTTTATGTATTGAAAAGGCATTTATACAAGCCCTTGAAAACTTATGAGCGAATTGTTGATACCACAATTGCCAACCTCACCGACTTTGCCATACAGAATCAGGTCACTTACCGAACACTGAAATTGTATAATCCATGGTTAAGAACCACCGAACTCCCCAACAAAGACCGTAAAGTTTATAGAATTCTTTTACCTGAACAAAGTGTTGAAGATGATATGTCTGACGAGGTGTTAATTGACGAGGAAGTTATAGAAAAAGCACCTGTTCCTGAACCTTCGGAAATAAAAGTGGTTAATCATACTGTGATAAAAAATGAAAAACTGAACGATATTGCATTAAAATATAAAGTTTCAGTTGACGATTTAAAAAAATGGAACAACCTGTCAACTGAAAAGCTGAAAAAAGGTCAGGTATTGCAGGTTTTGATTTATAATTGAAAATATGCAGGATTTGTTTGAAGATGGGCGTATAGGAGTTTTTGGGGCGAATGAACACAACCTGAAAAATATTTCAATAGAATTACCAAGAAATAAGCTGGTAGTCATAACCGGACTAAGCGGAAGTGGAAAAAGTTCACTCGCTTTCGACACCATATATGCTGAAGGTCAACGAAGATATATGGAAACTTTTGCCGGATATGCCCGTCAGTACATCGGAGATATGAAACGTCCGGATGTTGAAAAAATAGATGGTTTAAGCCCTGTTATTTCAATTGAGCAAAAGACAGCAGGAAATAATCCCAGATCAACAGTTGGTACTATAACCGAAATTTACGATTTTTTACGATTACTTTTTGCACGTGCTTCAGATGCATATTCTTACCTCAGCGGAGAAAAAATGGTCAGATACTCTGAAGAACAATTAATTACAGCACTTATTGAAAGACATCAAAACAATCTCGTTAATATATATGCTCCATTGGTGAGGGCTCGTAAAGGTCATTATCGCGAATTGTTTGAACTTTACCGTAAAAAGGGATTTACTAAAGTTAGAGTTGATAATAAACTCAAAGAATTAAAACCCGGTCTGGAAACCGGTCGGTTTCAGACTCATAATATTGAAGTACTTATTGACAGGATTAATGTTGAATCCAAAAATCTGGAACGTCTGAAGTCGTCAGTTCGTCTGGCTCTTAAAGAAGGTAAAGGAAGCTTACTGATTACCAACAACGATAATCCGCAAACATTTTATTACAGCCGTAATCTGGTATGTCCGCAAACCGGTTTATCGTATGACGAACCACAGCCCAATACTTTTAGTTTTAATTCTCCATATGGTGCTTGTCCCGCATGTGAAGGTTTAGGTCAAAGTTTTCTGGTTGATGAATCTGTTATTATTACTGACCCAGATAAAAGTATTAAAGAGGGAGGGATTTTTATACCTGACCCTACCCGCGATAACTGGACAACAGCGATTATTAATTCTTTGGCTGCACGTTTTGATATTTCACTGACTATGCCGGTGTCAGAAATACCAAAAGAAAAAATGGAGAAAATTCTGTTTGGTGCTTCTGAAGAAATTCTTGTCAGAACAGCCTTTATGGATTATGAAATGAAATTTGAAGGTTTGATTAACCGATACAAAAATATTTTAACCAATTCGGAAAGCAATTATTTGAAAGATGCCATTAAAGAAGTAATCCCTCAGATAGATTGCCCTGAATGCAATGGTTCCCGACTGAAAAAAGAAGCTCTTTACTTTAAACTCAATGAAAAAAACATTTTTGAACTCAGTTCAATGCAACTGAATGAATTGAGTAGCTGGTTTGAGCAACTTCCAAAGCACTTATCAGGTCATAAATTACAAATTGCAGATGAAGTATTAAAAGAAATAAATACGAGAATCAACTTTTTAATTGACATAGGATTGGGTTATCTATCGTTGCAACGAAAGGTTGGATCGCTCAGTGGAGGCGAAGCCCAACGAATCAGGTTGGCAACACAAATTGGTTCGCAGTTGATAAATGTTACCTACATTATTGATGAACCGAGTATAGGTCTTCATCAGCGCGATAATCACCGTCTTATCAATTCATTAAAAAACCTGGCTGAAATCGGTAATAGTGTTATTGTTGTAGAACATGATAAAGAAATGATGCAATCGGCTGATTTTATTGTTGATTTAGGTCCTAAAGCGGGTATTAATGGTGGAAACCTTATTGCCTCAGGTACTTTTGATGAAATAAAGAAATCAGCAGGTATAACTTCAGATTATTTATCCGGAAATAAATCAATTGAAATCCCCGATAGCAGACGTCAGGGTAATGGTTTGTATTTAGAGTTGTTTAATGCTTCTGGCCATAACCTAAAAAATGTTAATCTGAAAATTCCTCTTGGTAAACTGATTTGCGTTACAGGTGTTTCAGGAAGTGGCAAATCTTCACTGATTAATCAAACCTTATATCCTATTCTTAAAAACCACTTTTATCGAACAAAGCATCCTGTTTTACCTTATGGAGAAATCAGAGGCATTGAAAATATTGACAAAGTTATCGAAATTGACCAACAACCTATCGGACGTACACCCAGATCGAATCCGGCAACTTATACCAATGTTTTCAGTTTAATACGCAACTTATTTGTTCAGCTCCCGGAAGCAAAAATAAGGGGTTATAAACCTGGTCGTTTTTCTTTCAATGTTAAAGGAGGGAGATGTGAAGAATGTGAAGGTGCAGGTGAAAAAACTATTGAAATGAATTTTTTACCTGATGTGGCTATACCTTGCATGAAATGTATGGGCAAAAGGTACAACAGAGAAACACTCGAGGTCAGATATAGAGGAAAATCAATCAACGATGTACTGAACATGTCGCACCTTGAAGCAGTTGAGTTTTTCAGCAATATTCCGCAGATTAAACGCAAACTGAAAACTATGGTTGATGTGGGATTAGGTTATATCACTCTCGGACAAAGCTCTGTAACAGTCAGTGGAGGAGAGGCTCAGCGTGTTAAACTGGCAACCGAACTGGCAAAAAAAGACACAGGAAAAACTTTTTACATCCTCGATGAGCCTACAACAGGTCTTCATTTTGAAGACATCAGAATTTTAATGAATGTATTGAATCGCTTTGTTGACCATGGAAATACTGTTCTCATTATTGAGCATAATCTGGATGTAATTAAGTTGGCCGATTATATTATAGATATGGGTCCTGAGGGTGGAGAGGCAGGTGGTCAGATTGTTTGTAAAGGTACACCTGAAGAAATTATTAAAAATAAATGTGGTCATACAGCATTTTTTCTGGAAAGAGAGTTATTAAGTGACTAATATCTGATGTTTTGAATTCAGAATTACATCATTGCTGCATTTTTACCTGCAATCCAGGCTGTACTCCATGCAATCTGCAGATTATAGCCTCCTGTATCTCCGCATAAATCAATAATTTCGCCTGCAAAGAAAAGTTTTCTGACAAGCTTCGACTCCATTGTTTCTGCATTAATTTCGGCTGTATTTATCCCTCCGTTGGTAATGATTGCTTCTTTAAATCCTCTGTGCCCTGAAACAGTAAATCTGAGATTTTTCAACCAGATTCTTATTTTTTTCCTTTCTTCTGCACTCACCTGATTAGCGGTTTTCTGAGGATCAAGCTTCAATTGTTCAATACATACATCTATCATTTTCAGTGGCATCCACTCTTTAAACACATTAATCAATTGACGTTTGCCAAATTCGTTTAAATCTCGAATCAGCCTTAGGTCCAATGTTTTATCGTCAATAGCCGGTTTTAAATCAATTGTTACTTCAACTTTTTTCTTTTCATTTAATGCTAAAACAGCCAGCCTGCTGAGGGTGAGTATAATCGGGCCTGATAACCCAAAATGTGTAAACAACATTTCTCCGAATTCCGTTTGAATTTTTTTTTCATCTATCCATAAATCAGCTCTTACGTTTTTCAAACTCAAGCCCTGCATTCTGGCAGCTAAATCATCATTGGTTATTAATGGGACCAGCGAAGGCAAAGGCTGTTCAATAGTATGTCCAAATGTTTCGGCAAGCTTATAGCCATCTCCTTCCGAACCTGTTGCAGGATAAGACATACCACCGGTACAAATTATTACTGAATTACAATTTTTTCTGAATAATCTGCCTTCCTTTAAATATTGAATAATAAAATTGTTATCATTACTTTTTTCAATCAAACTGACTTTGGAATTGTATAGAAAATTGACTTTTAATTTATTTAGCCACATCATTAAACCATCAACAACATCTTTTGCCAAATCGGATTCGGGAAACACCCTGCCTCCACGTTCAGTTTTAGTTTTAATACCATGACGGTTAAGTAAATCAATGATGTCTTCAGAAAAAAATGTTGAAAATGCTTTTCGTAAAAATCTGCCATCAGAATGAATATGAGAGATAAAATCTGCCATAGAAGCAATATTTGTAATATTACATCGGCCTTTACCCGTAATAAGAAGTTTGCGACCGCTCCGTTCTTTTTTTTCCAGAACGACAACATCGGCTCCCGATTCGGCAGCTTTTCCAGCGGCTATCATTCCTGATGCACCTCCCCCGATGATTATCACTTTTGGCCTCAAATTCAGATGTTTATTGATGAAACAAAAATAAGGATGATTGTTTGTCTGAGTTTTTAATGAGATTAAATTTTTAAACAATTTTGACTTATTCATTCATAAAAAATTACATTTGCCTGAAATCTAAAATAGTATTTACAATGAATCTGACAACAAAATTTGCAGGATTGACATTAGAAAATCCAATTATAGCAGGCAGCAGCGGCCTAACCGATTCAATTGATAAAATTGTTGAACTTGAAAAAAATGGTGCTGCAGCTGTTGTGGTTAAAAGCCTTTTTGAAGAAGAAATTATTTTTGAAATGGAAGAACAGGCGCATTCAATGTCGGGCAGGTTCTTTGTTTATCCTGAAACTTATGATTACATGGAAGAATTTCCTCAGGAAGACAGTATCAGAAAATATCTCCGTTTACTAAAAGAAGCAAAAGAAACAGTAAAGATACCAATAATTGCCTCTATCAATTGCGTTTCAGCACAGAAATGGACATATTTTGCTTCAGAAATTGAAAAAACAGGAGCTGATGCACTTGAATTGAACATTTTTATTTTGCCTTCTGATCTCAATCGTTCCGGTCAGGAAAATGAGAAGTTATATTTTGAGATAATTAGTGAGGTAAAAAAACATACTAATTTACCAATAATCCTTAAAATCAGCTTCTATTTCAGCAATTTGGCACAAATGATTACAAAGTTGTCGGAAACCGGTATTAAAGCCATTACAATGTTTAATCGTTTCTACAGCCCCGATTTTGATATTGATAACATGAGTGTTGTTTCATCCTATGTGTTGAGTTCGGCCGATGATTTACCCATTTCGTTGCGATGGATGGGAATTATGTCAGGCAGAGTAAGTTGCGATCTGGCAGCATCTACCGGTGTTCACGATGGTAAAGCACTAATCAAACAATTACTTGCTGGTGCCGATGCAGTGCAAATTGCTTCTACTCTATACAAACATGGTCCGAATTATATTAAAAGAATGCTCGAAGACCTGAAGAATTGGATGCAGGAGCAAGGATTTAATTCAATTGATGATTTCAGAGGCAAATTGAGTCATTCAAAAGCACATGACCCTGCTGCTTATGAAAGAGTTCAGTTTATGAAAAATTTCAGACAATACCGCAATCGCTGATGATGTCGAAAAGCTTAACCATTAAGCTTTATGATTTCGTAATCAAATGGGTATTTAACCCTTGGTTTATTTTATTATCTGCCTTTATTATTTCATTATTCACTTTTAATGATTATGGTATTGCTTGGGATGAGCCTGTGCAACGCTTGATCGGAATTAATGCTTATCTGTATTTCAAAGGACAGCTTGGCTTCGATTATATTGAAAATTTTGGTCCTATATATGAAGTTTTTCTGGTTATTATTGAAAGAATTTCAGGGTTCACTGATAGTCGGGATATATATATTTTAAGGCATTTTGCAAATCATTTTGTCTTTTTACTGGCTGTTTTGTGCTTTTATTTTATTGTAAAAGAAATTTTTAATAAAAAAGGACTTGCCCTTTTGGCAATGCTATTTTTATTGATTAGTCCAAGAATGTATGCCCATTCTTTTGTCAATACCAAAGATATTCCCTTTTTGTGTTTTACATTGTTTTCAGTATTGATGCTTTTAAAGTATTTCAAAACCGGAAACTATATTTTTCTGTTGCTTTTCAGTATTTTTTCAGGCATCATGATCAATATAAGACTGGCAGGTTTATTGATTTTTTTGTTGTTTGCTCTTCTGTTGATAATATTTCATCTCCAAAAGAAATGCAAATGGTATAATCAGTTATTACGATTAATGGCAGTTACCTTATTAACTGGATTCAGTTTGTATATATCATGGCCTTATTTATGGGAAAATACCTTTGCTCGTATCAATTCATTTTTTTGTGCTTCAATTAAATATTTTTGGGACGGTAAGGTGCTTTATATGGGAAGTATTTACAACGCGAGTAATTTACCATGGCACTATTTACCTGTCTGGATTGGAATTTCGATACCACTGAATTACCTTATACTTTTTATTTTTTCTGTTCCTGTTATCATTGTTTCTGTTGTCAAAAATGGTTTTCAAAGTCATAAAAACCTGTATCTGACTTTTTTCCTGTCGTTGATTTTAATTCCAATTTGTGTGTACTACCTAAAGAATTCAACAATTTATGACGATTGGAGACATTTTTACTTTATTTATCCGGCTTTGATTATATGTTCAATTGCAGCAGTTGATTTTTTCTTAAATATGAAGTTATTTTTTGCAAAAATTATTACCCTTTTTACAATTTTGTTTTCAGTAGTAACCTTGATATGGATGTTTAATAATCATCCTTTTCAGATTGCTTATCTAAATCAATTAATTCCTCAAAAAACTGACTATGTGAGGTTTCATTACGAGCAGGACTATTGGGGTGTATGTTTTAAGCAGGGTTTTGAATATATTCTGAAACACGATAGTTCAGAAAAAATTCAATTTGTTGTTACAAAATTGCCCGGTGAATTTAACCCAATGATATTAAAACCCTCCGAGAGATTACGATTTGTATATCAACCCGATTTCAGTAAAGCTGATTATTTTATTACTCATTACAGAGAAGAAAATTATGATTTTCCAGATTTAGGTAAACCATGGTATTTTTTTTCGGTTAACAACAGCCGGATTATGGCTATCTGGAAATTAAAAGAATAGTTTTGTTTTACCATTAAATTATCTCAGTAATCTTAATTCTAATAATTAGTTTTTTTTGTAAAAGAAATGAATCGTTTATTTTCGAATACTTAACAAATTTTTTGTGAAGTTTTACAATATATTTGCGCTTATTCTGAGCAGTTATATCAAATGATAGCTGAACAGTTACGATTATATTTATTTCGCATAAAGGATGTAAGGAATTGAAAATCTCTCATTTTTTAAATTTGTAAGGCAAATAGTTCTTGTTTTTTTTATCTCATCGCTGAAAACCTGATAGTTTTTCATAATTTGGAAATTAACTGGACTATTAGCTTTTAGTTGATTAATAAGTTTACCATCAAGCCAAACTCCGATCTCACCTGAATAATTCTGATATTGATTAAACATGATGGTTAATTCCCTTGCTGTACTTGTAAAAACAATAGAATCTCCTTTTAAAACTGTTTCAAAGTGGTATTTCAGATTTTTATCTTTTGTTAGGATCCAATTTCTATTATAAGTTAATCTCAATACTTTTTCTTGATCATTAGGAAAAATATCTGAATATTGATATAAATCAGTTGAATAAGGATTAGGAATTTTAATTTTAGGAGGATTTATATGATTTCTATTTTGGTAAATCGTATAAATGAAATTATTTAACATGTACGCAGCAAGAAAATGACCAATATAATTTGGATGAATGTCATCATAAGCAATTGATTTCCAATTTAATTTACCATCATTGATTAATGACATAACTGCATTTTGATAACTTATTATTGGAAGAGAGTAATGATTCGCAATCCTTGAAATGATTTGCTGATTTATCGTACTTTCATTTTCAGTTGTAAAATGAAGAATTATTACCGGAACATCTTCATTTTGCAAGCATTGTCGAATTAGACCTTCAAATGCCTGCATTTCGTTTAAAGTATCTAAGGTATTAAGGTTAACACTTAAATCTAATATAATCAAATCAGGACTTTCATTTAGCAAATCACTTTTAACACGTGATGCCGCAAAACGACAGCCAGCTGCAGCTACACCTGCATTTATTTGCTTAAAATCACTTTTATTGAAGCTTTTTTCCAGCATATTGCATAATTGATCAGAAAACCTGTATTCGTTGGAACCAGCTACTGCTCCTAAAGTTATTGAGCCTCCAATAAATCCTACTTTTAATTTGTTTCTTTTTTCTACTTTTTCAATGAATTTGAGCATGCGATACAAACTGCCAAAAGATTCAATTGAAATTGAATTAAAATTTGAATCGGGGAATAATACGTTGTCAATTTGAAAGGTCGCATTAATTGGTATTACCTCAATTTCAGAACTTTCATTGCAATTACAATTAAATATTAATAATGAAAAAATAATAATGGAATGATAAGGTACGACAAGGAATGATTAAGACGCATTATACTAATATTAATTATTTATAGGTGTCTTAAAATATCTTAATATAGCACCTCTTCCTTTTGTGTTGCATATGCGGATAGTTTTTCCAGTTTTGAATTGCCTTTACATTACTTTCAAACATACCTGTAGTTTCTACTGCTTCAACACCATATTTTATCACTTCTTTATGCAGTTCGGTCATTAAAAGTGCAGCAGCACCCTGGCCGTGCTGGCCGGGAGTTATTCCTGTCAGGAAAAAATCTATTACTTTTGGACTTTTCATAGCTTTTTTCAGATATAAAAAACCAATTGGAAAAAGCTTACCTTTTGCTTTTTGCATGGCTTCCGATAAAGATGGAACTGAAATAATAAATCCAACAATATTTTGTTCTTTGTCTTCAATGACTTTCACAAAATCCGGATTAATCATCTTAAAATACTTGCTGCTGTAAAATTCAATCATTTTTTCGTTCAAGGCATGCATATACGGCAACTCATCGAATGCTTCATTAAAAATTTTAAAGATTCGTTGAGTATATAGTTGTATTTCACTGTATGATTTAAAATGCCGGATTTGTAAACTGTATCGTTGTTTAACTATTTCATTGATTTTTAATACTTTTTCAGGAATAGCATTTTCATGGAATAGCCTGAATTCAATCCAGTCGTTTTCTTTTTCAAAACCCATATCTTCGAGATAAGGATAATAATATGGATGATGATAAACTGATGCAATGGATGGCAAATGGTCAAAACCTTCTACCAATAAACCTTGTGAATCGAGGTTGGAAAATCCGAGAGGTCCCCTGATTCCATTCATCCCTTTTTCTTTTACCCAATTTTCGGCTGTATTAATTAAAGCTTCAACTGTTTCTTTGTCTTTAAAAAATTCAAGACGGGTAAAACGACCTATCTTTTCACTCATTTTTTCGTTGTATGGATGATTGATTAAGGCACCAATGCGCCCTACACAATTGCCATTTTTGTAAGCAAGCCAGAATTTTGAATCACAAAACTCAAATGCAGGGTTAAACTCAGGATCAATTGACTTTATTTCTGATTTTATCAAAGGCGGTACCCAGAACTTGCTGCCTTTGTAAATACTAAATTGCACATCAACAAATGCTTTGCGGTCAGCTAATGATTTAACCTCTTTTATTTCAATGCTCATTGTACAATGATTTTAAAGTGCAAAAGTCCAAAAAAAAATCAAATAAATTCGTTTAAAAACACTGACTTATTTTTGCAAAAATTATTTTTTATGAAATCAGTAGCCCTTTATGTCATTTTTTTGCTTATTCTGTTGTTTTCAGCCTGTAAAAAAAAGGAATATTTGTTTATTTCTGGCAACACAATGGGAACAAGCTATCACATTAAATACTATTCTTCGGAAAAATTAGTTCTGCATTCTGAAATAGATTCAGTGCTAAAAGCAGTTAATCAGTCATTATCAACCTATATCCAATCCTCAGTGATCTCAAAATTTAATCAATCGTCTGATTCTGTTGAAGTTGACTCATTTTTTAAATATGTTTTTCTATTGGCAAAAGAAGTCTGGAAAAAATCGGATGGAGCATTTGACCCAACTGTTATGCCTTTGGTAAATGCATTTGGTTTTGGATTTGAAAAAATTGATAGTGTCAGCAAGTCTGCCGTTGATTCTTTAAAGCAATTTGTAGGATTTGAAAATGTTAGATTAAACGGCAATTATTGTGTTAAAACAATGCCTGGTTTAATGCTTGATTTTTCAGCTATTGCCAAAGGCTTTGGAGTTGATTGTGTTGCTCTTTTCCTTGAGTCAAAAAATGTCATTAACTATATGGTTGAGATTGGTGGTGAAGTTCGGGTGAAAGGAAAAAATCCTAAGGGTAAATACTGGCAGATTGCAATCGAAAAACCTGCTGAAAATACACTGCCTGGTGAAGTTTATGATACTGTTTTTCCCTTGAAGAATTATTCTTTAGCAACTTCGGGAAATTATCGCAACTTTTATATTAAAGATGGAGTTAAGTACGCCCACACCATTGACCCCAAAACAGGATATCCGGTGTTTAACGATCTGTTAAGTGCTTCAGTATTTTATAAAAATTGTACTGAAGCAGACGCCTGGGCAACTGCTTTTATGGTTCTTGGAAAAGATAAATCTGTGAAAGTTTTAAAGAAAAATCCTGAAATTGCAGTGTTCTTTATCTGTAAAAACGAAAACAATACGGAAACATATTTTTCTTCCGAGAATCTTAAAAAAATTACAGCAGATTAGTGATGACCCAAAAATTTCTGATGTTCGATATTGTCTTGCTTGCAACTCATAGGGTCCATACCACAGCTTTCACAATTAATACCTTTTTCGTCCATCATTCGATGTTTGGCTGTACACGATTTTTCCAATTGTCCACCTTTCTTAAAAATGGTTTTAATATTCAGTAAAAATACCGCTATAGCTACCAGAACGATGAATAAAACAATTTGTAACCACATCTTTTTTGAAAATTTAAACGCTTAATTGCAAAAGCCTTACCATGAAAAATAACGTAGATAATTTAGAAAATAAAATTAATGCATTTATCAGCTTGCTCGAGACAATGAATACATTAAGGGAAAAATGCCCATGGGACAACAAGCAAACTTTCGAAAGTCTGAGACCACATACCATTGAGGAAACCTATGAATTGTCGGAAGCAGTTATGTTGAATAATCCATCAAAAATCAAGGAAGAATTAGGTGATTTGCTGCTGCATATTGTTTTTTATGCTAAAATTGGGGAAGAAGATGGGAATTTCAGTATTTACGATGTTTGCAACGATTTAGTCAATAAACTGATTGAGCGGCATCCTCATGTTTACGGTAGTGTAAAAGTAAAGGACGACAATGAAGTAAAAGACAACTGGGAAAAAATAAAAATCAGTAAAGGAGAGAAAGCCACATTGGGTGGAGTTCCTGCCGGTTTACCCACCATGATAAAAGCCATCAGAATACAGGAAAAGGCCAAAGGAGTAGGCTTTGATTGGGATCATAGAGAACAGGTATGGGATAAAATCCAGGAAGAAATGAGCGAATTTCATCATGAAATTGTGAAGGAAAAACAGGATAGGAATAAAATTGAAGATGAGTTTGGTGATGTTTTATTCTCACTGATTAATTATGCCCGCTTTTTTGATGTCAATCCAGATACGGCACTGGAAAAAACAAACTTGAAGTTTATTGAACGTTTTAATAAAATGGAAAAGGCTGTCAAAAAAGATGGCAAATCATTTAAATCAATGTCTTTGGAGGAGATGGAGGGGTATTGGCAGAAAACAAAAAAATAGCCCTGATTTTGAGTCAGAGCTATTAAACTTTGTTTTTATTAAAATTTACTAATTATAATCCAATTAGAACCATTAGACTGTACCATTAATGAAGCATATTGTGCAGATAATGAGAAAGTTGTTGCCCCATCAATAGTCTGTGAACTAGTTGTAACAACTGTGACAGCATTTCCTCCACTGTTTATTCTTTTTATAAAATATATTCGTCCTGTTATACCTGATGCTGTTGGTAGTGTAATATCAAATGCTCCAGATGAGGCGTCTGCTGCAATCGAGTAATCGCTTGAAGTAATAGTATATGCAGAAGTTTTACTTGCAAATGGTAAACTAATTCCTGTTCCGCTTATATTTGCAAAAGTAACATCACTTGTAGTTGTAACATTTTGATTCATATCATAGAGCTCGTTAGCTCCTTCACCAGTATTAATTGTAGCAAATGTAACAGCATCAGTTGTTTGAACATTTTGGTTCATATCATAGAGTTCATTAGCTCCTTCACCAGTGTTAATAGTAGCAAAAGTAACTGCATCAGTTGTTTGAACATTTTGATTCATTGCATAAAGTTCATAATTGCCATTTCCCGTATTTAAAGTGGGAACAGTAACATTGCCTCCAAAGGAGCCTGTTGATGCATTATAAAATGCACCAGCGTTTCCATAAAATGAATATGCAGAAGTACCTGTAGCAGTTGCATAAACAGCATAATTTGCTGTTCCTCCATTTGCAGCCCAAGCTCTAACAGCATAATTAGTTGATGTTCCTACACCATAAGCTCCTCCCCACATTCCGTAATTCACATTATCAGTAACTTGCGCTCTTCCTGACACTCCAATATTATAAGTACCTGTTCCTACTGATTCGCCAAAAACTCCAACATTATAAGAATTAGTTCCAGTTGCTCCACCAGCATAGCCATTTACACCATAATTGTATTTTGCACCAGAAGGTGTTCCAGTACTTTTCCCATTTACTCCGAAATTATAAGTTCCATCACCAACAGTGTTTCCATAAACACCAAAGTTTTCAGTTGATGAACCTGAGGCTATTCCATAAGAACCACAATTAATTCCACTTGTTGTTCCATCAACTTGTCCAAATATACCATAATTATCACTTGTTGACCCTGTTCCTACTTGAGAATAACCTGTTATTGCTCTGTTTCCTATACTTCCATTTGAAGCTGTTACAAAAACAGGCCAATTGTTTGTCCCTGTTGAACTTACAACATGAAGATTGTAATTTGGACTTGTTCCAATCCCCAACCTTTTATTTACATTATCCCATTTAAAATTAGAATTATCCTGACTTATTGTTGTTCCATCGCTAAACAGCACACTGCCCGATGTTAAAGATGGTAATGAATAAGTGCCTAATTTTTCCCAGGAACCATTATTCCTTAGATATAATCCGGTTGATCCGCTGGATTGATATAGTAACAATCCGTCTGCCGGTGATGAAACACTTCCTTTTTGAGATGCAGTTAAACGCGGTAATAACAAACCTTTGGTAGTTGAACGTACATCCATAACTGCTGAACCATCTGCAGTTGTATAACCGGCTGTATCGGTAACAACAGTTTGAGAATAAACCAAGCTTATTATGCCTGAAAATGCAATAAATAACACAAACTTTTTCATGATTATCTAAAATTTAATTTTTTACTGAATAAATATTTTTTGAGTGAAGCTTTTTTCTGAAGTGATGATATTTACAAGGTAGTAACCTTTGGCTACATTTATATTTAATACTCCTCCATTAATATCTTGAATTTTGCAAGTCAATAAGGTTTTTCCAAGCAAATCTGTAATTATCACTTTGCCTGCCTGATTTAATGGGTTAGTGATATAAATACTTTTGCCTGAACTATAAATTGAGAAGCCTTGCATTGGTTCATCAATACTAACATTTTCAGGATTTATATGGAGGAAAAAACGGTTTTTGTCAGTACCTGAATTTGGTGTAAAATTGTATTCAGGTGAATTTGCCAAATCAATGTATTTGTTTAATTTCCTGTCTTCAAGAAGAATTTTAATATCTGAATCAATATTCTCATAACTAATTCCTTTTATTTGATGAATGACATCAAATCCTGCATCTAATCCAAGTGGAATAATATAATGATCATTTTTGGTAAGTTCAGGCTGACTTAAAATAACATGGTCATAATTGTTCCAGATACTGTAAAATGCTAAATTGGGATTACCTTTTAATTTAATGCCATCATATAATCGATCCTGATCAAATGATGCTTCTTTTCTAAAAGCAATAATTATTTCATTGTATAAACCTCTTTCATTTGAAACAGAAAGTTTTATTCTTTGAAAATCAATTGCATCAGGGGTAAAAAACTGAGCATTTGTTGTATGTGTCCTTTGTGTATTCTTAAAATATAGTGTACCTGATCCAACACTTGATTTCTGTACGAAGAATGCCTGACCAATAGCCAAGGTACCATTAGGTGCTACTTGCTGTCCACCTCCAGAGGCAGCTGAGCCACTACCATTCCAAGTCCCATAATCAGCTGAACTGTATCCGCTACCGGCCGAAGTATCACTATCCCAAAAATAAACTGTACCATTTATTAAAGAATTATCTGCAACCAGTGACGAGCAATTAACAGGTGAAGGATAGGGGTTTCCAATGAGATTCCATCCGTCAGCGCTACTATTTCCGCTACTGGTATTGGTTACTGTAACTCCAATATCACTGGAAGTTGTCAATGTTCCTGAAAAAGTACGGGTTGTCCAATTGTTATATACGCCTGTATAACCCAGACCATCTGTAAGAGTACCTGATAAAATTCTTGTCCAACCAATTCCAGGGTCAGTGGAGGTATTTGATTCATCATACCAATAAACATTGAAATTTCCATTGCTGGCATCAAAAATAGATGAAAATGCCCCATTATGAACAGGAGATGAAATAAAATGCAATCATTTACCACCTGTTAAATGTCTTTTAACAGTTAAGCTGCCTGTATTACTGCCTGCATCAATGAGAGATGCTGTTGGACTTGTCGCGCTTGAAAGTAGTGTAAGTGATCCAGTCATGGTAAGAGATCCATTAACATTAACATGTTTACTGGCAGGTACTTCAACTGTAGCACCTGTGGCAACGGTTAAATTGTTAAAATCAGTTCGGTCATTTCCAGTAATTAGTTGTGTGCTACTTCCGTTAAAAATTACTGTTCCCGAACTTAGGGTTAGAACTGAACCTTTATTGTTTGTCCAGTTTCCGGAAGTATAAATATTTCCACCTAAAGTAACTGCTCCTGAGCTTCCATTTGTGAAATTTACAGTTCTGACGTCACTACCTGAAGGAACAATCAGGTAGCTTCCGTTATTGTAAATACCTTGTCCGTTTACATATGTAACAACAAAAAGACTCACAAAAAGAAAAAGAGTAAACAATTTCTGCATAATATAGGAACTTTAATTGTTACTACAAATATACAGTTACAATTCCTTGGAGTATTATTTTGTAACTGAAAGATATTAACAAACTATTTTTAAAGGAAAGTAGGTCTTCTAACACCTGCCAGGTGCTTTGCATACCGGATAACCTGCTCTGTGTATCCCCATTCGTTGTCGTACCAAACATAAAGGATTACATTGCTTTTGTTTTCACCAATTATAGTGGCAGCACCATCTACTATAGAAGCATGACTGTCACCCAGAATATCACTTGATACCAATTCTTCACTTTCTGAAAAATCAAGTTGTTCAACCAATTGTCCGTGCATTGAGTGATGTTTTAAAACAGTGTTAATTTCTTCTTTTGTTGCTTCTCTTTTCAAGGTAAGATTTAATATTGCTAATGAACCATCAGGGGTAGGAATCCTGACTGCATTTCCTGTAAGTTTCCCTTTGAGCTGAGGTAAGGCTTTGGCAACAGCCGAACCGGCACCGGTTTCAGTTATAACCAGATTTAGAGCAGCTGCTCGTCCTCTGCGATATTTTTTGTGATAATTGTCGAGTAAATTCTGATCGTTGGTGTAACTGTGTACGGTTTCAATATGACCATAAAAAATTCCAAAATGGTCATCAATAACTTTTAAAGGTGGAACAATGGCATTTGTGGTACAAGATGCTGCTGAAAATATTTTTTCTGATTCGGTTGAATATTTGTCATGATTAACGCCAAAAACAACATTCGGAATATCACCTTTTCCGGGAGCAGTTAATAATACCTGTGAAATTCCTTTTGCTGATAAATGTTTTTCTAAACCCTCTCTGTCTCTCCATGCACCTGTATTGTCAATCAACAATGCATTGCTGATTCCATATTCTGTATAATCAATATCGCTTTGACTATCGCTACAGATTATTTTAACAAACTGTCCATTAATAATTAATCCTTCATTTTCATAATCTTCATCAACATTTCCACGAAAAGCGCCAAAAATTGAGTCATTCCTCAATAATTCAGCTCTTTTCTGAATTTGTGCTTTATCCATCTTTCCTCTGATAACTATTGCCCTTAGACGAAGTTGTTCTCCTTTTCCTGTTTGATTGATGAGTATTCTGGATGCAATACGTCCTATACGTCCAAAACCATATAAAACAATATCCTTCGACTTTAACTGAAATCTATCGGAGCCTGTTATTTCTTTTAATCTTTCTGTTACAAAACCTCTAACATCAATATTATTTACTTTAGCATCAAACCATTCGGATGCAAGTATCCCTAAATCAATTTTTGAAGGAGCAAGGTCAAGTTGTTGAATTATTTCAGCAATTTGAAGTGTGTCAAAAACATAAATTTCCTTTTTGGTTATTTGACGAGCTAATTTGTGATGTTGAAGAATAAGTTCTATTCCTTTGTCAAATAATTTTTTGCGGAATAAAACCAGTTCAATTGATTTATTAAACCATAAGTCATTAACAATTGATGAAAGTTTTGCTGCTGCTTTTTCTCTTTCTATCCAATTATTTAATAGTTCATCAACTCGGGATTTCATAAAAATCAGTTTTTAAGTTAAAAAAAGTAATTTCTGCCTATTGGCAACAATTGTTCCGATAACCAGGAATTTAATCAAAATCAACCCTGCAACAAACATTGATATTTTTTGCTGCATAAGCATCATCTAATCGTCCCATTGCAAGAGTATGTGGTGCTGTTCTTACTAATTCAGCATCGGTTGCTGCTTCTTCTGCAATTTTTATCATTGCATCACAAAAACTGTCAATGCGTTCTTTACTTTCTGTTTCTGTTGGTTCAATCATTAAGCATTCGTGAACGATGAGTGGAAAATAAACCGTTGGTGGATGAAAATTATAATCCATTAATCGTTTGGCAACATCTAAAGTGCTTACATCATATTTTTTCTTCAATGTATGACTCGACAGAATTGCTTCATGCATAATTTTTTCTGAGGAATAAGGTGCATCATAATAATCCTTCAAAACATTCAAAATGTAATTTGCATTGATTATTGCGTTTTCAGAAATTTCTCTTAATCCCTTACTTCCATGTACTAAAATATAGGTATAAGCTCTAACCATCATGCCAAAATTTCCCCAAAAAGCATGTAATCTTCCAATGCTGTTTTGACATTCACACTTTAATACATATTTATCTCCGTGTTTTTCAACAACAGGGCGAGGTAAATAATTGCTGACTCTTTCACCAACTCCAACCGGCCCACAACCAGGGCCTCCGCCACCATGAGGTGTTGAAAATGTTTTATGAAGATTAAAATGCATGACATCAAAACCCATATCTCCTGGACGTGAAATACCCAATATGGCATTCAGATTAGCCCCATCCATATACATCAGTCCACCTGCATCATGCACTAAATCACAAATTTCAGATATTCTGGTCTCAAAAATTCCGACAGTATTCGGATTTGTTAACATCATTCCAGCTACTTCATCATTCAATTTAGATTTTAAATCGTCAATATCAACCTGACCATTTTCCAGCGAATTAACTGAAACTACTTTAAAACCACACATAGCTGCACTGGCCGGATTGGTTCCATGTGCTGAATTGGGTACTAATATTACTTTCCTTTTTTCTAAATCACCTCTGTTTTCATGATATTTTCTGATGGTAAGTATTCCTGCAAATTCTCCATGCGCTCCTGCAGCAGGTTGTAATGAAACAGCTTTCATGCCTGATATTTCACATAGAAAATGTTGAAGTTTAAATATCAATTCTAATGCACCCTGAATGCTTTCATCTTCCTGAAGGGGATGTAACATCGAAAAACCTTCCAATCGGGCAGCAACTTCGTTGACTTTCGGATTGTATTTCATGGTACACGAACCTAATGGATACATGTTTTTATCAATATGATAATTTTTATTACTTAAATTAACCATGTGTCTTTGAAGTTCATTCTCACTTACTTCAGGTAACATCACCTTGTCATTCCTTTTGAATTTTTCTCCCAAAGAAATACTGACATCCGGTACTTCGGTTTTGGGTAATGTATATGCTTTTCTGCCTTCTACACTTTTCGAAAAAATTAATTCTTTCTCAATCATATATTTCACTTTAATACTTTTAACTCATTTTTTACAATTATTGCAATTGCTGCAAATATAATTGAATAGTATTTTCAAGACCAAAATAAATTGCATCTGAAATTAATGCATGACCAATTGATACTTCCAGCAAATTTGGAATGTTCTTTTGAAAATATCTGAGGTTTTCTAGATTTAAATCATGACCCGCATTGAGCCCTAATTCAGATTCCTCTGCTATTTTTGCTGCTTTAATGTATTTCGCAATGGCAATTTCCCTGTTTTCTTTGTATTCTTTGGCATAATATTCAGTATATAGTTCAACCCTCGAAGCATTACAAAGTTTTGCTCCTCTAATAAATTCTTCAACAGGATCAACAAATATTGATACCCTTATCCCTGATTTCTGAAATTCTGAAATTACTTCTTTTAAAAAATCTCTGTTTTTTATTGTATCCCATCCCTGATTACTGGTCAAAGCTTCAGGAGAATCTGGTACCAGAGTAACCTGTGCAGGCCTTACTGACAATACTAAATCAATAAAAGATGATGTAGGATTTCCTTCAACATTTAACTCTGTCGCTAATATTTTTTTCAATGCAATCACATCCTTGTATCTGATGTGTCTTTCATCAGGCCGGGGATGTACGGTTATTCCATGTGCCCCGTATTTTTCACAGTTTTTAGCAGCTTCAATAACATCTGGTAAGTTACTACCCCTGCTGTTTCTGATTAGTGCAATTTTATTAATATTAACACTAAGCTTTGTCATTATTTTATATCTGATTTTTAATACCTATAGTGATCGCTTTTAAAAGGACCATTAACCGAAACACCAATATAATCAGCCTGTGATTCAGTAAGTTCAGTAAGTTTAACCCCAATTTTTTCCAAATGTAAACGTGCAACCTCTTCATCTAAATATTTTGGTAACCGGTAAACTCCAATATCATATTTATTTTTCCATAAGTCTATCTGAGCTAATGTTTGATTTGCAAAAGAGTTACTCATAACAAAAGATGGATGTCCCATAGCACAACCTAAATTTACAAGACGACCTTCTGCAAGCAATAAAATTGAATGTCCGTCTGGAAATAGGTAACGATCAACCTGAGGTTTAATATTTATTTTTTTAATTCCTTTCCATTCTTCAAGTTCATTAACCTGTATTTCATTGTCAAAATGTCCGATGTTGCATACTATAGCTAAATCTTTCATTTTCGACATGTGTTCGGCAGTAATAATGTCTTTATTGCCTGTTGCAGTTACAAAAATATCGGCTTCTTCTAAGGCATCTTCGACAGTTTTAACCTCATAACCTTCCATTGCTGCTTGTAATGCACATATTGGGTCTATTTCAGTGACAATTACTCTTGCACCGTTTGCACTTAACGATTGTGCTGAACCTTTGCCAACATCTCCATACCCGCATACAACAGCTACTTTCCCTGATATCATAACATCAGTAGCCCTTTTTATTGCATCTACTAACGATTCACGGCATCCATATTTATTATCAAATTTTGATTTTGTTACTGAATCATTAACATTGATAGCAGGAAATAAAAGTTCACCTTTTTCAAACATTTGATACAAGCGGTGAACACCTGTTGTTGTTTCTTCCGATACACCTCTTAACTCTGAAACTGTTCTATGCCATCTCTGTGGATCCTCTTTCCTGATTCTTTTTAATGTATCAAGTATTATTTCTGCCTCTTTATTCTCAGCTTTCTGCTCCAGAAATGAAGGGTCTTTTTCACCTTTGTAACCCCAGATTATTAATAAGGTAGCATCGCCTCCATCATCTACTATCAACTGCGGACCTTTTCCATTTTCAAATTCTAAAGCTTTTGATGTACACCACCAGTATTCTTCCAATGATTCTCCCTTCCAGGCATAAACCGGAACCTGAGAATATTTAACAATTGCAGCAGCTGCGTGGTCTTGTGTTGAAAAAATGTTGCAACTAGCCCATCTAACTTCAGCTCCCAAAGCCTTTAAAGTATCTATCAATACTGCAGTTTGTATTGTCATATGTAAAGAACCACTTATACGAACTCCACTTAAAGGCTGTTCTTTTGAATATTTTTCACGAATAGACATAAGTCCAGGCATTTCTTTTTCAGCTAATTCAATTTCTGCTTTGCCAAATTCTGCCAAATTAATATTTGCAATTTTGTAATCAATCATAAAATTCTTTTTTATCTTTAAACAATTATCTCGCTGCAAAGTTAAACCGCAAACATGTTTTTTATCAAAAAAATAAGTTAATTATTAGATGAATCTGTATAATATTCTGATATTGAAAGAGATAACCCAATTATTTGCGACTACTTAACACTTCTCACTTTTAATATTGAATTAATCTTGAGAATACTTTTCATGTAAAGTGAAAATTTTTTGTTGGGTTTTTACTATTTGAAATGAATTTACGATAAAAAATAGTTTTGTTAGGTAGCAATAAATTCATTTAATAATTTATTAAACCAATATAAAAGATTAAAAACCAATAATATAGGATTAATAATTCGTATAAATAAAAAATTTATAAAAAAAGTTTGCAGGATAAAAATAAGTCGTACCTTTGCATCCCCAAATTTTATGGGAATGATAACCAAAAGAGGGAATCAAAAAAAAGTTTAAAAAAAATTTGCAGGATTAAAAATGATGTTTCATCTTTGCAGTCCTTTTAAAATTTGAAAATTTGAATACAACCACAAGGGTTGCTAAAAAAGTTCTTTTAAAGGTTGTGGAAAAAAGCGTAAGGTACTGAGTAAAATACGAAAAATCAAATTTACTATGAAGAGTTTGATCCTGGCTCAGGATGAACGCTAGCGGCAGGCTTAATACATGCAAGTCGAACGGTAAATATCGAGCAATCGATATGAGAGTGGCGCACGGGTGAGTAACACGTATGTAACCTACCCCTAACCGGGGAATAGCTTCGAGAAATCGAAATTAATACCCCATAATATCAAGAAATCGCATGGTTTTTTGATTAAAGTTCCGGCAGTTAGGGACGGGCATGCGGCCCATTAGCTAGTTGGTGATGGTAACGGCTCACCAAGGCATCGATGGGTAGCTGGTCTGAGAGGATGATCAGCCACACTGGCACTGAGACACGGGCCAGACTCCTACGGGAGGCAGCAGTAGGGAATATTGGGCAATGGACGAAAGTCTGACCCAGCCATGCCGCGTGCAGGATTGAAAGCTCTATGAGTTGTAAACTGCTTTTATCTGGGACGAAAATAACCTTTCTAGGTGAACTGACGGTACCAGAGGAATAAGGACCGGCTAACTACGTGCCAGCAGCCGCGGTAATACGTAGGGTCCAAGCGTTATCCGGATTTACTGGGTTTAAAGGGTGCGTAGGTGGTTTGATAAGTTAGTGGTGAAATCTCCCGGCTTAACCGGGAAACTGCCATTAAAACTGTCTTACTTGAATGTAATCGAGGCGAGTGGAATGTATCATGTAGCGGTGAAATGCTTAGATATGATACAGAACACCAATTGTGAAGGCAGCTCGCTAGACTATTATTGACACTGAGGCACGAAAGCGTGGGGAGCAAACAGGATTAGATACCCTGGTAGTCCACGCCCTAAACGATGAACACTAGACGTGTGTAGCCTAGCTATACGTGTCCAAGCAAAAGCGTTAAGTGTTCCACCTGGGGAGTACGGCCGCAAGGTTAAAACTCAAAGGAATTGACGGGGGCCCGCACAAGCGGAGGAGTATGTGGTTTAATTCGATGATACGCGAGGAACCTTACCTGGGCTAGAATGCGCGTGACCTCCCGGGAAACCGGGATTCCCTTCGGGGCACAAAGCAAGGTGCTGCATGGCTGTCGTCAGCTCGTGCCGTGAGGTGTCGGGTTAAGTCCCTCAACGAGCGCAACCCCTATTCTTAGTTGCTAACAGGTAATGCTGAGCACTCTAAGAAAACTGCCTGCGTAAGCAGTGAGGAAGGAGGGGATGATGTCAAGTCCGCATGGCCCTTACGCCCAGGGCTACACACATACTACAATGGTTACTACAGAGGGTCGCAACTTGGCGACAAGAAGCCAATCCCTAAAAGTAACCTCAGTTCGGATTGGAGTCTGCAACTCGACTCCATGAAGTTGGATTCGCTAGTAATCGCATATCAGCAATGGTGCGGTGAATACGTTCCCGGGCCTTGTACACACCGCCCGTCAAGCCATGGGAGTCGGAGGTACCTGAAGTCGATAACCGCAAGGAGTCGCCCAAGGTAAACTCGATGACTGGGGCTAAGTCGTAACAAGGTAGCCGTACCGGAAGGTGCGGCTGGAACACCTCCTTTTTAGAGTTATTTTTCTCTTACCTTACTATCCACAACCTTTTTTATTTATATCTTATAACCCCTTACCTTTCCATAGTCCCGTAGCTCAGTTGGTTAGAGCACTACACTGATAATGTAGGGGTCCGCAGTTCAAATCTGCGCGGGACTACGAGAAATAAAAAGGGGAATTAGCTCAGTTGGCTAGAGCGTCTGCCTTGCACGCAGAAGGTCATCGGTTCGAGCCCGATATTCTCCACAATTTTGGTATAAGACCATTAAAATAAGTTCTTTTACAGACTGATATAATCAAAACTTTTAGAAAGCAATTAAGGGCGTACGAAGAATGCCTAGGCTTTCAGAGGCGATGAAGGACGTGATAGGCTGCGTTAAGCTCCGGGTAGGTGCCGAATAACCAATTGATCCGGAGATCTCCGAATGGGGCAACCCATCCGCTTGCGGATATCCCGATTTATCGGGAAGCTAACCTGCTGAACTGAAACATCTAAGTAGGCAGTGGAAAAGAAAACAATTAGTGATTCCCCGAGTAGTGGCGAGCGAAAAGGGAACAGCCTAAACCAATTTTGTTTCGGCAAAATTGGGGTTGTAGGACTACAATTATATCTATAAAACCTAAATGGAAGTATTTTGGAAAACTTTATCACAGAGGGTGACAGTCCCGTACATGTAAAGTGTTATAGATTATGTAGTATCCTGAGTACCACGGGACCGGAGAAATCCTGTGGGAATCTGCCAGCACCATCTGGTAAGGCTAAATACTCCTGAAAGACCGATAGCGAACAAGTACCGTAAGGGAAAGGTGAAAAGAACCCCGAACAGGGGAGTGAAATAGAACCTGAAATCGTACGCCTACAAGCGGTTGGAGTCCCGACTTGTCGGGATGACAGCGTGCCTTTTGCATAATGAGCCTACGAGTTACTCCTCACTGGCAAGGTTAATCTTTTAACTGAGAAGCCGCAGCGAAAGCGAGTTCTAACAGAGCACATAGTCAGTGGGGGTAGACGCGAAACCTAGTGATCTACCCATGGGCAGGATGAAGTGTCGGTAACACGACATGGAGGTCCGAACTTATTAGCGTTGAAAAGCTACAGGATGACCTGTGGGTAGGGGTGAAAGGCCAATCAAACTGGGAAATAGCTCGTTCTCTCCGAAATGCTTTTAGGAGCAGCCTCGAACTTATTGTCATAGAGGTAGAGCCACTGTTTTGGCTAGGGGGCTTCACCGCCTACCAAACCAAGGCAAACTCCGAATGCTATGACATTTATTCGGGAGTGAGGCACCGGGTGCTAAGGTCCGATGCCAAAAGGGGAACAACCCAGATCATCAGTTAAGGTCCCTAAATATATGCTAAGTTGGTTAAATGAGGTTCGATTGCTAAAACAGCCAGGATGTTGGCTTGGAAGCAGCCATTCATTTAAAGAGTGCGTAACAGCTCACTGGTCGAGCGATCGGGCGCAAATAATAAACGGGCATTAAGCATATTACCGAAACTATGATTCCGATAGTAATATCGGAAGGTAGGAGAGCATTCCTGTTTCTGTGAAGAAGTATCGTGAGATATTTTGGAGAGCCAGGAAAAGAAAATGTAGGCATAAGTAACGATAATGCAGACGAGAAATCTGCACACCGAAAGACTAAGGTTTCCTGATCAACGCTAATCGGATCAGGGTTAGTCGGGTCCTAAGATCAACCCGAAAGGGGTAGTCGATGGATAACAGGTTAATATTCCTGTACTAATATTCTCTGTGATGGGGGGACGAAGAAGTGAAAGGTCTGCGTACTGACGGAATAGTACGTTGAAGAGCTTAGGTATATTTTTGGCAGGTAAATCCGTCAAAAATGCTGAAACTTGATAGTACCACAAACCTTCGGGCGAGTGGACAATGACCCTAATCATGCTTCCAAGAAAAGCCTCTAAACTATATTGAATATTACCCGTACCGCAAACCGACACAGGTAGTCGAGGAGAGAATCCTAAGGTGCTCGAGTGAATCATGGCTAAGGAACTCGGCAAATTGGCCTCGTAACTTCGGGATAAGAGGCGCCTCTCTCCGCTTGCGGAGAAGGCCGCAGTGAAATGGCCCAGGCGACTGTTTAGCAAAAACACAGGACTCTGCTAAATCGTAAGATGATGTATAGGGTCTGACACCTGCCCGGTGCTGGAAGGTTAAGAGGAGAGGTTAGTCGTAAGGCGAAGCTTTGAATCGAAGCCCCAGTAAACGGCGGCCGTAACTATAACGGTCCTAAGGTAGCGAAATTCCTTGTCGGGTAAGTTCCGACCTGCACGAATGGTGTAACGATCTGGGCACTGTCTCAGCCATGAGCTCGGTGAAATTGTAGTATCGGTGAAGATGCCGATTACCCGCAACGGGACGGAAAGACCCCGTGAACCTTCACTATAACTTAATATTGATTTTGGGTATGTAATGTGTAGGATAGGTGGGAGACTTTGAAGCAGGGGCGCTAGCTCTTGTGGAGTCATCCTTGAAATACCACCCTTTATTTATCTGAAACCTAATCCCGTTTTTCGGGAGACAGTATTTGGTGGGTAGTTTGACTGGGGTGGTCGCCTCCAAAAAAGTAACGGAGGCTTCCAAAGGTACCCTCAGTACGGTTGGTAACCGTGCGTTGAGTGCAATAGCATAAGGGTGCTTAACTGCAAGACCTACAAGTCGAGCAGAGACGAAAGTCGGGTATAGTGATCCGGTGGTTCCGAATGGAAGGGCCATCGCTCATAGGATAAAAGGTACTCCGGGGATAACAGGCTGATCTCCCCCAAGAGCTCACATCGACGGGGAGGTTTGGCACCTCGATGTCGGCTCGTCACATCCTGGGGCTGGAGAAGGTCCCAAGGGTTGGGCTGTTCGCCCATTAAAGTGGTACGCGAGCTGGGTTCAGAACGTCGTGAGACAGTTCGGTCCCTATCTGTTGTGGGCGCTAGAAATTTGAGGAGACCTAACCTTAGTACGAGAGGACCGGGTTGGACAAACCTCTGGTGTACCTGTTGTGACGCCAGTTGCATTGCAGGGTAGCCACGTTTGGAAGAGATAAGCACTGAAAGCATCTAAGTGCGAAGCTCACTCCAAGATTAGATTTCTGATTAAGGGTCGTCAAAGACGATGACGTTGATAGGCTGCAGGTGTAAGTTCGGAAACGGATTCAGCTGAGCAGTACTAATTACCCGTAAGCTTTCTAAAAGTTTTGGTTATTTTCAGTTTGTTTAAGAATAATAATCTAATTTGGTGATTATTGCGGTGAGGATCACCTCTTCCCATTTCGAACAGAGAAGTTAAGCTCACTGGCGCAGATGATACTGCCACTGGCGGGAAAGTATGTAGTTGCCAAATTCTTTTAACCCCGATTTCTATCGGGGTTTTTATTTTATATACTTTTCTAATCTTTGATGTGCAATATTACAATACTCTTCTGAAATTTCGCTGCCTATCCACTGCCTGTTGGTTAAAATTGCCATTTTTGCCGTTGTTCCACTACCCATGAAAGGGTCATATACTATTTCTCCCTCATTTGACCAGCTTAAAATATGGTCTTTTGCCAATGCTTCAGGAAATATGGCAGGATGTTGAAAGGCAATTTCATCTTTGCTTGAATGTCCTTTTCCGATATGATATTCCCATATATTGGTCCTTCTGCCGAAGTGTCCGTATCCTTTTCTTAAAATACTTATTCTGTTGCCATCAGCATATCTTTTTGTTCCCCTGTCGCCTTTTCTGCTTTCTTTGTTTTTTCTGTCTCTGATAAGATTTATTGTCTTTGGTTTACATTTACTAAAAACAAACATGAAATCGAATGTCTGCCAGTAAGTTTTATTATTTCCTACTGCTCCACGTGGCGATTTGGCAAAAATCATGGTATCGAACAGATTAAAGCCAATTTTTTTGAAATATAAAGCCTGTTGAAAAGAAGTTCCGGTTTCATTACCGTTTATGGTTTCATCACCAACTATCCAGACGACTACACCTCCTGCTTTGGTTATCCTGAACAATTCTGTTGCTGTTTCCTTAAATTGAAACGAAAAACCTGAATAATTTCTCAGATTGTCATAAGGCGGAGAAGTCAGGGTGAGGTCAATGTAATTATCCGGCATTCTGCTCATTGTCTGAAGGCAGTCTTCATTGTATAAAGTGTTGAGAGTTATCATTTTATGATAAACTCTCAGTTTTTGATAATCCGGAAAAAATAAGTTTCCTTATCAGTGTGTATTTTTAAATGATAAAGTCCGGCTTTAAGATTTGAGATATTAACATCTTCTCTATTTTCTCCTGAATACCATTCATCTTTTCCAAAATCAATCAATTTCCCATTCAAATCGTATAATTGCCAATTGATTTTGTTATAATTCTGAAGATTTCCTGAAAAAATTATTTTATCATTTGAAGAATTTGAAACAATAATTTTTTCTAAATTATTTTCTGAAATTCCAATTGTTTTATCTGTTACTTTTTGAGTTCTTGAAATTTTTTCATCGCAGATATTCTCATTTGCGGTCCAAATTCTGTTATAAATTCCTTTTCCTAAATCCTGATCAACATAAGTTATTGAAGGAGAACTCCAATAAGGAATTTTATTTGTCGTTGGCACACCTGTTACAGCTGTGCTTGTATCTTCTACAATTGTGTCAGAAGGAAAAAATTCCCAAGTCAAAGGAATTTTTTTAACTTCAATTTTTCTTGTTTTAACTTCAATATTTCCAGAAACATCTTTTGCAAGATAATTCAAAGATATTAAATAATTATAATAGCCACATTTTGTAGAATCTGAATCTTGATTTGAATTTACAACTCTTGTTAAATCTACTGGTAAATTTGAATTATCCTTTGCTGTTGGTTGTGCAAGCTTTTCTAAATCTATTTTTTGTCCTGAATTTACAATTGTTGTGTCAGAAGGAAAAAATGTCCAAGAAGGTTTTGTTTTATCTTGAATTGTAATTAATTGTGGGCCAATCAAAGTATCAACTAATTCATGATTTTGAATTTTAAAATATCTTTTTAGAGTATAATTTACATCAGAAGAATCTCCTATGTTTGTTTGATTAGAAGAATCAATTACTTCTATCCAGGCTTTTTCATAAATATTTTTTGGAATTCCTGTTTTTGAAGTATCAGAAAAATTTCCAAATTCTAAAATTGTATCTTTTGGTAAAACTATATCGTTAAAATAAATTGG
>Ga0209835_1000288_pt1 | contig 33703 bp, 33 predicted proteins | sample LakKivwa52mmetaG_FD_184138 | JGI IMG/M metagenome (GOLD analysis project Ga0209835, IMG submission 184138) | Anoxic lake water microbial communities from Lake Kivu, Rwanda to study Microbial Dark Matter (Phase II) - Lake Kivu water 52m metaG... | ecosystem: Environmental > Aquatic > Freshwater >... | reverse complement strand
CTTTGCCGGAACGCAGTCGGGACTGTATGCGCTGGATAAGGCTGAAAACAGATGGATTTCACTTGATCTCGGGGTTGACGACAACAGAATAAGCGATCTGCATATCAAAGATGGGTTGCCGGTGGTACTTACCCGTTCCGATTTGTTTTTCGCTACGAATGATGTGGCCTTACCCGAATTCCGCCTGCAGAAAATTCCACCGGCAGTCAACGAAGATGGCAAAACAGGCTTATTCAAAACGCTTTGGGTGATCCACAGCGGTGAGATTTATGGTTTTGCCGGAAAACTGATTGTGGACTTTTTTGCGTTGCTGCTTATTTTTCTTGTATTGAGCGGATATGTTTATTTTTTCTTTCCGGGCTGGATCAAAAGCCGGAAGAAGGTTCAGAAACCGGCCGGAAATCTGGTCAGTATAAACCGTTTTTCCATCAAATGGCACAACAAGCTTGGGATCTGGTTAGGCTGGTTTCTACTGATTACTACGCTCACCGGGATGTTTCTGCGTCCACCGCTGTTGATTCCGATTGCTCATTTGCGCGTAGGAAAAATTCCCTTTTCTTCGCTTGACGACCCGAATCTCTGGCACGACAGGTTAAGGGCGCTGCACTGGAACGAAGATCAGAATTCATGGCTGATCGCTACAAACGACGGTATGTTTATGTCGGCAGAGGAGTTCAATCTTCCGTTGATGCCCTTCAGGTCACAGCCACCCTTATCAGTGATGGGCATCAATGTGCTCGAATACAAAGGCGATGGTAATTATCTTATAGGCAGCTTCAATGGCCTTTTTCTGTGGAATGCCGGGAACGGCTATCAGGTGGATTACCTTACCGGCGAAATACCTGAACGAAGAGGGGGAGCCGGTTCGCCAATCGGAAAACATCTCATAGCCGGATATATAACATTGAATGAAAAGGAGTTGATATTTGACTACAACCAGGGATTGCTGAACGGACACCTTCCCATGCCCGAAAAACTGAGTTCGGTACCCATGCCCTTGTGGAACCTTGCCCTCGAAGTCCACACCACCCGTATTTTTCAATTTCTGACCGGTCCTTTCTACATCCTGATCATTCCATTGTTTGGCATGGGAAGTCTTTTGATACTGATTTCAGGTATTATAGTTTGGCTGAGGAGGGGAAAGAAACGAGCTTAATTAGAATCATTCTAAATATAAATTACTGCTTCTTTTTTCTTGAATATTAAAAAGTAATTAAATAGTTTTGTACAATAATTCAGGAGTATAAATACTGAAATACCTAAATAAGCAGATATATGAAGAAACTCCTTCAATTGCTGATGCCTCCGCCACAATGGCGCGTTGCGGTAGTGATCATACTGGGTGCCATAGCCGGACTGGGTATTTACGCCGCTTATTCAAGCAGGGCAATCTCGTACCTTTCCGATTCACCCGAAACCTGCGTCAACTGCCACATCATGGCTCCGCAGTACGCCACCTGGCAGCACAGCTCCCACCGCGAAGTGGCCACCTGCAACGACTGCCATGTGCCGCACGACAATGTGTTCAGGACCTATTACTTCAAAGCAATGGATGGTGCGCGCCATGCTACCATGTTTACTCTCAGGCTCGAACCCCAGAATATTTTCATTAAGGAAGCGGGAATTGGGGTCGTACAGGAAAATTGTATCCGTTGCCACAGCAACCTCATCACCGATGCAAAACTACTGACCCAGACACAGGCATTTCATGACAAATTCAGCGACCGCCTGTGTTGGGACTGCCACCGCGAAGTGCCCCACGGAAGGGTAAAAAGCCTTTCGAGCACTCCTTATGCACGGGTTCCGATGCTTCCTTCGCCGGTGCCGCAATGGCTTAAAAAAATGACAGAAAATTAACCTCAATAACACTGAAAACCATGAGTACAACAAAAACCACCAAACGCAGCCCCTGGGTCAACTGGACACTCTTTGTCGTAACCCTTGCTGTGGTATTTTTTCTCGGATTGCTCGTGTCAACCATTACCGAGCGCCGTGCAGAAGCCATCTTTGCGTATAAGCCAAAAGTGCAACTCAACGAATTTGAGCCACGTAATGAAGTCTGGGGCAAGAACTACCCCTGGCAGTACGAATCATACCGTAAAACACAGGAAACAGACTTCAGAACTCCACACGGCGGCAACAGCATGAAGGATGTGCTTGCCGAAAGTCCTGAACTTGTGGTCATGTGGGCCGGTTATGCATTTTCGCGCGATTATAACCAGGGCAGGGGACATTCCTATGCTGTGGAAGACACCTGGAACTCCATCCGTACCGGAGGCCCGAAAGCCCCTGATCAGGGAATGCCCAGCACTTGCTGGACCTGCAAAAGCCCCGATGTGCCCCGCATGATGAACCAGATGGGCGTGAAAGAATATTATTCGTCAACCTGGGCAGCGCTGGGCCACGAGCACACAAACTCCATCGGCTGCGCCGACTGCCACAACCCCGAAACCATGGACCTGACCATCACACGCCCGGCACTGGTGGAAGCACTCGAACTGATGGGAAAGGATGTGTCACAAGCTACCCATCAGGAAATGCGCTCACTCGTCTGTGCCCAATGCCATGTTGAGTATTATTTTGACAAAAAACGCCCGGGCGCCGAGGGGGCAAACTACCTCACTTTCCCATGGACCAATGGATTTGGCCCTGAAGACATGTTGAAGTATTTCGATGACAAAGGCTTTTCGGACTGGACACATGCTGTGAGCAAAGCTCCCATGCTGAAAGCCCAGCATCCCGATTATGAAGTATATATGACCGGAATCCATGCCGAAAGAGGTGTTTCCTGTGCTGATTGCCATATGCCCTATGTGAGCGAAGGCGGCCTGAAATACAGCAACCACCATGTGACTTCACCATTGAAATATATCTCGCAGGCATGCCAGACCTGCCACCGCGAAAGCGAAGCCACACTGCTCAAAAACGTCTATGACCGTCAGAACAAGGTTGCCGAAGTAAGACATAAAGCCGAAAAACTCCTTACCCGCGCACATGTAGAAGCCAGACTGGCCTGGGACAATGGCGCAACAGAAGACGAAATGAAAAGCATACTGTACGACATCCGCGCCGGACAATGGTACTGGGATTATGTAGCAGCCTCTCATGGCGGTTCGTTCCATTCCCCTGTCGAAAGTGCCAGGGTGATGGGCAAAGCCATTGACCACGCACAGGAAGCCCGCGTGAAACTCGCCCGTCTGCTGGCCACAAAAGGCATTACCGCCGAATTGGCTTATCCGGACATCAGCACCAAGGAAAAAGCTCAGGAATACATAGGTTTGCCAATGGAAAAGCTCCGTCAGGAAAAGCGTGAGTTTCTGGATGAAATTATCCCGGTATGGAAAAAGAAGGCAGCCGAACGTGAAGCTGCCTACGACGTGGTGCTGAATGACTGATAACTGAATTACACTTAAAAAAGGGGCCGCACAGCCCCTTTTTTTATTTCATTGATGTACGCAATTGATTTTAACCATTCATCCTGTAACAAGCCACCAGAGGTAATATGCGGTGAATGACACCAGAAAAACAATCCCGACCCATGCCCATATTTTCAGAAACAAGCCCAGGCGGGCTTCTGCCGGCATATGGGTTGAGTTGGCGATGCGGTAGTTGAGTATGGCGAGTACGGGCGCTGTTACAAATGAGAGTGAAGTAGCCAGATCAACCATAAAACGCATGGAGTTTCCGGCGCGATAAATCAAAAACATGGCTCCGGCCGAAACCACAAGCATGATCAGGATGTATTGCACCCTGCCATTGCCATTGGCAGGTTTGTTAAACAGATGTACGGCCGCAGGGCTCAGCACCCTTGGATAAGCGTCTGTCACCGTAATGGTGGTGCTGAACATAGTGGTGAACGCTGCAATGGATATCACCGGATAAGCCCACTGGCCAATGCTACCGGTGTAAAGACTGATCAGCTGTCCGGCAAAAACAGCTCCGTTAGCCGAAAGGCTCTCCCCGGTTCCATGCAGCACCAAAGCACCCAGCGCCAGAAAAAAGGCTGCAATGATCATGGTGCCGAAATAGCCGATCCTGAATTCAACCAGAACTTCTTTAAGGGTGGGTTTAAAACTCAGTTGTTGCATCTTGGCCTGATTCCAGAGCGAACTCCAGACTGCCACATCAATGGGAGCAGGCATCCACCCGATAAATGCGATGAGAAAATAAATATGGGTGCGGTTGCCGTAATCAAACACTGTTGTTTCAGCAATCCCGTCACTGTGATTTAGCGAAGCAGCAATGAGTGCCGTCACTGTGGAAAGCGTCAGCACTAGTATAATGACCTTCACCAGGCCGTCAAGCGTCCTGTATTTGCCAGATATCAGTATGAGAATTGTGGCTGCCATAAGGATCATGCTCATCTGAAGCGGATTGAGCGGCATGCCTGTAAGGTTGATGGCAAGTCCGGCTGTAACCATAGTTACGGCAGCCTGAATCGGAAACATGGTAAGCAAGGTTAGCAACACAAAAAGTACAAGCACCCATTTTCCGGCAAAACGATAAGCATCAATGAGGTTAAAGCCTGTTGCATGCACATACCTGCCTGCAACTTCAAAAAACGGGTACTTCAGAATGTTGGCAAGCAGCAATATCCACATCAGTTCAAAACCGAAATCGGCACCTGCGCGGGTTGACTGCACCAGATGCGACACACCAATGGCTGCACCGGCATAAAGCATTCCGGGTCCAAGCAGGCTCAGAAACCTTCTGGTTGACATAGGCTTATTTATTCCAGATCTTCCATGACTCTTCCGCTTGTTTTTCAAACATCATCTGACCGTTGACAGTTGTTGCACCGGCCATTCTTCCAAGCTTCAGAAATTGTGTTTCAATTGGATTGTATATCAGGTCGATCAGGATATGATCTCGTGTCAGATAGTGATAAAGCAACTGTGGCTTGTCGTCCGTGTTTGGATACATACCCACAGGGGTGCAGTTGATGATAAGCTGATGAGTCTTGATCACTGAAGAAGTAACCAGCGGATAAGTGAGTTGATCCGATTTCAGCCCTTTCCTGCTTACAAGCAGAAACCCGATGCCAAGTTTCCTTAAAACAAACTGCACTGCTTTGGAAGCCCCGCCAGTGCCGAGTATCAGGGCATGTGAATTGACCCGTCGCTTGATAAAGGGTTTTAATGTTGCTTCAAACCCGGCAATATCGGTATTATAGCCCATAAGGTGCCTTCTGCCGTTTGTCTTTGTTATTTTTATGGTATTCACTGCACCTGTAAAATAAGCTTCGCGGCTGAGTTCGTCCAGATACGGAATAACCGCTGATTTATAAGGGATGGTAACATTAAGCCCCGCCAAATCAATGTTCTGTTGCAGCAATACGGGAAGTTCATCAATTGAAGGAAGCGGAAAAAGTGTGTAGCATGCCAAAATCTGGTTTTTACGGAATTTTTCTGAAAAGTAATTTTCAGACGCTGAGTGCTCTAATTCCTTGCCGATGAGGCCGTAGTGTACCATCAGATGCTTAATCCTTGTTGGGTTTGGCATTGGCCATGCCTTCGATTATCCAAATCGTTGCGATTCCGGCAATCATGATGAAAAAGGCAAGAATAACTTCGGTGTTGAAAGCTTCGGGTAACGTAACAACATATCTTTCAACTACTGGTGCTCCGTCTTTAATGAGTGTTTCGCCGGAGTTATTAGTCATGTGAACAGCCTCTTTCCACGGCCACAGTATACTCAGTGAACCAAGAATAAAACCTGTAAGAACAGCAATGGTTTCGGACTTGAATCTTTTCAACAGCCACGAAAGGAAATGTGAAAAAGCCAGCAAACCAAAAACCGCTCCGATAGCCATCGGAAAAAGTATTTTCAGGTCGAAATTGTTGATCGCATCAATGGCTACAAGCTGGTAATTGCCCATCAGAATAAGCACAAATGAGCCGGAAAGCCCCGGCAGAATCATACTGCACACTGCAACAACGCCACAAAGTATGAGATACAGAAAACTACTATTTTCCGTAGCCGGATTGAGAAATGTTATCCCGGCTGCTACAGCCACTCCGGCTGCAAATGAAACATAGACAGGGATGTTCCAGCGCGGAATAGTTTTTCCGACAAAATAAACCGATGCCATCACCAGTCCAAAGAAATAAGACCAGATAAAGACAGGATATTCAGTGAACAGAAAATCGAATATTTTGGCCAGGCTGATGAGTGCAGCACCAACACCGGCAAATATAGCAATCAGAAAATATAGATCAATATGCTGCGCAAACTGTCTCCACTGACCAGCAAACAACAACTTCACTGCCTTTGTGTTGAAGTTTTTGAGGGCATTGATGAGCCGTTCAAAAATTCCGGTGATCAACGCAATGGTTCCTCCCGAGACTCCCGGAATGATATTTGCCGTTCCCATGGCAACTCCCTTGACGAAATAAACTAAATAGTCTTTAAGTTGATGCATTTGATTTTGTTAGTTGGCAGTTGTTTTCTTTCTGAGATCCTTATGATGCTCCTGTTTTGCTTTTGTCATGCTTTTGTCAATATTACTTACTCGACAGGCATTCTTCTACTTCAGTTTGCCAAACATATACTGGCTGATCAGATCTGAAACCAGACTGCTGTTCAAAATGTCGGGATAATAGTCGAGCATGTCATAATGCGCATTAAAATCCATTTCAAGTGCAGAGGTCAGAAAGAATGAAGACTGAATGGGGTTGTTATTCAGATAATAGGCAACAACAAGGCGATAATAGATGGCAACGTTTTCAGGCTGGTAGGTGAGGCCGGTACGGAGCACCTGAACGGCACGCTCATAATCGCCTGTGACAATAAAAAGGTTGCTGTATTCAGGCCACAGGTCCTGATCGTTCGGGTCGAACTCTTCAACGCTTCTGTAACAGGCTTCGGCTTTTTCAAAATGTTTCATCTTGATGTACATATCGGCCTGAATGAGAAAATACTCAGCATTAAGCGGATCAAGCTCAATGGCCTTTGAAAGGTACTTTACTGCTGTTTTAGTATTTCCTTCTTCATCAAAAACAACCCCGATTCCGGCCCAGGGTTCAGCCAGTTTATCATCAAGTTCGAGGGCTTTGTTGTAGTGAACGAGGGCATTGCGGTAGTCCTTCATCTTTTCGTAACATTCGCCAATATAGTAATGCGTCATGGCTTCAGGCTTCTCATGGACAAAGGTCTCCTCATACACATTAATGGCTTTTGTGTATTCGCCAAGGTTCGACCATGAATGTGCGATGCTGAGGTGAGCCGGTACATGGGTATCGTCAATGGCGAGCACATACTCAAGTGCATCGATAGATTTTTCAAACAAATCCATCTGCTGCAGTATTAATCCGAGATTAAACCATGCCGGTATGCTGTAAGGGTCTTTGTTGTTGATGAAATCCTGAAAATACTGAACACCTTCTTCAGGTTTTTTTACCAGTTCATAGCAAAGTCCAAGCTCGTAAAGCAGCGGCTCAGCCCCCGGATTCAGTTCAAGAGCTTTTTTGAAATAACGGATGCTTTGTTCATAGTTTCCGAGGTTTTCATACTCGTAACCAATTGTGGCATAAACTTCTTCCAACTCTTCTTCATCCACAAGCGGAAGTGCTGACTTGTAGGTGTCAACAGCTTTTTTGTACTCCATCATCATGCTGTACACCGTGCCTTTGGTCATGATCACATCTACATCATTGGGCTCGGTGACCTCCAGCTTGTTGAGAATTTCAAGGGATTCGATAAAGCGGCTGTCAATGGCAAGCTGACGGGCATAGCGGATTCTTAACTGAACATTGTCGGGATGTTGCCTTATGGCGTGTTCGATAGCAAGCCTGATATGCTGTGCATCAAAATGATCCTGATAATGCTCAATGATGGCTTCGAACTCTTCAGCATCGAAGTAGGCGTGATCGCCTTCATTCAGCATTCTTTCGAAACGCTCTGCCAAAAAGGCATCGTGACGCTCACTGTTCCATTGAAAATCTTCGCTCATGCGTTCAAAAGTACTTTTTTACCGCTGCAAAATTAATAAAATCAGCAATGCAGGACATCCATTGCCTGCCGGTCGCCCATGATTGCACATTGTAAAAGTATAACACGATTGTAAAAAGTGTATTTGATGGGCCAGATTTTTATAAACAGGGGATGGTGATAACTTTTATTCCTGATTGCCCGGGATTACACATGAATACCCGGCGGTTATAAAGTGTTCATAAGCCCGTTAAACAAAAAATAAGGAAATTTACCAAACGGCATTTGTGCAACCGTTATACGTAATCTTGCCTTTTCCGGCATGGAAAATTTGGTACATTTGCCGCCAAATTACAGGTTCATTTATGACATTGATTACATCTATCTCGGGTATTCGGGGAACCATTGGCGGAATGCCCGGAGAGGGACTCAGTCCGGTTGATATTGTGCGTTTTACTACTGCCTTTGCAGAGTTGATTAAGCAGAAATCGGGCAAGCAGAAAATCAGGATTGCCATTGGCCGTGATGCCCGCAGGTCGGGCGAGATGGTAAGTAACCTGGTTGCCGGAACACTGGTCGCGATGGGAGCAGATGTAGTTGACCTGGGGCTTTCCACAACACCTACAGTAGAAGTCGCGGTTCCCGGACTGAAGGCCGATGCGGGGATCATCCTCACGGCAAGTCATAATCCCGGCGAATGGAATGCATTGAAACTCCTGAATGAGAAAGGCGAGTTTATCTCAGCCGACGACGGAAACTGGCTGTTGCAACGGGCGAAAGAGCAAAACGCAACATATGCATCCATTGAACAGATTGGCTCTTACCACAAGGACTACAGCTGGATCGACAGGCATATTCAGATGGTGCTCGACCTACCCCTGGTGCGCAAAGACCTGATCGAAAAAGCAGGTTTCAGCATCGTCATTGATGCCGTTAATTCAACCGGAGGTATTGCCGTGCCTCATCTGCTCAGGGCATTGGGCGTTTCGGAAGTCCACGAACTGTATTGCACACCCGACGGCTTTTTCCCGCACAATCCCGAACCATTGCCCGAGCACCTGAAGGACCTGTCTGAAGCCGTTGTCAGTCAGAAAGCCGACCTTGGTTTTGTCGTCGATCCTGATGTGGATAGGCTGGCAATCGTAGACGAAAACGGCGAAATGTTCGGTGAGGAATATACCCTGGTGGCTGTTGCTGATTATGTGCTCGGGCACACCAAAGGAAGCACCGTATCGAACCTGTCATCGAGCCGTGCCTTGCGCGACATCACCCAGAAACATGGTTGCAGCAGCTTTGCAGCAGCGGTAGGTGAGGTGAATGTGGTGGAAATGATGAAAGAAGTAATGGCCATCATAGGCGGCGAAGGTAACGGCGGTATAATCTATCCCGAATTGCACTACGGACGTGATGCGCTGGTTGGCATTGCCCTGTTTCTGAGCGCACTTGCTGCAAAGAAAATCAAATGCTCCGAATTGAGAAGTCAACTGCCCGACTACTTCATGGTGAAAAAGAAAGTCGTGCTACAGGCCGGCACCGATGTGGACGGCTTGCTCACTAAGGTGGCGTCAGGTATAAAAGACGGGATTATCAACACCACTGATGGCGTGAAAATTGATTTTGAGGAAGGTTGGGTCCACCTGCGCAAATCAAACACCGAACCTATCATCAGGGTGTATGCCGAAGGCAAAAGCGTTGCCGAAGCGGAAGCCTTGGCCGGTATGGTGATGAACATGCTTTAGGCTTGTCAATATTTTTTTGATAAAACACGTTCATTCATAAATGTCAATAAACAATGAATGACTAACTTTCGCTGACTAAAACATGCCTTATGGAGCAGATTCGTTTGAAAAGGAGTGTGAAAAAAGGAAAGAAAAAGTCGAAGAAGCGACGATTTAAAAAGATTGAACTCAAACTTACCGCCCGTCAGGCCAGATCGCTCGAAAATTATTGTGCAGCCCGCAAAACCAGCCCCATCAAACTGATCAAGAAGAACATCTCCAAATACCTTAACGGCTACGAAAAAGAAGTTCCGCGGGAATTTTATGTGTCTGAACGTCAGTTAGACCTATTTGAAGGGCCTTAAAGAACTTTTTCGAACAAAACCCTGTTGGTGATTGACCGTCCGAGAGTTACCTCGTCGGCAAATTCAAGCGTATCACCTATCGCCACTCCTTTTGCTATGGTCGTCAGACGCAGGGATGGTCGGCTTAGTTGCCGGTGCAGATAAAACGATGTCGTGTCGCCTTCAACGGTGGGCGGAAGGGCAAGGATAACCTCATTAATCTGTTCGTGCTGCATTCTTTCAATAAGATGGGCTATGGTCAGGTCGCCAGGGCCAATGCCTTCAATGGGATTTATTACGCCGCCAAGTACGTGATAAAGACCATTGTATGCAGCTGTGCGTTCAATGGCCATCACATCGCGCATGTCTTCAACAATACACAGCGTGTTTTCGTCGCGCCTCGGATTGCTGCAGATGGCGCAACGTTGCTGGTCGGAGATGTTGTGGCAGCGTTCGCAATAATGGATGCCTTCGCGCAACCCGGTTAACGCCTTGCTCAATGCATCAGTGCGCACAGGATCCTGCCTCAGCAGAAAAAGTGCCAGCCTCATGGCGGTCTTACGGCCTATTCCGGGCAGGCGCGACAGTTCGTTAACCGCGTTTTCAAGGAGCAAAGAAGGGTATTCAGGCATTATTTACGTTTGTGCAAAAGTAAACTTTTTCAGTGAAAAAATGTCGACTGCTGCAGGCTTTCAGGCAGTGCATACAAGGGAGGTATTTTACTGTTGCAGGATGATACCAACAACAGCACAACAGAAATATCTAATTATCAAATATTGTTGCAGTGCATGGTTATTCATTGCTATTTTTGCCCCATAATATACATCACTATGCATACCAGGTTAATCATTTTTTCATTGTTTTTGCTGTTTTCGTTTGTTTATTCAGGATTGGCTCAGGAAATGTCCAACCAGACTGACGACAGAGGCAGAAAACAGGGTTCCTGGGAAGCCCGTTATCCGCAGGGCGGCATCAGATACCAGGGGCAATTCAGGAACGACAAGCCTTACGGCGAATTCAGGTATTTCCATCCATCCGGGGAGTTAAGGGCAGTTCAGGTTTTTTCTGAAAACGGCAGGATTGCACGCAACAAAACCTATGCGGAAAACGGCATGATGATCGCTGAAGGAAAATATATTGACCAGAAGAAAGATAGTGTGTGGCGTTTTTACAGCGATATAGACGGGAACCTGTTATCCGAAGAATCTTACATGGATGATAAAAGACATGGGGTTATAAAGAATTACTACCCCGATAACGGCAAAGTTTCTGAGATCATCCATTACGAATCAGGGATCAGAAATGGCGACTGGCTCAGGTTCTTTGATGACGGGCTGCTCATGGCCAGAGGCTTTTATTTTAATGATTATCTGCACGGAACAATTCAGTTTTTCTATCCCGACGGCAAACCCCATATCAAAGGTCAGTATATTGAAGGAATGAAGGATGGCCTATGGGAATACTTCACCCCCGAAGGTAAACCCGATTACGAAGAGCATTACATAAAAGGGATGCTGCGTTAATAAATGATTTCCGGCAATTCGGATAGATGAGCAATGATTCGGATCCCCGCTCTTCTCTCCACTTCCTTTTCCAGTCGTTGCAAACTCTGGTGCCCACTGGGAATAATGATGCATTTGCAACCAAGGGTCTCTGCCACCTCCATATCGTGTATGGTGTCGCCGATAAGAATCGTGTTTTTGGAAGCAATCTGCCGTTCAGCCATTAACCTCATGGCTGCCTCGGTTTTTCCCTGACCGAAATGATCAGTAATTCCATAGACGCCATCTATGAGGGAGGGCAAGCCATGATCGTTTACCAGTTGTTCAAGCAGTTTCTGCTCCATTGCCGAAAGAATCAACTGGCTGATTCCCGCATGTCTGAAATATTGAATGACATCTTTTGAGCCTTCGCGCAGTCCTGCTTCACCGATTGAAGCGATATACTGCTGCATGAACTCCATGGCCGGTACGGCAAAATCTTCATTAATCAGGTCGAAACCAAGCAGTTTATAATACTCCCGAACCGGGAAGGTGAACAGCTCAGCATAGCGATCTTCATTGATCAACTGCAGGTTCCTGCTCTGAAGCAAGGGATTCATTGTGCCAACGCACACATGGGCATCATCGAGCAAGGTTCCGTTCCAGTCCCAGATAATCAGTTTATACATATTTGATCGAAAGGGTAACTAGATATTGAGCAGGAAAACATCAGAAACAAAAGCGCGTTTTGTCCGAAACATTGGGTTTGCCAAGCTCTTCGGCCTTTTTGTAATCGATGCAGGCACCTTCTTTGTCGCCAAACATCTCCTTTAGCAGCCCTCGGTTATAGTAAGCATCTGCAAAGGACGGATTTAGACTGACTGTCTGATCGTATGCCTGCATGGCTTCCTGGTGTTTTCCGGTAGTATACAGGCAGTTTCCGTACTGAAAGTAAGCCTCATAAGATTCCGGATCGAGTTCAATGGCTTGCTTAAAATGGTTTATTGCTGCATCAAAACGCGACTCATACATTTCAATGATACCCTTGTTGAGGTGTTCTTTGGAACGTGAAGTTTTGCTCGTGCAACCAGCGACTACCAAAACCGGAATCAGCAAAAACAGAAGAACTTTCATGTCTTATTTTTTGCGCGAAGATAAGCATAAGCTTCATGATGGGCGATGACCGGTACGGATGTGCTACTCTGCGAAGCCATCTCATGAAACGAAGCCGGGTAACTCAGCGAAGCGATCTCATGAGGCGAAGCCGAATAACTTAGCGAAGCGATCTCATGAGGCGAAGCCGAATAACTTAGCGAAGCGATCTCATGAGGCGAAGCCGAATAATCCGTGCCTAACGAAACCTACCCATTTTTCCCCTTATGCTACCGTGCTGATTCCTTCGAGTGGCAGCAGGAGCTTAGCTGATATGTGTTTGGTTGAACGCAGGAGTGAGTCTGGTAAGCATTGCGCATCGCTCCGGCCCGGAACCAATACTGAGCCAACAGAATGACTAAAAATAAAGTGGATGAAGGATTAAGCCTTTTTTGTTGTTGTATTCAAGCGCCGGAAACGGAATTTTGATGAAGTTAACCACATTCAGAAACATATTCACCCCCCTGTATCTGGTCTTAATTTTAGAAAGGTCAACATCAGCCGAAAAATAAAACTGACGGTTGCGTTCAAACCAGGGAATGGGCTGTCCGTTATCGCTCAGGGGGTTTTCAACAGCTCCGGTCATGCCCGTAGCACTGTATCCGATACTGAGGCAAAACCAGTCGGGAAAGATGTCTTTGTTGCGCAGCAATGAATTGATGTTAAACGACAACCAATAGGTTTGTCCGTTGTAATCCTTCAACCATTGTTCGGCATGATTCTTCCCCAGCAGTCCTGGGCGGTATGCGGCAAACGGGGTTGGGTGGTAGGAGTATTTCAGCATGATTTTTTGTTCCTTCCATAGCAGTTGCTGCCCGATGAACAGCATGCTTCCTGTGGTATTTGCAATGAGGTCGCCTCCCGAGGCACCCCATTCGGCCGAAAAACCATCAAGTATCTCGATAACTGTCAGATATACAAAACCAGCCGAACCTCCGATCAAGGCCGATGGCTTTTCGCTGTAACCGGCCCAGCGCATGGCTTCGTAGCCAATTCGTCCAATCTGGTAAGCACTTGCACCATGACCAATTTTGTCCATCTGCAGCCATTCATTGTTGTCGTTGATGAAATGAAAACTGCTTTGCGGATAATTGCTGTACCACGCATAGTAAAGCCCTGTCATGCTTGCAGCGTAGCCTGTTGCGGCCGTTGTAATCAATGCGGTTTTCCGGAACCGGTAATTTGGCTCCTGCAGGGTGTCATCCTGTGCGACAGCGAAGCCACAGGTAAATAGCAGCAGGATGGTTACAAATCGGGTTTTCACGAATTGCGGGGAGTTGCTTCAAGCTTTTCGATGATGGCGCGTGTTTCGGCAACAACCCATTCAAGCTTGTCCGGATTTCTGGCTTCGGCAATAAAACGCAGATAAGGCTCTGTGTTCGACGGCCTGATGTTAAACCACCAATCTTCGAAATCGAGTCTGATCCCATCGAAATCATAAGAGGACAAAGGAGTTTCACTTTGTTTAAAATAATCTGTCACCAGCTTGATGGCCAGTTCCTTCTGTGCTATTTTGAAATTGATTTCACCTGAGTTGGAATAAGAAGAAATGGAGCCAATGACTTGAGAAAATGTCATGCCTTTTCTTTTGAATTCATCGGCAAGTCCGAGGACAATCAGGGCAGCAATAAGTCCCGAATCGGAATAATAGAAATCGCGGAAATAATAATGGCCGGCGAGTTCGCCGCCGAAAACGCCTTTTATCTCACGGAGTTTACCAGCGCCATAAGCACGCCCGACGCGCCATGTGTGCACTTCGGCTCCAAAATGTTTATTTAAATACTCCGAAACAGCCCTTGAAGACCTGATGTCCTGCAAAACGGGTCCTTTCATCTTTTTCTGCCCCAGAAAATAATGACCAAGCAAGGCGATGATCAGGTCGGGCGAAACAAAATCTCCCTTTTCGTCAAGAAACATAACCCTGTCGGCATCACCATCGAAGATAATTCCCAAATCGCTGCCGTTTTCCAACACATGCTGCATCAGCTGGTGCCTGTTTTCGGCTTCAAGGGGATTTGGTTCATGTGCGGGAAAGTTGCCGTCTGGTTTATTGTTAAGATACATTGCATGCCCAGGGAACAAGAATCCGGCGAAAAGTGCCGCCATGCCGTTACTGCAGTCAATACTGATATTCAGTCCGGTGCTGGAAGGCTTGTATTGACTCAAAAAGGTCAGGTAGTCGTTGTGATAGTCCACCTTGCGTATGGTTCCTCTGATTTCATGGTTCACAACCGGGTATTGCTCTATCATCTGCTCCAGTTTGCCCAGTCCGTTGTCATAACCCACAGGAAGTGCATCGGCTGCCGAGACCTTCAGGCCGTTGTACTTTGCCGGATTGTGCGAAGCAGTAATCATTACCGATGCAGTGTAACCATATCTGGCAGTAGCCCAATAAATCATCGGAGTAGTGCACAGACCGGCATCATGCACTGATGCTCCGGCCGCCAGAATGCCGGCACTGAGGGCTTCAAACACTTCATCGGACGAATTGCGGCAGTCGCGTCCCACCAGAATGGTGTCCGATTTCAACAATTGAGGCAGAAAGTAGCCTGCCTTATAAACCAAATCATAATTAAGGTCTTCACCCCATATTCCCCTGATATCGTATGCCTTGAATGCTTTCATTTATGGTAGTTTCTGGTTTCCGGATTTATTTTTTGATGTTCATCCTGTCGAGTGCCCGTCTATATTTCCATGCATTTAATTCATGTTCGAGGTTGGTGAGTGCAAATGCATGGTAGCCCGACAGATCGTCTTTGGCGCAGAAAAAGTAATAGGAATGTTTTTCGTAGTTAAGCACGGCATCTATTGAAGCGATGGAAGGGATACAGATAGGGCCGGGCGGTAATCCGGGATATTTATAGGTGTTGTAAGGCGATTCGATGGTTTTATGAATATCCAGAACCCTTCGGATGCTGAAATCTCCGGCAGCAAACACAAGTGTGGGATCGGCCTGCAGCCTCCATCCTGACTTTAACCTGTTGACATAAACCCCTGCCATTCTGGCTTTCTCGTCGTCCTTGTTGGTCTCTTTGTCGATAATGGATGCAAGAATGGAAATATCCAACTCACTCATGCTAAGCTTAGCCGCTTTTGCTTTTCGGTCCTCATTCCAAAATTTCCGGTACTCTTGCAACATGCGCGAAACAAAGCCTTCGGCATTGGTTGTCCAGTAAAACTCATAGGTGTTGGGTATAAACAGGGCAGGAATGCTCTTGCGGTTAAATCCCATCATGGAGATGTAGATACTGTCATTTAGCAGTGTGGCTATGGAAGCTGAGTCAGCCTCGATTTGATCGGCCACTCTGCCTGAGAGCTGATAAACATCTCTAATGTTGTTAAAAGTCAAATGAACAGGTGTTTGGTCTCCTGACCTCAGCAAATTGATCAGTTGGTCGTTGCTCAGACCATGTTTTATGGTAAAGCGGCCGGGTTTTATCAGTTCAGGGTACTTTTTCTCTCCCGCAAGCCACTCGAAATTATTCCGGTGGATGATCAACCCTTTCTCGTATAGGATACGCTTTACATCCTCATAGTCTGAACCTGTTGGGATATAGACAACAACATCCTGTTCATCAGGAGTCCATACATTAGGCTTGAAAACAACCTGATAAAGCAAATAACCAATGATTAAAGAAATGATGATAAGCAACAATAAGACGCCAAAAATGATCCTGCGGAGACCTCCGCTGCTTTTCCGGGTTTTAATGCCATATTTTGAATGATACATTGCCATGGTTGGGAATTTTCATTGTCTGATCAACTGAAAATGAAGTTGGTCAATCCAAGAGTCTTTCGTTCTGATCCAATCTTTCTTTGTTCCTGAGTGAACGAATTTTCTTGACAGAAACAAGCGGATACTCTCTTCATTGTCAGCATTAATATAACAATACAATTGCCTGAGCAACAACTTTTCAAAAGCATATTGCTCAAGCAGTTCAAGTGCCTTTTTAGCAAAACCTTTGCGCCTGTGCCGGGCCTCAATCATTATACCAACACCTGCACGGGCGTGTATCGGGTCGAAATCATACAGATCGACAGTGCCAATGGGTTCTGCTAATTCTTCAGTACTGAGCTCGATCATGAACCTGATTTGCCTGTTGGTAAAGATGTCCTGATTATTCAGTATAAAATGTTCGATTTGAAAAACAGACAGTTGTGTAAGGTTTTCGCTGTAATTCCATAATGCCAGATCGTTCTCCCAGGTGTACAGCAGGGCTACATCGGAGGGCTCCGGTGCCCTCAATCTGATACTGTATTGTTCGGCCATAACAGAATATATGGTTTTGATAGAGCGACTAAATTAGTGCTTTTTTCCGAAAGACGGGTTAGAATCTGTGCGCTGAAACAGGTGGGATAAAAAAAATATAGCGCATAGATACATCGTAATGAAGGACATGAGAACATAACTGTTTTCTTAGGGCTCGCTCAATTAAAGCACGCCTTCAAAAACAAAAGTTGCCGGCCCTTCGAGCCGGATTTCGGTGAAGCTGTTCGTTCCCACATTAAACTGCACCTTAAGCCGTCCACCGGGCATCGAAATCTCAAAACTGTTGCCGCCATACCAGAGCGAAGCAGCAATAGCGGCAGCTGTTACACCAGTACCGCACGAAAGGGTCTCTGCTTCCACTCCGCGCTCATATGTCCTGAGCTCTATAAGCCCATCTTTAATCTGGAAGAAATTCGCGTTGATTCCATTTTCGGCTATTGCTTTATTATACCTGATTTTCCTGCCTTCCACAACAACATCCAGTTCATGAAGGTTATCAACCCGCTGCACTAAGTGTGGCGAACCGGTGTTAATCAGCAGGGCATCACCGGTATGCTGCCATGATTGCACATCCGATAGTTGCAAGCTTACCATTGTTGATTGCCCGCTTTGGCTCAATATCACCGCTTCGTGAAGGCCATCAAATGCCTCAAAATGCATGGCTTTTTGTGCAATACCCTGATTAAAGGCAAATGCGGCAGCACAACGACCGCCATTGCCGCACATGCTTCCTTCTAATCCGTCTGCATTAAAGTAAAGCATCCTGAAATCTGCCTTTTCAGACGGCAGGATGAGGATCATACCGTCGGCGCCAATGCCAAAATGTCTGTCGCAAATTGCTGATATCCATGACTTGTTCATCCAAACCGGGAAATAATCCTGACGGATGATGATGAAATCATTACCGTTGCCATGATATTTGTAAAACGTAGTTTTTTTCCTGTCAGGGTTATTGGTTGTCATTTGTTAATTCTTCTTAATGTGCTCTTGTATGGTGCGATTTTTGATTAAAATCATCCGAAACAGTCCGCTTTTTTGCAAAGCTATGAACTTAACATCATTTAACACGAAAATGCAAACAAAAACGGGCGTTATTACGTTTAAATAATTGTGTAATCTAAAGAATAAAACAGAAAGCCATGAAAGAGCGTATGAAAAACATTTTATTCGGATTAATAGGAGGTGGACTGGTGATGCTGGTTTTTATAGCCACACAGTCAAAAGAGAACAACACAAAGGTCTCAGCCGAAAATGCCTCTGAGATCAGAACTACTGTACAACCGGAGTCGCTGGCACTTCATCGTACTGCTTTTGCTTCCGTGCCACAGGATGTGGATTTTGTAGATGCAGCCGACAGAACAGTGAATGCTGTGGTACATATCAGAACCGAGATGACCAGAAGGAGTTCTTCTTATGACGACTTTTTTGGTTCCTTGCGAGAATATCTTTACGGCATGCCCCATCAGAACAGATCTAATGTATTGGTCGGTTTTGGTTCGGGAGTAGTCATTTCCGACGATGGCTATATTGTGACCAACAACCACGTTGTTGAAGGGGCAGAGAAAATTGAAGTAACGTTTAATGACCGCAGACAGCTTACTGCCACAATCATAGGGAATGACCCATCAACTGATCTTGCTCTTATTAAGGTAGATGCAAAGGACCTGCCGTTTTTGATCTACGGTGATTCAGATAAAACTAAAGTAGGAGAGTGGGTACTTGCCGTTGGCAATCCCTTCAATCTTACAAGTACGGTTACAGCCGGAATTATCAGCGCCAAAGCCAGAAACATCAACATTCTGGGTTCACGTTCGTCTATCGAATCATTCATCCAGACTGATGCCGTTATCAACAGGGGCAACAGCGGTGGAGCTTTAGTAAATACTATTGGTGAACTAATCGGAATTAATGCAGCAATTGCTTCACATACAGGTGTTTACGAGGGATATTCATTTGCTATTCCTTCAAATATTGTAAGGAAGGTAGTTGACGACCTGATTCGCTATGGCGAACCACAGCGAGCCTTCCTTGGCGTGGAAATCAGAGAAATGACGCCTGAATTGGCCGGAGAAGTGGGCCAGGACGACAATAAAGGAGTCTATATAGCCAATGTTACCGATAATGGCGGAGCTTCTGCAGCCGGAATTAAACCGGGTGATGTAATAAGAAGTGTGAACGGAACAGAAGTCAATAGTCTTTCGCAACTGCTTGAAATTGTCGGACAATACCGACCGGGCGATAGGGTAGATGTTAAAGTGTTCAGAAACAAAAAGATGACTACTTTTAATGTAACCCTTAAAAATCAATCCGGAACCACTGATCTCGTTAAGCGTGAAGAAAGATTTGTCAACGAACGACTGGGAGTAACACTTGAGCGTGTTTCCTCAACCGATAAACAGAATTTGGGAATTCAACACGGACTTAGAATCTCGGAAATCAACGATGGTGTACTGAAAAGAGGCGGAATAAGCAAGGGATTTATCATTCAATCAGTCAACGGCCGGCGTATTGACAGTAAAGAAGACCTTGAATCGGCATTAGGTAATTCGGGCAGTCAATCAACACGTATTCAAGGGATTTATCCCAATGGAATGAAAATTAGTTTCGAGTTTGTTGGATAATTTAGAATAATTTTAAATAAAAATCGTTTGATGATTGTTTAAGTAGCAGACACAAGCACAACAAAATATAAGAAAGATAAGGGTTTTCGATTTAGTCGTCAATTCCAGCTTTCAAAAAAAAATACGCCATGCGACAACTAAAAATATCCAAATCGATAACCAACCGCGAAACCGCTTCTCTCGACAAATATCTTCAGGATATCGGTAAGGAGGGAATGATCACAGCGGATGAAGAGGTTGAACTGGCCCGTAAAATCAAGGCCGGTGACCAAAAGGCGCTTGAACGATTGGTGAATGCCAATCTGAGGTTCGTGGTCTCAGTGGCCAAGCAATATCAGAATCAGGGGCTTAGCCTTCCTGACCTCATTAACGAGGGCAATCTGGGTTTGATTAAAGCAGCACGCAGATTTGATGAAACCCGTGGATTTAAGTTTATTTCTTATGCAGTCTGGTGGATCAGACAATCTATCTTACAGGCACTGGCCGAACAATCGAGGATTATCAGGCTGCCCCTGAATCAGGTGGGATCGCTGAACAAGATTAAGAAGGCAGCTTCACGTCTGGAGCAGGAATTCCAGCGTTTGCCCTCTTCGGACGAGCTTGCTGAGAACCTCGATGTTCCGGAACACAAAATTGATGCAGCCCTTAAGATAAGTACCCGTTACATTTCGATGGATGCCCCATTGAAGGCTGATGATGACATTATGTTTCTGGACAGTTACGTGCCCGATGATATTGAAGAAGCCGATGAAGCCCTGATGCGCGAATCGCTCGGAAAAGAAATTCAGCGATCGCTGTCGAGTCTTTCGGACAAGGAAAGAGAAATTATCAATATGTATTATGGCATTGGTATGAGCCACAGCCTTACCCTTGAAGAAATTGCTGCAAAGTTTGACCTGACGCGCGAAAGGGTCAGACAGATCAAGGAGAAAGCCATCCGCAGGCTGAAACACACAGCCCGCAGCAGACTGCTTAAGGCTTATCTCGGTCAGTAGCGATTAACTATCATACATTCAATAAGTTTCATTTCTTTATTTGGTTTTGGTTAACAATAACAGGGAGATTCTCTCCCTGTTTTATTTTTTTCCGAAAACGATTGCGGTGTTTTTTTATATATTTGCATAAACTGAAACTAACGCCGTTTTTCACTTGATAATGTATTGTGAATAAGTAAATTACAATCACTTTGTTAAACACCATTATAATCAAAACCACTTATGGAACAATTTAATTCCTCACTAAAATCATGGATTGACAATGAAAAAGCAGCAACTGAACTTATCGGGGTCATCGGTTGTCTTTGGTATGACAAATCCATTGAACTTATTCTGCTCAGGTCAGTTCTGGTAAATCGCGGCGCTGGTAAAATCCTCAACAAGCACATCAGGGCTGAAACCATCTTGAAAAAACCTGTCAGGGTGCAGGATTCGTTGATGATTGCCAAAGCAATACTGGCTCAGGAGATTGCTCCTGCACGTATTGATATTGGCCGCCTGAATTCGGAGTGGACCGATGAGAAACATCTGTATGCTGATGTACATGCTTTCGTTGCCGATAAGCTGAAGGCTTTTGTGAAAGCCCCGCCACGCAGCAACAAAACTCAGGATGTAGTTCTGTATGGTTTTGGTCGCATTGGCAGACTGCTGGCCCGCGAACTGGCTCTTTTTGCCGGAGATGGATCACACTTGAGGCTAAGGGCTATAGTAACTCGTACCAACTCAGCCGACGACATCAGAAAAAGAATCTCTCTGTTCAGAAAAGACTCCGTGCACGGAACCTTTAATGGTGTCGCCAACGAAGACCTCGAAAACAAGGCAATGGTTGTTAACGGACAAATTATTAAGTTTTTAGCGGCCAATAATCCAGAAGACATTGATTACGAGTCCGAAGGCATACATGACGCATTGGTTATTGACAATACCGGTGTTTTCCGCGACAGGGAAAACCTTTCGCGGCACCTCAAGGCAAAAGGCGTTTCAAAGGTGTTGCTTACAGCTCCAGGTAAGGGTGACATTCCCAATATTGTTTACGGTGTGAACCAAAACAGCGTTGATATCGACGCCGAGCAGGTTTTCTCGGCTGCCTCATGTACTACTAATGCCATAGTGCCTGGTCTTGAAGTGCTTGAGAAACAAATTGGTGTTGTGAAAGGTCACATAGAAACCATACATGCTTATACCAACGACCAGAACCTGCTCGATAACTACCACAAAAAAACACGTCGCGGAAGATCAGCTCCATTGAACATGGTTATTACGGAAACAGGCGCCGGATCGGCTGCAGCAAAAGCCATTCCTTCCTTGAAAGGCAAACTGACTTCCAATGCCGTTCGTGTTCCTGTCCCCAACGTGAGCCTGGCTATCCTAACCGTAGAACTCAGTCGTGCAACAAGCCTTGAAGAAATAAATGAACTGTTCCTTGATGCCTCGTTAAGAGGCACACTGATTGAGCAAATCAGATTCAGTAATTCAACAGAGTTTGTTTCGTCTGACGGAATCGGCGACTCATGCGCATGCATTTATGACAGCCCTGCCACACAGGTTTCTGCCGATGGAAAAACTGTGATCGTTTATCTATGGTACGATAATGAATTTGGTTATACCAGTCAGGTGATCAGGCTTGCACGACATTTAGGAAAAGTGAAGAGCTACAGATACTACTAGTCTGCAGGATCAGAAGCCTTTCCAAGCTTCAACAATTGTAATTTGCAGTGATTTTTATCCGGAATTGGACTCAACATAATAAGCAGTCCTTTCGTGGTGAGTAAAATCATCGGGTAAATCGCATCTGAACTAATTACGCTGAACTATATAAAAAAGAGGGAAATATTAAACGCAAAAACCCTCTTTTTTTCTTGGATTTAAGTTTTACATTTGCCTGCTGAAACAGCACAAACTTACATGAAAGAAGCAAAATACATCTTTGTTACCGGAGGTGTAACATCATCGCTCGGAAAAGGCATTATTTCAGCCTCTTTAGCCAAACTGCTCAAGAGCCGTGGTTTCTCGGTTACCATTCAGAAACTCGACCCATACATAAATGTCGATCCGGGCACATTGAATCCTTATGAACATGGTGAGTGTTACGTCACCGAAGATGGTGCAGAAACAGACCTTGACCTCGGACATTATGAAAGATTCTCAAACAGCCCGACATCACAGGCCAACAATGTTACCACAGGCAGGATCTATCAGCACGTAATAAATATGGAGCGCCGTGGAGAATTTCTCGGCACTACTGTGCAGGTGATACCGCACATCACCGACGAAATTAAAAGACGGATCAGGTTGCTGGGCCAGACCGGACAGTATGATTTTGTAATCACCGAAATAGGCGGAACAGTCGGAGATATTGAGTCTTTTCCGTTTATTGAGGCCATCAGACAGATGCGTTGGGAAATGGGTAGAAATTGTGCCGTAGTGCACCTGACGCTTGTTCCGTTTTTGTCCGCTGCCGGTGAACTGAAGACAAAACCTACACAGCACTCTGTAAAAACCATGCTCGAACAAGGAGTTCAACCCGATATTATCGTTTGCCGGACTGAGCATCACCTGAACGAGGGTATCAGGAATAAAATCGCCCAGTTTTGTAATGTTGAACCCACCTCGGTTATTGAAAGCATTGATGCTGACTCCATTTATGATGTTCCTGTGCTTATGCTTCAGGAGAAACTTGATATTGAGGTGTTGCGTAAAACAAATACCCCTTATTCAGATAAAATTGACATCACCAACTGGAAAAACTTCCTTTCCAGACTCAAAAATCCCAAAGCAGGAGTGACCATTGCCCTTGTAGGAAAATATGTTGAACTTAAGGACGCCTACAAATCAATCCATGAATCATTTATTCATGCCGGGGTTGTCAACGAATGTTCGGTACGGATCAAGCATGTGCATAGTGAGCAGATCAATAAGGATAATCTGAATATGCATTTTCATGACGTAGGTGGCATATTGGTAGCACCCGGTTTTGGTTCACGGGGTATTGAAGGAAAGATTCTTGCTATAGAGTATGCACGTACAAACAAGTTACCCTTTCTGGGAATTTGCCTCGGAATGCAATGTGCCGTGATTGAGTTTGCCCGAAATGTTCTGGGATATGCTGATGCACATTCAACGGAGATGAATCCCAAGACATCTGCTCCTGTGATTGATTTAATGGCGAGCCAGCGAAAAGTGCACGACATGGGCGGCACAATGAGGCTTGGGGCTTATCCATGCAGGTTGAAACCGGGAACCAAAGTAGCTGCCCTTTATGGCGAAGAACTGGTGTCGGAAAGGCACCGCCACCGCTTTGAATTTAATAACACCTACCGAAAACAATTTGAAGACAATGGAATGATTCCCGTTGGAATCTATCCGGAAGACGATCTGGTTGAAATAGTTGAACTTAAGGAGCATCCCTGGTTTGTGGGAGTTCAGTTTCACCCTGAATACAAAAGCACTGTTGCCCGCCCGCATCCGCTTTTTGCCGGTTTTGTAGCAGCTGTGTTGGTTCATTCCTCCAGATAGATTGATAACTAATCATGGATTATTAAGTCTGGTTAGCACGATTTGTTCTATTTTTGCACTTCACTTTTTTGAACCCTCATTCTTTTTCCATGAACAGAGACACTATTATAGGATTCATACTTATTGCAGCCATTCTCATCGGCTATTCCATCTGGATGACTCCGTCCAAAGAGGAAATGACCGAAAGGCAAAGAAAAATTGATTCGGTAAATATGGTCAGGCAGCAACAGATGGTGCTTGATTCTATCAGAATTGCAGCCGAAGCTTCCCGCTTATTGAATGAAACAACAGAAGAAGAATTCCGGATTTCCGGCGATACATCATCTGCAATTGAATTTGAGGAACTAAGAGATAAATTCGGTGTATTCGGTTCTTCTGCTGTTGGCAACGACAGTCTTATAAAGGTTGAAAATGGGTTAATTACACTTAGCTTCAGCACAAAAGGTGGTTTTGTAACTGACGCTGTACTTGCAAATTATCGCTCTTACGACACTTCTCCGCTACAGCTTTTCGATCCGGAAACAGCCTCATTTGACTTGTCATTTTTTGCGCAGAACCGCATCATAAACACCCGCAACTTCTATTTCAAACCTTTTCTTGATGGTAAGCCGCTCAAATCTGCCATAAGGCCTGTTGCTGAAAACGACAGTGTTGTCTTCTCGATGAGGCTGCATGCCGATCTGCCCGATGGTAGCCCTGATGAATCCCGATATATTGAGTATGAGTACACCATCAGGGGGGGTGAGTATATGCTCGGATTCAATCTGAACCTTGTTGGACTCGATAAAATAGTAGCGCTCAACACGAATTTTTTGAGTATTGACTTCGGAATTGACCAACTCCAGCACGAAAAGAGTATCGATCAGTTCAACGGATCTACTATCTATTTTAAACATCTGATGGATGATGTGGATTATTTGTCTGAAACAAAAGACGAAGAAGAGTCTGTAAAAACCAGACTGAAATGGATTTCTTTCAAAGAGCGTTTTTTTACTGTTTCATTGATTGCCGGGAATTATTTCGAGAATGCCGTGCTCACAACCACAACCAAGACTGACGCCCGTCATCCAAAATACCTAAAATCACTGCATTCAAGCATAGACCTTCCTTTTAACCTTGATGCCAGTCAAACCATTCCAATGTCGCTCTATTTTGGTCCCAACAGTTTTAAAGAGTTGAAGGCGTATGATCTGGAGCTTGAGCGGCAAATTCCGCTGGGGTGGGGATTTTTTCTGCTGGCATGGATCAATATTTACATCGTAATCCCTGTGTTTAATTTTCTGGGAAGCTATGGATGGAACTACGGAATTGTAATTCTGGTGCTGACAATTCTTCTAAAGATTATCCTGTTTCCGATTGCGTTTAAAACATATCATTCATCAGCCAAGATGCGGGTGTTGAAACCTGAGATTGACGAGATTTCGGCCAAATTTCCCAAACCGGAAGATGCCATGAAGAAACAGCAGGCAGTAATGCAGCTATACAAAAGGGCAGGAGCAAACCCTATGTCGGGCTGTATTCCCATGTTGCTTCAAATGCCTATACTGATCGCTATGTTCCGTTTCTTCCCGTCAAGTATCGAACTCAGGCAGCAACCTTTCCTCTGGGCCGACGACCTGAGCAGCTACGACAGCGTAATGAGCCTTCCGTTCAGCATTCCTTTTTATGGTGATCATGTCAGCTTGTTTACACTACTGATGACTATATCCACTATTTTTTACACCTACCTGAACAACCAGATGATGGGTGCACAAGCTACGCAGTTGCCCGGAATGAAAACGATGATGTATATTATGCCCGTGATGTTCCTGGGATTGTTTAATAACTATGCTTCGGGCCTGAGTTACTATTACCTGCTGGCTAACGTGATTACTTTCGGACAGATTTTTATTTTCAGATACGCCATTAACGAGGACAAACTCAGGGCACAGATCGAAATCAACAAAAAGAAACCCGTAAAAAAATCCGGCTTCCAGAAAAGACTCGAGGAAGCGGCAAAAAAACGTGGTTACAAACCCTGACAAGCATTGAGATGCAGTTGACATATTTTGAACGGATCGGCAATGAGAATATCCGTCGCCTCATTGAATTGTTTTATGTAGAAATCAGAAAAGATGAGGTGTTATTGCCTATGTATCCGGGCGATCTTGAGGCTGCCGAAAGAAGGCTGTATCTATTTATGGTTCAATATCTCGGTGGGCCTGGAACGTACAGTGAGCGCAGGGGGCACCCCAGATTGCGCATGAGGCATATGGTCTTTCCGATCAATGAAGAAGCTCGACAACGTTGGCTCGGATGTATGAAAGTTGCTTTGCAACAAATCACTTTGGATGATGACTCCCGGGATTTTCTTTGGACCTATTTCGTGCAAACATCAGACTTTTTGAAAAACCGTTAGGACCAGCTATTTTTTTAATTAGAAGTTGTAACCAAGCCTAAGGTCAAGGAAGTCGGCAACATGACCGTGTACCCTTAGCCCTATGCCCGGCATCAAATGTTTTCCTGCCCTGTAGAACAGGCTGTAACGCTGAAATACGTCTCGTTTTTCGGCTGCCGATTTTTTCAGGTAAACTCCAAAATATTGCTGAAAATAGAATCTTCCAAGATATAGTTCGTTTCCGATGGCCGAGCTAAAACTCAATGCGTTTCCTTTCAGGTTATTTAATTCAGCAATATGATAGTTTGCGCCATGCCACAACCATTCAAACTCAATGCCGATGCCATTCAGACTGCTAACAGCATTCATGTATTGAATGGCCATTCCTGCAATTGGGTAGTAACGCTTCATTTCAACCTGCTTGTTGCTACCCGAGAAATGCAGGCTCAATCTATCACTTTGTTCTGATCTTTGAGAACTTAGGCTTAATGTTTTCCGTTCATAATAGGGTGTTTGTAAAACATAGGTCATGCCAATTGAAAAAGTGGGAAAGTTGATCCCTTTATTGGGCTCTTTGATACCACCATTAGAAATGTGGTTGAAATATGTTCCAAACTGCAATTGTGTTTGCCGGCTGAGTGCATGATTCAATTGTATTCCGACCGATAGATTAAAGGATACTTTTGTGGAATAGCTTAGGTTATATGGGTTGTTGACAGAGTCATACGGATTACTCAGGTATGAAAGTCCTGCAGCACCTCTGATACTAAAATTCATCGACTTATTAATTCTAAAAACCGGTTCAAGAAACAAAGAAAGGTCTGCGCTTCTACCTAATATTGTCGGATTGTCGTAATCCCAAAATGCGAAGCTTATCCCTGTTTTTGCCGAACACAGACAGTGGTCATAAACATCAGCCCCCGTATTGTAACGATATGTTTCAAGCATAAATACTTTCGGAAGTGACTCCTTTACGAAAGCAAGTTCTCTGGAGTGTACAATAACAAATCCTATATGTGGTTTAAAGGAAAAACCAACATTGCTTGTTTCATTTGTATTCTCAGCACGAATACCCGGGTATAGAAAAAGTAAAAGTGCGAAAAGAAAAAACCTCATGTCTGCTCTCCAACAAAATAATCCTCTTTATCAGCAAAGAGGACGTTGAAAGTTGTCAGGCTTCCATAAATTCTTGTAATATATTGCTGCAGATTGACCTTGTCATCCTCATCGAGCTTTGAACTGTTAATTCGTTGCTCCATAACGCGAAGCCTGTCGCGGACCATTACAATTTTATGGAAAAATGTTTCGATAGGTATCTCTTTGGCTTTAAGTCCTTTGTCGGAAGGCTGCAACACTAATGTTCCACCTTTATAGCGACCTGCAATGGGAACAACTTCCTGAATGTCTGTAATTCTGGTCAGCAAACGATGAACGACTCTTTCCACTTTTTCAAAACTGACCAGGTCGGTTTCGCTTCCAACATAATCTGTTACTTCGAGCCCACGAAATGACTTCAGGATGGTTTTGATGCCGTAATCAAAAAACGTGATTTCGTACGAATCAGAATACACCTGAATGACTACTCCTTTTCCGAATTCGGGATGCATCACCCTTGAACCGATTCCCGGTGTTATATTTTCCATATTATATTGATTTAAAGTCAATTACTTAAACTGATGAGTTTCTGATGAATTTCAATAACCTGTGGTATGATCATTGATTCGCCGCTGTTGAGTATAACAAAGTCAGCAAGAGGTATCTTTTGATCATCATGCCATTGCTTGTTCATCCGTTTTCTGATTTCCTCAACAGGAAGATTGTCCCGGTCCGCTACCCTCTTAAGCCTTATCTGCTCGTCAGCAGCTACATAAATAAGCTTGTCGAACAGCTTATAATTTCCGGTTTCAAACAGAATTGCGGCTTCATAAAGCACATACGGATCGTTTTGGTGAGATTGACACCAATCATTAAACCGTTGTCTTACAATAGGGTGGATTAATGTTTCGATAAACTTAAGGGCTTTCACGTCGGAAAAAATACGGTCAGAAAGTTTCTTTCTGATCAAATGCCCCTGTACATCGTAAAACCCTGCACCCAATTCATATTCAATAGTTTTTCTGACCTCTGATTCGTGATAGAGTTCATGTGCAGCCAGATCAGCCTGAAAAACACTAACTCCAAGTTTTTGAAAAACAGTGCATATGAGGCTTTTCCCACTGCCGATATTACCGGTAATGCCTGCTCTGATCATTTATCCACAAATAGGTATTCAACTCCTGAGGGCTGTATTTGCGTGACAATCACCTGTTCGGGATGTTTTTCAAGTACAATTTGCAGCAATTGCTTGCGATGTGCCAGTCCACTGGTGTCGAGCGAAATATGAAACAAATCCGGATGAATTTTCATGAACTCTTTCATGGGAACCAGAAAAAAAACTTCAGCTTTATCTGGAAAGGTTTTGATTCGGCGCACATACTCAGGTACAGAGATATTGACCAGAATCGAAGATTCAGTAAACTGCTCAACAGGAATGGTAACTTTAACCTCACCTGTATTCGTCTGAATCAATCCCCCTGGCAGATTCAGCGACACGGATGTAATTATTGTCTGATGAATGTCAGTGCCTGCAATTGTTTTGGTATAAACGCTCTGCAGTGTGTCGAGAACTTCTGATGGCCCAAAAACAGTTACCATTGCAGGTTCGATGCCAATGACTCCAAAACTCCCGAATTGTTGTCTGTAGCTAATATCAGTAACTGCTTTAACCGCAACAGTAGCAGTGGAAAGTTTTTCTAGCCTGAAAACCAATTGGTCATCATCAAGTCTGAAATTATCTTCGCTAAGTCCTACTCCGTTAGCAATCAGCTCTTTTAAAACACCCGAACTTATGAAATATTCGGTCTGGTTGATTTTGCGGTAAGGAACTGTTTTCAGGGATATCTCTACTGTTTTAATCAACTTGCCGTACCGTAAGGCAAACAGTACAAAACCCGGCGCGGTTACGTAGGTTTCAATATTATCCACAGCTGAACCACCAACAGTATATTCGGCAGGAACATCCGTAAATTCAATGGGTATAGTAAACTTAATGGTGTATTCCTGACTCATTTTGATCATGAGCCAGAAAAAGGATGCCATTATGACACAAACTAAGTAGACCCCTAATCGGATCCGTTTTTTGTCGTTTCCTTTGGGATGTTGCAGTAGTGATGGTTTTCTTGCCTGCATATCAGAACCGACAACCCACCTGAAGTGGTATATTATTTGCCTTGCCCTATCTGTGAAGGATCCATAACAACAGCTGATTTTTCAATGAGCAGTTTGTTACCTCCTTCAACCTCAATCAATATGGTTGTATCTCTGACTTCGACAATCTTGCCATGAATACCGCCGATGGTGATGATCTGGTCTCCTTTTTTGAGTGCTTCACGGTATTTACGTTGTTCTTTTGCCTTTTTCATTTGTGGCCTGATAAAAAAGAAATAGAAAACAACCATGATCAGGATTAGGGGCAGGAACGACATAATTGAGCTGCCTTGCTGGCCATCTGCAGGTGGCCCGAATAAAAGAAAAGTTAATAGATTCATTGTATGTTGATTAATTAATTTGCTGGTGTAACTACCTGTGCTTTAAGGCGAAGTATGGTCGATTGAGGCTGTGTATTGGTCATAACAGTGACGGTTTTATTTACCATCCCCCTTTGACCGTTTGAATCGAATGTTACTTCAATTTTTCCTTCTTTCCCCGGCTTAACAGGCTCTTTGGTGTATTTGCTTGCGGTGCAGCCACAACTTGCACTCACCTTGCTGATGAGCAGATCCGATTTTCCGGTATTGGTGAACTTATAAGAATAGCTTACTTTTTCTCCCTGAATAAGTCGTCCGAAGTCATGCTCAGTATGCTGAAACGTGATAACAGGTACACCGAAATCCTGGTTGCCTGATGCAGTTTTCGGATTTTTTACCAGATCGGCAGGCAGTTTGTCTGAATTGTTACTACATGAAACAAATATTAATATAGACAGCAAACCACCAAGTAAAAATAGAGTAAGGTTTTTCATGGTTTTCCCTAAAAAAAAGTGTCTGTAATCTGAAGGCAAAAGTAATCAAATTATGGTTGCGGATGTTGGCGTTTATGCTTAACGTCAACGGATAATTGTAATGGAACCCTGATATACCTCGTTGCTTTTCCAACCGAAACATTTAAGCACATAAAAATATACACCATCAGGCAAGTTGCCACCATCCCAATCGTTCTGATAATCATCTGATTCATAAACTATTCGACCCTGTCTGTTAAAGATAACCAACGAAGAGCTTTTGTAATAGAGCGAAAGGGGCTTATTACCTTCAACATTAAGTTGTTTGAATGAAGCAGGGGTGATGTCGTCGTTTTCAGGAGGAGCTTCTGTGATTAATAAGACATCATTGTTTCCGTCACCGTTTGGGGTAAGAATGTTGGGTACTTTAAGCTTTACAGGCAGTACCTTCACTTCTTTGGCAAACACAGTGTCGCAACCCTGTGGATTAAACACTGTCAAAACGATATTATAAGTGCCTTCTTCACGAAAAAGATGAACTGGTGTGAGCAGGTCAGTGGTTGGTGAATCATCGCCAAAGTCCCAGAAATGATTAGTAACGGGTACAGAATCGGGAATGAGATTTTCAAAAGAAAACTCAATAAATGGATTTTGAATGTATGCTGTGTCGGGTTTTGAATAAATCTCGACATCCGGGTTGGCATAGGCTGTTGTAAAGACCGAATCGAGCCTTGAACATCCAAACCCGTCCGTTGTCGTGACAAAATACCATAAATGTGCTTTGAGTCCGATTGCAAGGGAGGGATTGTCAGGAGCAATCTGAATAGGCCTGACATCCCATTTGTAGGTGTAGGAACCATCGTTTCCTTCGGCTGTGGCCTGGAGCATTGCTGTATTGCCGTTGTCATTGTCTCCGTTTGTACACGTAAGCTGAACCTGTTCTATCGTCACATTGAATGATGGCCTGACAGTGACTTCAAAAGGCGCACTTATGCATTCTTCGTTTGACTGGGGATTTGTCACTGTTACACGGTAATTGCGCGTTTCAAGAGCTTCAACAACGATTTGCGAACTGGTTTGGCCTCCGGGCTGCCATAAATATGTGTAGCCTTCCACTGCCGGCACTGAAAGTGTGACAAAATCACCCTGACATACAGGCATTTCCAAATCGGCAGTGATTTCACATTCAGGCTGAGCAACTAATGTAGTGTTGTTGAGCAAAATAAACAATGAACCAAGCAGAACGAATACAGCTTTAAAGCCTGAGGATGGTTTTCTGAAAGCGGAAGCGATCATCTTCATCTGAGCATAATTTGAAGCCAATTGACCTGCAAATTTATCCAAATTATTCACCTGACCGGACATAAATGTTGTTATTGGAGTATCTATTCGTTTCTCAGCTCTAAAAACCACCTGTTTCGAGCATGACAAGGGTACATGCGATAACTACCCTGATTCCGTTTTCCCTGAGCCTCCTCTGAAGTTCAGGATTTTCGGTTCCGGGGTTAAAAATTACTTTTTCAGGTTTTAACCTAAGCAAAGCATCTGCATATATGTGCTGGTTTTCAGGCCTCAGGTAAATTGTCACAGCATACAGCCCCTGTTCCTCGGGGATGTGCTCCTGTATCGGAAATGTTCCGCTGCTATCAGCCTTTTTGCCAACTGCGATCACATCATATCCATGATCATACAGCATGCCCATAGCCAAAAAGGAAAACCTTCCGGGCCTGTTGCTTGCACCAAGTACCATTACCTTTTTACTCATAACGGATGACATATGGAATAAAATGCAAAAAGCCCGTTTTTATTGCTGAAGTGCAGAAAAACAGCGGTTTTTCGGTTAAGATTATTGTCTGTAAACAAAAGAATTGATATTCATTCCCGCACCAACTGAAGCGAAAAGCAGTATGTCGCCCTTTTCTATCCGGTGATTAAGAATCCTGTTGTTCAGAATCATATCATACAACGTAGGTACAGTAGCTACTGAGCTGTTTCCCAATTCACTGATGTTCATGGGCATCACTTCAGCCGGATTGGCTTTTTTGCCGTATAATCTGTAGAAACGTTGTATGATGGCTTCGTCCATTTTTTCGTTGGCCTGATGAATCAGTATTTTCTTCACATCGTCAATGCTGATTCCTGAGCGGTCGAGGGCTGTCTTCATGGCCAAAGGAACCTGACTTAATGAATATTCGTACACCTTTCTGCCATGCATCTTGATATAGCGTATATTGGGATCACTTTCAGGCTCATTCGACTTGCCCAGAAAAAGATATCCAAGCTCTTCGGAGGTGTGTGAAACCGCTGCTGTAGAAAGAATGCCTGAATCATCATCCCTGTCTGACTTTTCGAGGATGGCTGCTCCGGCACCGTCAGAAAAGATCATGGTGTCGCGGTCATAAACATCCACCACGCGCGACAGGGTTTCGGTTCCAATGATCAGGCAACGATCTGCCATTCCTGAACGGATAAACGAATCAGCTTGAATGATGCCCTGAATCCAGCCCGGACAGCCAAAGATAATGTCGTAAGGGATACATGCCGGATTTTTGATGCCGAGCAAATGCTTGATGCGTGAAGCTAAACTTGGTACAATGTCAGTCTGAATGGTTTCAGTAAAAACATCTCCGAAATTATGTGCCACAATGATCTGATCGAGGGTTTCGGGATCAATGCCGGCCGATTCAATGGCCTGGCGGGCAGCCAATAGCCCTATTTGGGAATTATTCTGATCCTTGTTTACCCAACGGCGCTCCCTGATACCCGTGATATCACGAAATTTTCTGATTACTTCTTCACCTGAACTATCAATAACAGAATTGTCCTTTTCAAAAAACCTTTGGTCAATGAATTCATGATTGTGAATAATGTTTTCAGGAATGAAACTGCCTGTTCCTGATATGATGGTTTTTATGTGATGCATAGATATGTCAATTTAAGCCCACTCACTGAACGGGGCGGCTAAAGTAGGTATAAACAGTATATCGACATTCAATAGGGTCTTCCATTTTGAGCCATCATAAATCTACAACGTTTGAAATGAATGGTTTAAGTTGTTGATAAATCACTTGGGGGTTATTAAATAATCCATTCTCGTGATCAATTAAACGGCTCAACAGATAAACCAGGTGGGATGTGTTTTCAGCAAGCCGGCAGAGCGGGCGGGGGATTCGCGCAGGCTTGATCTTTTGTTCCTTTTGTATCAAGACAAAAGGAAAAGAGAAAGATTACTCATAATTCCTTTCTTCTGTACTTTTCCCT
>Ga0209835_1000286_pt1 | contig 33903 bp, 25 predicted proteins | sample LakKivwa52mmetaG_FD_184138 | JGI IMG/M metagenome (GOLD analysis project Ga0209835, IMG submission 184138) | Anoxic lake water microbial communities from Lake Kivu, Rwanda to study Microbial Dark Matter (Phase II) - Lake Kivu water 52m metaG... | ecosystem: Environmental > Aquatic > Freshwater >... | reverse complement strand
ACTGGTTACTGGTTACTGGTTACTGGTTACTGGTTACTGGTTACTGGTTACTGGTTACTGGTTACTGGTTACTGGTTACTGGTTACTGGTTACTGGTTACTGGTTACTGGTTACTGGTTACTGGTTAAATTGTGCTTCATGTTTTTCCTTTGTCAAGTCTTTTCCATTGTCTTGCTGGACTTGATTCAGCATCCACGTCGGAGGCGTTATGCGTTACTCCGTGGGTCTAAAATCATGTTCAGGATGACAGACGGGAGGGTCAGGATGACGGACTTTACTGAGTTACGAGTCATAAGTTTCTAGTGTCGAGTTATGAGAACGCTTACGAATAACGAATGTATACGAATTTACGAATACGTATGAATCTATGAATGACATTTAATTTAAAGAGTATGCAAAGAGAAGTTTTTATTCGTATATTCGTATACATTCGTTATTCGTATGTTCTTATTTCTATTTTCTTATTTCATCGTATGCCGTTTATGGTTTTCTCCTTCGTATTTCTTCATTCACGTCCCGTTTCGTATGTTCGTACAAGTTCGTACTTCGTAACCCCATATTTCTTGATTCGTGCTTCGTGATTCTTGATTCAAGTACCACTCCTTATAAGCTATTTCCTCAAAACTTACTTCTATTTCTTCTTAAACAATACAACCTCTTCTCCCTCTGTAATATCCCCTGACACTTCCGTCCGTCCGTCAGAACCACGTAGGCCAGGAACAACAGTGTATTCAGATACAGAACCGTCTGCCTGTGGGACTTTAATAAAGGAGGTACCATCTTCACGTTTCTCAATTGCTCGTGATGGTACAGTCAATACGTCGTTTCTCTCTTTAGTCAAAATCGTTACGTTCGCTGTCATACCAGAACGCACTTTGTCTTCTGTATCAATAAAACGAAGTGTTACTTTATATGTAGAAACACCTCCGATGACCGTTTCCGCTGGATCTATCATCACTACCGTTGCATCAAATATCACATTGTCATCATACGCATCAAGTGTAAATGTCGCATGATCACCAGCCCGTACTTTTGTAATATCTGCCTCAGGAACATATGTTTCAATTTCGTATTTCCCCACCGAGATAAGTCGCGCAACTTCCTTGCCCGCCATAACTGTTTCCCCTGCTTTTACATCAAGAGACGTAATAGTACCTCCTACAGGAGCGGTAAGCATTGTCTTTGCTACAAGCGCGCGATATTGTGCTACTTGTGCTTCGGCAGACGCAACCTGTGCTTCAGCGGCACGTATAGTCGCGTCAGTTGCGGGTGCCGCCTGTAAAGCATACTGACTTTCACTTACACGAAGGGCTTGTTCTGCTGAGACAAGACCTGTTTTTGCTGATGACAATCCCGTAATTGCAACACTAATACTTGAACGACCCGAAGCCACCGCGCTCTTGTATCCATCAATCGTCGACTGTGTCAGTGACGATGTTGCTTCAAGTCCATTCACCGCAAGAGCAACTTTCTGGAGAAATGTTTGTACATCAGAAAGATTTTTTTCTGCAGTATTACTATCGGTAGTAATGTCTGTTTTTACAGAAAGAGATGCCTCCCACGTAGTAAGCATTTCCTCAAGAAGAAATCGTCTCCATTCAATATCATTTTTAAGAGCGGGGTCAGCAACAAATACGGAAAGTGTCGGACGTGTAGAACGAGGGTTCGCAAAAAGTTGATCGGTACTCCCCCGCACAGCACTGTCTGCACGAGTAAATGCGTCTTGCATCGTATCATACACAGACAATTCTGCTTCTGAAACAGAGCGCTTTGCTTGCGTCACTTGCGCGTCATATACACTGAGTTGTTCAGGGCGTGTTCCTTCTTTTAATTTTGCAAGATCAGCATAGGCGGCATCGCGACGTGCTTCTGCACCTTGTAATTGTGCTTGCATGTCATCGTTTGAAAGATATGCAATTGGTTGTCCTGCATATACATAGGTGCCAACAGATACGGGCACATAAGAAACTTTTCCTCCTTGCTCAAATGACAAGAGTACATCTTCTGCAGGAGCGACAGTTCCCGTTACATCCACCTCTTCACGAACATCACCGCGCATAACAGTGTCTGTCTCATACACTGGTCCTGTGTCGCGATTCATATACCACCACCCACCAATAGCGATAACACAAAGCACCACAATGACAAGAATGCGTTTTCCTTTTTTTGTTGTGGAAACTTTTTTCACACTTTGGAGCGTCTTTTTGACACTCTCAGAAGACACGGAGATTCGTGGTTTTTTTGGCATAATAATAATACGGACAACACCGATAATAAATTGTCTAATATACAGATATTATATCACATATATACTTTATTCCCAGTACTTTTACCCGCAAGGTGATTGCGTCTTCTCTATGCTTCGCATACAATAGATATATTATTCCACGGGAATACAGGTGATTGATGGATTCCCGCATAATGATTCACACTACACTTATGCAACCTATTACATTTGATACAAAACGCATGATTGCGTTCTCAGGGTCAGTAGCAGCAATTCTCATTGCCATTGCCGCGATTATGGCAGCAGGCACATACGGACGCTCTATTGAACCATCAGCGTATCGTGCGTTTTCTGTCTCTGGAGAGGGAGAAGTTATCGGCATCCCCGATGTTGCAAAATTCTCCTTCAGTATTGTTACCGAAGGAGGAGAAGATCTCGCTGCTCTTCAAGAAGAAAATACAAACAAAACAAATGCAACAATCGCCTTTTTGAAAGAACAAGGCGTTGAAACAAAAGACATTACCACCTCAGCATACAATGTCTCACCACGATATCAGTATTACAATTGCAATACCTCGTATCGCTACGACACTGCAATTGGTGGAATAACCCCTTCTGTTGACCCTTGTCCACCCGCAGAGATTGTTGGTTATACGGTCACTCAAACGGTTTCAGTAACATCACGAGACTTCACAAAAACAGGCGGGCTTCTTTCGGGTGTTGTAGAAAAAGGCGCGAATAATGTCTCATCACTCTCATTTGAAATTGATGACCCTGATACACTTGAAAGCACTGCACGTGCGCAAGCAATTGAAAAAGCACGCGCCAAAGCAGAAGCAGTTGCAAAGGCGGGTGGATTTTCTGTTGGACGTATCCTTTCTATTGATGAAGGATACACCTATCCAACATATGATGAACGCGTGTATGCAATGGACGCTATGAGTTATGGCAAAGGTGGGGCTACCCCCACTCCTGTTGTCGAACCCGGCTCACAAGAGATACATGTAACCGTTACCATACGGTTTGAAATTAAATAACACCATTTTTACGACAAATATACACAACACCCCGTGACAAAGCGGGGTATTGTGTATATGAGTAAACTATATGACAAGCCATACTGAACATTGAAATAAATTACCAATTAAAGAAATTTCTGGCCATTTCACATAATGCTCGGCACGTATGCAACGTTTTTTCAGAACAAAAGTTCTCTTTTTGGCTGAAAAAATGGAGAGAAGCGGTGCATAAGCGTCAGTTGTGCGGAGCTTCGCGAAGCACGACTGTCGCGATAGCGCCGAGCATTGTGCTGGAATGAGCGGAGCGAAATTCCGGCACAACGTATCCGAGTATGCGAAGTTCGCTTTTCGGATTTATTGAATTAATTTGTTAATTGACTTGAATATATTTTATCGCACAAATCTTGAAATTACCACTCAACGGAGAAAAGCGAATTTGGGAAAAAGGCGAGCCGAGCCTTTTTCCTCATATTCGGTGTTAGGCGAGGGTGAGCGGAACGGAGTGGAGCGAAAGCGCAGCGTCCCCGTAGCGTTTTCTTTCAAATTATTTTTTGCGGTCGTTGGCTTGACAAATTAACCTTTATCTGCTACACTAAAAAGTCAATGGTTGAGAAATCTTCTTTAACCAAAAAGAGTGGTTTCTCGCTATCGCGAGGATCTGCTCTTTTACAAAACCTTGAAGGAGGTAAAAATGAAACAACGAGAATTGAAAGCATTGCTCGAGGAGGCCGCAAATCCCGAGTGTTCATGGCAACGTCGCAACGAGATTCAGTGTAAACTCGGCGAGGCCACGGCGGCGATGGGCGAGGATGGAGTCTTCGAGATAGAAGGTCGGGAAGCAGGACTTCATCTGCTACTCGAAGTTCTATATGTGAGCACCATCCAGAATCGTCCGGAATTGCTTCCAACACTCTTCCCGACCTTCGCCATTATTTGTGGCGATCGTGAAGAAGGCATCCTCATCGCCGACGTGGACTGGACCATCGTCGGTTAAAAAAAGAGCAGATCCGGTTCAACCGCAAGGCGTTGGCTTATACAGCTGACGCCTTTTTTCTTATGAGCAAAAAATAATTTGAAAGAAAATGTCGCCTAACGTTAAGTGTATGCGAAGTTTTTGCCCGCTTCCTTATTATATTATCAATAGATAAAAAGGGCAAAAATTTGGGAGAGGTCTTTCGGAAAAGACCGAACCGCATACACTTTGTTAGCTGATGTAGCAAAAAACAAAAGGAAGTCGGGCTTGACATTTTGGCTGTATTCTGTATACTATTTTGAAGTTCTTTTAGAAGTAAAAGCTTTAAATTAGCAATAGACTTCCAAATTATTTTTGGAAATTTTTTAAAAACACTCAACATAAGGAGGCAACATGTACGAGATCGACTTTGAGTTGACCAAGACTGCCGCAGGACGGATAAACGGGGTGAAGTTAAGCGCAAAGCCCCAAACGGAAGCGATTGAGTTTTGTGCCACATTTCCGAAAGCGTTGTTCAAAGACAGAACCGCTGACATCAAATTTGAGGGCAACAAAATCGTATTCAAACACCCCAAGTGTGGATTTCCCGGCGAATTCAGCGCCGAACTAACCACAGAAGATATCACGAAGCTCAAGGATGTGATAAACCCGAAAAGGACTATCAGTCTCGAGCAGTGGTCTGCGTGGGGTGGCGGATTCATGCTTTATGTCAAAGAGTTGTAGGCGCAGATATTCTTTGCGCGCACCATAGGGGGGCTTCATTTTGTTGCCCTCCTTTTTCTTTTTAAAAAATTTCCAAAAATAATTTCCTTAAATTTTGTTTTTTGCTATTTCAGCTAACTCGTTTTTATCCAACTTTTACGCTTTAAGTGTAACAAAATCTTGTATGTTATGCAAACCTTCCTCACCATGATTTTTAGATGAGTCTATACGACCTTTGGTATGCTTCGGGTATGGAAAATATCTTGGAAAAAACTGAGCGAGTATTGAGGTTACGTAGACAAAACGACCTGCAAAACCTTGTCACGGAGTGTCTATTCCTTTTTTATACACAATAAACCGATACATTCATCTCTTTGTTCATACACACATTGTTCAAACACTTCTCTCGTAGTACACTATAAGGCGTTACTCATTATTGTTATTTCATCTCTTATCACACTATGGAAACAGACACTGCTCAACAAAAGACAATGCATCCGGCACTTATGCCGATTGCCGTTATTATCGCTGGCGCTCTTATTGGTGCGGGTATTTATTTTTCACGTGACGGAGAGACGGCAGACAATACGCCAAAACTCCCTGAAGTAACCGTTACTGAAGACGACCACCTCCTTGGCTCGCAAGATGCTAACATTACCATTATTGAATACTCGGATCTTGAATGTCCCTTTTGTAAATACTACCATGAGACAACCAATCGTCTCTTCCAGACGTACGGCGCAAATGGAGATATTGCTCTTGTCTTCCGCCACTTCCCTCTTGATTCACACCAACAGGCACGCCCAGAAGCAGAAGCGACAGAGTGTGTCGCCGAGCTTGGTGGTAATGATGCATTCTGGAGTTTCTTGAATGCAATCTACGCAACAACCACGTCCAATGACGGACTTGATATGACGCAACTCCCAGTCTTGGCAACACAAGCAGGCGTTGACGCAACCGCATTTACCGCATGCACAGAAAGTGGTCGACATACCCAAACCGTCCAAGACGACCAAGACGGCGCCCTTGCACTTGGCGTTGAGGGAACTCCGTACAGTGTCTTCCTTCTCAAAGACGGCTCGTATTATACTGTTGGTGGCGCATATCCGTACGAACTCTTGGATATCACCATTCAAGCAACACTTGCGGGCGCACCCGCAGAAGCATCACAAGGGCTTCTTGACCTCGTCGCCGCACGCGGTACCAACGATCAGATTAATGCATACATTACGGAAAATCTCGCGAAGTACCTTCCGACAACAAACACAGCCGACACGACAACGGCTCAATAATCAAAACAAAAAAAAGGTTCCTCACGGAACCTCTTTTTTGTTACTCATAACAAGTTGTATTCAAGTCGCAGATAACCCTACAAACCCAAGGCTACACGCAGTTCATCCGGCACTTCCCATGGTGGGTCAAAGGAAAGTTCTACACGCACGTCCTCAAGCCCCAACGCGCGCGCAGTGTCTTCAACTGATTCAATAAGCGTTCCCGCAAACGGACAGAGTGGGGTCGTGAGTGTCATAACAATTTCCGCGCCTGGTACACCAGTTACCGCTTCATCATCAACGGTAACCGTACGAATAAGCCCAAGCGACACGATATCAATATCAAGTTCTGGGTCTTTGACGTTTTTGAGAGCTTCGGTGATTTGGGATTCGGTGATAGACATAAGTGTAGGAGATTAGGAAGTTAGGAGATTAGGAGGTTAGTAAATTAGTATGTTAGGAAATTAGGAGATTAGGAGGTTAGAAATAAACTAAATCTCAATATGTGTTGGTCAATCATTCCAATAGTTAAGAATGCTGTATATCAGTTGCATTGATATGCTCATATCCTTCTTCAAGTACACGCTCTGCGAGTTCTTTTCCTCCTGAGAGAATGATATGTCCGTCTTTCATAATATGTACTTTTGTCGGCGCGACATGTTTGAGCAGTGATGGTGTATGCGTGATAAGTACGACGGACATACCTTTTTTACGCAGTGTCATGATAGCTTTGCCCACACGTGCGACCGCATCCACATCAAGCCCTGCGTCTGGCTCATCAAGAAACGCGATTTTGGGACCAAGTCCAATAAGTTGGATAATTTCAGCTTGCTTCTTTTCTCCCCCAGAAAAGTCTTCATTCACATTACGGTCAAGAAGTGCTTCAGAAAGTCCCGCGTCAATGGTCGCCTGTTTCAAACTTCGATAACGGTCAAGAGGAGAAAGTTCACGTTTGCCAAAACGTGCCAACCGCGCACGATGGATAAATGACGCAAGTGTGACACCTGCGAGAGCAGGTGGATGTTGCGGAGACAAAAACATTCCTTTCTTCGCACGAATTTCAGGAGGTACGGTCGTTAAATCTTTTCCTGACAAAAGTATTTTTCCTTCTACAATAGTATAGCGCGGATGCCCCATCAATGCGGAAATCAGTGTCGTCTTACCAGAACCATTCGGCCCCATGATAACATGGAGCTCTTTTTTCTCCACAACAAAAGACACGTCGGAGACGATACGCGCGCCATCTGCGGTTTCTACAGAAATTTGTTTTGCTTCAAAGAGTGATTGCATAAAGTGTGTTACTGTGAATATTCATCATCCTCAAAAGATTCGAGAGGCGGCACCGCGGATGTATCTTCTTCATCTACATGAGACTCTTCAAAAGACGTCGCATATTCTCCCGCGACACGTGTCAGTGTCTTGAGACAAAGGAGCGCGCATGCGGAACGTCCAGGGTTCACTGCCACACCAAGGAGGTCATACATATCACCAGGAGTCAGTGTAGCAATTTTTGTTGCCGTCATACCAATCACATGTTCAAGAAGAATATCACACGATGCAAGAGACAGCGCACACCCTTCGCCATGAAAACGCGCATTTGCGAGCTTTTTTCCATCCCATTTTAGTGTGAGTGTTACCTTGTCCCCACATGATGCATTCGTCCCTTCAGCGCTCATTGACGCACGATTAAGACGCCCTTTATGTCGAGGAAATCGGTGATGTTCCAATATACGGTCTCTGTAAATGTCGCTTTCCATAATGATATATATTATACAAATGTTTTACGTGCGACGGCAATGCCAGCGACAAGAGCATCAATATCTTCCCTAGTGGTATAGACATGAAAACCCGCGCGGACAGTACCCGGTACACCAAGTGCTTTTGCGAGAGGCTCCGCGCAATGATGCCCCGCGCGCACTGCGACCCCTTGTTCACCCAAGATATGTGCCACATCATGCGGATGTATCCCATCCAGTGTAAATGAGACAATACCAATATTGCGATCTGCGTCTTTCATTGAATGACGTGTTACATCAGGGAGCGCATCAATCTTTTCTGTCGCGTATGCAACCATATCACGAATGTGTGCACGTACCGCGTCCATGCCGAGTTCTTCACAATAACGCACCGCACGACCAAGCCCTATCGCTTCAGCAATGGGCGGTGTTCCTGCTTCAAAACGATACGGTACATCGGTACAGCGCATATGCGTCATGTCTGTTTCTTCGGACATGCCACCACCGACAAACGCTGGGCGCAATCGTTCAAGAAGTTTCTTTTTTCCGTACAACACACCAATCCCCGTAGGTCCCAACATTTTATGTCCTGAGAAAAAGACAACATCGGCTCCCAATATAGATACGTCAAGCGGCGCATGCCCCACGTATGCAGACGCATCAATCACTGCAATACCACCCGACGCATGCACCTTTTCAATAAGCGGACGTACATCAACGATGGCGCCTGTCACATTACTCGCAAGCGTCAAGGCAAGTATCCTGGTCCGCGGACCAATAAGTTTCGCCGTTGTCTCATGGTCAAGTCCCCCATCTTTGCTGAGTGGTGCGTGCAAGAGATTTAGCCCTTCGCGTTCGGCAAGGAGTTGTACGGGCAACAAATGTGAATGATGTTCAAGAACACTGGTAACAATATCGTCGCCTGGGCGGAGTGGCAGATATTCCGCAAGCATCAAGTACAGCATATTGGACGACATGGTTGCGCCCGCGGTCATAATAACTTCTTCAGGGACAGAAGCATTGATAAAACGTGCAATGTCCGCGCGGGCTACCTCATACTGTGTCGTTGCATCATCTGCCATGCTATATGATGCACGATGAATATTCGCGCGTGCATGGGTATAGTACGCATTCATTGCGTCAAGGACACATGCTGGCGTCTGTGATGTCGCCACACTATCACAATACGCAAACTCTTTAGGCATATGCGCGAATACAGGAAAATCTTTTTTTATTTGTACAGGGTCAAGTACGGTCATGGATTATGATGCCCCAAGAGTAGACGACTCAAGAACGATGTCCTTCTTGCGACGTTTGCGTGGCTTTTTCTGTTCAGAAAGTTCCCTATCAAGAAGTTTTTGGAATTCAAGCGCGTATTCAACAGGAAGCGCTTCAGAGACAGGACGCAAAAATCCACCAACGATAAGCCGTGTCGCATCTGCTTCGTTAAACCCACGCGAACGGGCATAAAAAAGTTCTTCTTCTCCTATGGTGCCGATACGTGCTTCATGTGTGAGTTCAACATCACTGCGTGAGCTTTTCACCGCAGGATAACTTTCCGCGCGCGAGGCATCATCAAGAAGAAGCGAATCACACACGGTGGCAGATATGGCACCCTTTGCTTGTGGGCTTACATCAACCAACCCACGAAATACACTTTCGCCCCCACGATGCGCGATGGAACGGGCATGAATAGTAGAGACGGTATCAGACGCAAGATGAATCACTTTTCCCCCCGTATCTTGCACCTGTCCTTCACCTGCGACAGCGACAGAAACATGATGCGCACGTGCGCCACGTCCCGACAAAATAGATGTTGGATAAAGCATTGTTACTCCAGCACCCATGTTGCCACCAACCCAATGCATACTCGCATGTTCACCGACGACAGCACGCTTGGTGTTTAAGTTATACGTGTTCTTTGACCAATTTTCAAGACTTGTATAGCGAACATGCGCGTCTTTTTTCACAATAACTTCAACCGCCCCCGCGTGAAGCGCATGTTCCGCGTATTGCGGCGCGCCACATCCTTCAATGTATTCGAGCGATGATCCTTCTTCGGCAATAATAAGCGTATGTTCAAATTGCCCGCTCTTACGTGCTTGCATCCAAAAATATGATTGAAGAGGCATCGGTACGGTAACTCCAGCCGGCACATACACAAAGGTACCGCCACTCCATACCGCTCCATGAATCGCGGCAAAAACATGATCATCTTGCGGTATCACTGTCATAACATGTTCGCGTACAATATCAGTGTGTTCACGCACTGCACGGTCCATATCCATAAATATGATACCCTTCTTAGTAAGCGCTTCTTTGATATGGTGATACACACTATGTGCGTCATATTGCGCGCCTACGCCCGCAAGTGCTTTTTGCTCCGCTTCAGGAATACCAAGTCCATCAAATGTCTGCTTGATATCATCTGGTACATCATCCCAACTCCGCGCCTCTTTTGTCTTGGGGTCTGTATAGTACACAATCTCATCAAGTTTGAGTGCAGAAAGGTCTGGCCCCCATGTCGGCATTTTCTTTTCCTCATATGCGGAAAAAGCCGCAAGACGCTTTTCAAGCATCCATCCCGGCTCATCCTTTTTCTCTGATATATGACGCACGAGGCGTTCTGAAAGTCCTGTAATACGAGGCATACGCTGGTTACTGGTAACTGGTTGCTGGTTGCTGGTTGCTGGTTGCCAGTATTTGGTTATTGATTGAGGTTTAAAAGGCCATTGGATAAGTTCATAGCATACCCTATACATTTCCTTATTTGGTATATATATAATACCTATCAAAAGCACCCAATACATACATCATACCACATGATAGACATAGAGGACAGTGACAGAACAGTAATTTCTATCTCATCATCACGCAAGAGCGCGGACGAAGTCCGCGCTCTTTTTTAGTACTATCTATCGTTTTATGTTTCTTTTCCGTCCCCTCTTTTCTCTCTCCTACCCCTTCTCTCCTAATAATAATTTTTTAGCTTCGCTGATTTTTCATGTTGGCGGATTTTTTCATGTGCTTTCGCTTCAATCTGACGAATACGCTCACGTGTTACGCCAAACTCTTTACCAACTTCTTCTAGTGTATGCATGATACCGTCCTCAAGTCCGTGGCGCATTTCCAAAATCTTACGCTCTTTCGGCGAAAGATCATCCAAAATATCCTGTACTTGTTCACGCAAAATGTTACGTGCTGTTTCTTGATCGGGAGACAAAATCTTGTCATCCGCGATAAAGTCCGCGAGTACCGAGTCTTCTTCGTCGCCGATTGGCTTCTCCAGTGATACCGTATCTTGATTGATGTTTTTGATTTGATGCACCTTTTCAACATCAATACCCATTTCCGTGGCAATTTCTTCAGGAAGTGGGTCGCGACCAAGGTCTTGCGCCAAACGTTTGGCAACTTGCTTGTATTTGGCAATCGTCTCTACCATGTGCACAGGAATACGAATGGTGCGCGATTGATCAGCAAGCGCGCGTGTAACCGCTTGACGAATCCACCACGTTGCATACGTAGAAAACTTAAATCCTTTTGACCAGTCAAATTTCTCAACTGCTTTGAACAATCCAATATTCCCCTCTTGAATGAGATCAAGAAGCGTCAAATCGGGACTGCGACCCACGTATTTCTTTGCAATAGATACCACAAGACGGAGGTTGGCACGCACGAGAAGCCCTTTTGCTTCATCATCCCCTGCTTCAATACGTTGAGCAAGCGAGCGTTCTTCAGCGGCGTTAATGAGTGGATACTGTCCTATCTCGCGCAAATACATTTGCACAGAGTCATAGGATGCATCTTCAGGAATGTTTTTGATATCAAGACCATCAGAGGCATCGTCAAGAAGTCCTCCCGATTCAATGACGGTAACCCCTGCTTCTGCCAACATGTCGTACAGTTCATCAAGAAACATGACGTTACGCTCAATGTCGGGATATTCTTTTAATATTTCACTAAATGTAATAAATCCGCGTTCACGCCCTTTAGCAAGAAGAAAATCAGCTTTTTCTTTGAGCGCATCATACCCACGCGATACTGTCGGAGCTTTTTTCACAGGGGCTGTCTTTTTCATAAACGCAGCATTCCTTTTTGCAGGGAGAAGTTTTTTTGTGGACACTTTTTTTGCTGGTGCTTTTGGTTTTATTGCTTTTACAGCGTTCTTTTTATGTGCAGAAGATACTTTTGTACTCTTTTGCTTGGAGGCAATTTTTCCACGAAGAGTTACCTTAGGTGGTGCCTTTTTTTTAGCGACAGATACGTTCTGTGTTTTCGCTTTTACTAACACACGAGAAGAAACAATTTTTTTCTTCATTGGCATAACGCGTTTTCCTTTCGGCTTTCCTGCCGAAACAATCTTCTTTTTTGACGATATTTTTGCTTGTGTGTTCTTTTTTGTGGTTGCCATAATAATGATGTCTCAATAATAAAATGGGTAAAAAGATAATGCAACATATCATCCAGACGCAATCTGTTCATCAAGGAGTGAAAGTTCACGGAGAAGCGATACATATTCTCCTGATATATCAGTCGTATCTTCTCCCGCTGATTGACGCATGCGTATGAGTTCCTTGAGCCGATGTCCGCGTTCGCGTAGGAGTTCTCTCTTCCAGAGTAAAAATTGATGTTCTATTTCTTGTGCTGGATCAGTATGGCGTGTTTCGGCGTCGTATTCTGCTTCAAACGCAAGCGTGTCCTTGAGCTCTTGCCCATATTCATCGAGAAACAATGCCCCCTCTTCACTAAGAGTCTCACGTATCCGCGCAACAAACTCGGAAACATCAATGACTGCATCTGCTTTTTTTTCTTGCCAATAGAGAAGCCCCGCGAGTTTTCGTTCCCGAAATCTGCGTGTTGTTTCATTGTCTAGTACCCTCGGTACAATAGCGTGCATTGCGCTCATGTCCTCAACAATAGGAGCGTGTGCTTTACTCATTTCTTCACGCACCGCATCCACAGACACACCAAGGCGATCGGCAACAAGTTCCACAAAATGATCACGCTCTACTGCGTTGGGAATGAGCGCAACAAGCGGGATTACCCGACGCGACGCCTCTGTCCGAAACGTACGCAAATCTCCTCCCCCAGCAGACAGAAGTGTCATAAACTTTTCCACGATATGTGGTGCTTCTGCGACGGACTGTTTCCATGCATCTGTATCTTCAAGAATCATATCAGCGGGGTCCTTACCATCAGGAGGACATGCCATGCGTACTGCCATACCAGCAGAAAGCGCAATACGTGCGGAACGTTCGGCTGCTGAAATACCTGCCGTATCTCCATCAAGCGACAAGATAAGCGTGGGAGTAAATCGCGCAAGCATGGTCACATGCTCTGACGAAAGTGCCGTACCAGAAAGCGCTACAGTGTGGGGAAGCCCTGCTTGATGTGAAAGAATCAAATCCATTTGTCCTTCAACAAGAATCACCGCATCTTCGGCGCGCATCGCGCGCTTGGCTTTATCAAAACCAAAAAGAACTTGGGATTTTTTATACACCTCCGTTTCTGGGCTGTTAATATATTTGGCAGCATCAGGATCAGCGTCGCCAAACATACGTCCTGAAAACCCAACAATACGTCCCGCCCCATCGGCAATAGGAAACATGATACGACTACGAAAGCGATCATAGATACCCCGTGTACGGTCCTCGCCATATTTTGCTAAACCAGAGTTTTCAATCTCTTCATCGGAATATCCTTTCGTACGCAAAAATGTGGTCATTTCTTCCCACGACGAGAGAGCAAATCCGATACGAAATGCTTTTAACGTCTCAGGAAGAACTCCGCGCTTGAAAAGATACGCACGCGCATCCGCGGTATCAACAAGATGATGTTGATAATGAAGTGTCGCATCTTCAAGAAGTTCATAGATGCGATCACGGCGTTCTTTTTTTTCTGGATGTTCCACGACAAGCGGTACACCCGCTCGTTCAGCAAGTACTTTGAGGGCACCTTTAAAATCAAGTCCTTCAATCTCTTCAGTGAACGTGAAGATATCTCCTCCCTTTCCACATCCAAAACAGTGGAATGTCCCTCGATCAGGCGAGACAAAGAAACTCGGAGTCTTTTCGTTATGAAAAGGACATCGCCCTTTATAATTGACACCTGCTTTTTTCAACTCAACATACGCGCCGACAACATCCACGATTGAAAGACGGTCTTTGATTGTATCAACAGTGTCGGACATGTGCGTATGTACTCTTCATGCGACCCTGCCTAAGAGAGGGTCAGTTCTCTATGTCTGAAACAGAAGTATCCGCTTTTGCTCCTTGAGAGATGTCCCATCCTGTCCCCGCAGGAATAAGACGTCCGATAATAACATTTTCCTTGAGTCCTTTGAGATGGTCTTTGCCTCCTCGTACTGCAACATCAATGAGTACCCGTGATGTGTGTTGGAATGACGCGGCAGAGAGGAAGCTTTTGGCGGTCAATGATACTTCGGTAATACCGAGAACAAGTTGCGATGCCTTTGCTTCTTCTTTCCCTTCATCTTTCATGTGGCGATTTGCGGCGATGAGTTCACCACGTTCGACAACTTGACCAGCGACAAAAATTGTATCCCCAGGGTCTTTTATTTTGTATCGTGAAAACATTTGACTCACAATGACTTCAATATGCTTACGAGAAATCGTGGCGCCCTGCAAGTCATAAATCTTTTCGATTTCATCAATGATATATTCTTGCGCACGTTCGGCACCTGCATACTTGAAAAGCTCGGGAAGATGCGCGGACCCATCCGTAAGAAGTTGTCCTTTCTCCACTTTTTCTCCTATTGAGACAAGTGGGGTACGACGGAACGGTACCGGATATTCAACATCTCCTCCTGCTTTCGCTGATGCGGATTTTTCACTTGTTACCACAATGACATATTCCTTGCCTTCTTTTTTGATATCAGAGACAAGACCATCAGCAGTGGCAACGACTGCCTTTGACTTTGGCAAACGACGTTCAAAGACTTCTTCGACACGTGGCAAACCGGCAGTAATATCACCGCCCGCGGTAGCAATACCTCCTGCGTGGAAGGTACGCATCGTAAGCTGTGTTCCTGGTTCGCCGATTGCTTGCGCGGCAACGATACCAACCGGCTCGCCCATTTCCACAAGGGTGTTGCGGCCCAAATCAACACCATAACACTTTTTACACACACCGTGCTCAGCATTACATGACAAGGGTGAACGAACAACAACTTCTTCGACACCCGCGTCTTCAATCGCTTGTGCTTCTTCTTTTCCAAGAAGCGTTCCTCGTTTGTAAAGTGTATTACCTTGTGTATCCTTTACATCCTGAGCAAGGACACGACCACGAATATTTTTGGCGAGTGCAACAGCAAAGCCAGACACATTCATGCGACGAATGACACGACCTTCTTTGGTACCACAATCGTCTTCGGTCACAATGACATTGTCCGCGACATACACAAGACGACGGGTAAGGTACCCTGCTTTTGCAGTTTGAAGTGCAGTATCCGCAAGACCCTTACGTGAACCGTGTGTCGTAATAAAGTATTCAAGGGGTGACAGCCCTTCTTTGTTTGAAGGAATAATCGGGAAGTCAATCGCCTCACCTGAGGTGTTTGTAATGATACCTTTCATACCCGCCATCTGCGTTACCTGTGAAATAGTACCGCGCGCGCCAGAGGTAATCATGTCGTTCACCGAACCATCTTTATCAAGTGTTTGCGGAATGAGTTTTTCTACGGCATTACGTACACCTTGCCATATCTCAATAACCTTACGGTAGCGTTCTTCACGAGAAAGTAGCCCTTCCGCGAATTGCTCATTCGCTTCATCAACTTCTTTTCTCGCCGTATCCACAAGTGCTTTTTTGCCTTCTGGAACACGAATATCACGAATAGAGAGCGATGCACCAGAATGAGTTGCGTACTTGAAACCAAACGATTTAACCTTATCCAAAATGTCAGGCGTCGCGTCAATACCGTATTTTACAATAAGCGCGTCAATAATACGTGACAATTCCTTTTTGCCGATTTTCTCATTAATGTACGGGAAATCGTTTGGCAAGACACTGTTAAAAAGAAGTCGTCCGACTGTTGTTTCAAATGCTTTTCCTTCAAACACAGCATACTTTGGATGTTCACTTCCCAACACTTTAATCTTGGAACGAAAACCAACGATACCAAAGTCATACGCGGTGATTGCGCTATTTGGAGAGGGGAAGAATTTTCCTTCTCCTGTCTCTCCATCAACATCCTTGGTCATCCAATAACATCCAAGCACAATATCTTGAGATGGTTTGGTAATCGGCTCTCCGTTTCCGGGGCCGAGGAGATTTTTATTGGATGCCATGAGTTCACGTGCTTCTCTCTGTGCTTCATCTGAAAGCGGTACGTGCACAGCCATTTGATCTCCGTCGAAGTCAGCGTTAAACGCAGTACATACGAGTGGATGCACTTGAATAGCGTTTCCTTCAATAAGAATCGGGCGAAATGCCTGAATACCAAGACGGTGAAGCGTTGGCGCGCGGTTCAAAAGCACATGTTTATCCTTAATAACTTCTTCAAGAATTGCCCACACTTCGGGAATACCTTCTTCAATCAAGCGATTGGCACCACGAATATTGTACGCGAGCTCACGTTCCAAAAGTTTACCAATAACAAATGGACGAAAGAGCTCAAGTGCCATTTTCTTGGGCAACCCACATTGTGAAAGCTTGAGATTAGAACCAACAACGATAACTGAACGTCCCGAATAGTCCACGCGTTTTCCGAGGAGGTTTTGACGGAAGTATCCTTGCTTACCTTTAAGAGAGTCCGCGATTGATTTAAGTGCGCGACGCTGAAGCCCTAGACCACCACTTTGTGTTTCGCGACGCATAGAATTATCAAGAAGCGCGTCTACCGCTTCTTGCAAAATACGCTTTTCATTACGAAGAATGACATCGGGTGCGCCAATTTCTTTGAGTTTCTTGAGACGATTATTACGATTGATGACGCGACGATACAAATCGTTTACGTCAGACGTTGCGTAACGTCCCCCTTCAAGCCCAACCATCGGACGGAGTCCTGGTGGAATAACAGGAATGGACGAAAGAAACATCCATTCAGGACGAATACCCGAACGAATCATGGAACGGAGAAGCGCGATACGCTTATTCAATTTTGGTTTTTCACCAGCAGGAGCAGAATCAAGACGTGCGACGAGTTCTTGTTCCATTGTCGGAAGATCAATATCCGCGCAAATATCATGGAGTGCCTCCGCGCCAATACGTGCCTCAAACATTGTTCCATAACGTAAACTGTAGCGATGATATTGAGATTCGTCTATGACAAGACCTTGCCCGATACTTTGGATTTCGCGCTTTGTGTCTTGAAGCGATTCTTTGAGTTTTTCTTTTTCTGCATCAGTCGAAAGGGTTTTCATCTTTGTTTTGTATTCACTATCAATATCTCTGAGAATATTGGCACGTTCCTCTTCATGTACTTTTGTCACGATATATCCAGCAAAGTAGACGACCTTTTCAAGGTCTTGCGAAGAAATATCAAGAAGAAGCGCAAGACGTGACGGGATACCGCGCAAGAACCAAATGTGCGCGACAGGACTTGCAAGTTCAATATGCCCCATGCGTTCGCGGCGGACAATTGCTTTGGTAACTTCAACACCACATTTTTCGCACACAATACCTTTGTACCTGATACGACGATATTTGCCACAGTAACATTCATAGTCCTTTTCTGGACCGAAGATGCGTTCATCAAAAAGCCCACCGCGTTCAGAACGACCTGTGCGATAGTTGATGGTTTCTGGTTTAGTGATTTCTCCATATGACCATTCTTTGATACGGTCAGGAGATGCAAGTTTGATAGCGATTGCGTCAAAGTCATTGAACTCAGCGGAATCGTGATTGTGATACGTGGTCATAAAAATGAAACAAGTGAAAAGGGATAATAAAACGATTTCCTAGAGTTCATCGTCATCTGAAGAGGAGACACCAAGGTCATCATCGTCATTCTCTTCTTCATCCGTCGAATCAACCGGTGCGACAGATGGCGCACGCAAATGCGCCTTGGGAGCAGTAGATACGCCCGTCTTTGTGTTTTCCAAACTGATATCAAGTGCAAGTCCACGAAGGTTGTTGAGGAGAACATTAAAGGATGCAGGAAGATTTGGCATTTTGAGTGGTTCTTGCTTGACGATGGCATCAAACGTTGCAGTACGTCCCACAATATCGTCTGACTTCACAGTAAGCATTTCACGCAAGACATGCGCGGCACCATATCCTTCGAGCGCCCAGACTTCCATTTCTCCAAAACGCTGACCTCCTTCCTGTGCTTTTCCTCCGAGAGGTTGCTGGGTAATGAGAGAGTATGGACCAATAGAACGCATGTGAATCTTGTCCTGGACCATGTGGTTCAATTTGAGCATGTACATGTATCCGACAGATGTCTTTTGAGCAAATGGTTCACCCGTGCGTCCGTCAAAGAGTTGTGTTTTTCCATCTTCTTCAAAACCAGCTTTCACCAATTCGTCTTTAATTTCATCTTCGGTCGCACCAAGGAATGTTGGCACAATCGCCTGATATCCAAGCGCATTAGCAGCCATACCCAAGTGAAGTTCGAGAATCTGACCAAGGTTCATACGAGACGGTACACCAAGTGGTGTCAAAATCATATCTACCGGAACACCATCTTTGTCGAATGGCATTTCTTCAGCAGGAAGAATACGCGAGACAACACCTTTGTTTCCGTGGCGTCCCGCAAGCTTGTCACCAACGGAAAGATTACGGAGACTTGCAACTTCCACGTGAATTTGTTTCAAGATACCTGAATCAAGATTGTCGCCACGTTCACGAGAAAAGACTTTTACACCAATGACACGTCCGCGTTTGCCATGTTCCATACGGAGTGATGTGTCTTTCACATCACGTGCCTTATCACCAAAAATAGAACGGAGAAGTCTCTCTTCAGCAGTAAGTTCAGTTTCACCTTTGGGCGTGATACGTCCAACCAGGATATCACCTGGCTCAACTTCAGCACCAATACGGATGATACCTTCCTCATCGAGATCTTTGAGTTTGGCTTCACCGACATTAGGAATATCATGGGTCGTTACTTCAGGACCGAGTTTTGTCTCACGCACCTTGGCAACAAATTCTTCAATTTTAATATTGGAGAATTTATTTTCGCGAACAAGACGGTCAGAAATGATGATAGCGTCTTCATAGTTGGCACCATCCCAAAGCATAAACGCAATACGAACATTTTGTCCAAGCGCCATTTGTCCATCTTTGGACGATGACATGTCAGCAATCACTTGCCCTTTCTTTACTTTGTCTCCCACTGATACAATCGGACGTTGATGCAAGCCTGTAAAGCTGTTGGTACGCACATAGTTGAGAAGCTTGTACGTGTGGTCTTTCTTTTCTCCTTTTACCACGATGCGACGCGCGTCAGCAACCGTCACCGTACCTGATTCTTCGGCGATAACCAGACGTCCTGTATCACGCGCAGCACGCTCTTCAATGCCCGTTGCAACAAGTGCCGCTTCTGGACGCACACAAGGAATAGCTTGTTTTTGCATGTTCGAACCCATGAGCGCACGGTTGGCGTCATTGTGTTCAAGAAACGGAATCATTGATGTAGCAACAGAAAATGCTTGGTTCGGCGCTACATCAATAAAGTCAACACTCGTACGTGAGACCATTTCTGGACGTCCATTTTTACGACGAACAGCAACACGATCAAGAACAATATTTCCCTTTTCATCCACAGGAGTCGCGGCATGTGTAATGGCATACTGTTCTTCTTCAAACGCATCAAGATAGACAATTTCTTTTGTGACAACACCATTCACGACTTTCGCATAAGGTGTTTCAATCATACCGAACGGATTGATACGCGCGTATACAGAAAGGTGGACGATGAGACCGATGTTCGGACCTTCCGGCGTATGGATGGGACATACACGACCATAGTGAGACGGGTGCACATCACGAACTTCAAGACCTGCACGTTCACGTGTCAAACCTCCCGGACCGAGCGCAGAAAGCGTACGCAAGTGTTCTACCTCACTCAAAATATTCTCCTGGTTCATAAACTGGGAGAGTTGGTTGGTTGTGAAAAATTCTTTGATACGCGCTTGGAGTGGACGTGGAGAAATGAGATTCACGGGAAGTGTCGTGTCTGAATCAACCGTGGACATGCGGTCTTGAATATTACGCTTCATCTGTGTCATACCTACACGCACTTTTGCTTGCATCATTTCACCATAAAAACGAACACGACGAGAACCCAAGTGGTCAATATTATCTGGTTCGGCATCCGGTGTACTATTGAGTTCAACAATATATGAAATAACAGAGACAATATCATCAAACGAAAGAATACGATTCGCGCGAATTGCTTTTTCTCCCGTCTCTTTGCCAAAACGTTTATTGATACGAAAACGTCCCACGGGAGAAAGGTCATATTTCTCTTTTCCAAACATACCTTTCACAAAATCGCGTGCGTTTCCCGCGGTAGCCATTTCACCATCACGGAGACGTTTGTATATTTCAATAAATGCATCTTCAGTGGATTTTGCTGGGTCTTTTTCAAAACATTTTTCTACAATATCACGAGGTGCATCTTTCTTAAACGCAGCAAGAATTTCTTTTTCATTTGCACCTTCAGCAAATGCACGGAGAAATGATGTGACAGGGACCTTGCGTTTCTTGTCAATACGCACGGAAATCATACCCTCAGGGTCAGATTCAAATTCAACCCATGCACCACGTGCGGGAATAATCTTGGCACCAAAATATTTGTTTCCTTTGATTTCGTCCGCAGTAAACATCACACCAAAACTACGGGCAAGCTGGGGAACGACAACACGTTCAACACCATTGATGATAAACGTACCATGTGCAGTCATAAGCGGAATATCCGCCATAAACATCTCTTGCTCTTTTTCCGTGCCGAGAGTTTTATTCTTGAGTTTAACCCACACCTTGAGTGGTGCTTCATACGTCGCTTCATTCACCTTTGCCTCATGCTCATCGTATTTCGGCTCCGCGATTTCAAACTTTTCAAATGACAATTCAAATTTCTTTCCCGAATAGTCAACAATGGGAGAAAACTCCTCAAACACTTCCTTGAGTCCATCAGTTTTGGACCATTCAAATGACGCCAATTGATTTTCCATCAAGTTTGGCATCTCAACGAGCGGTTTCTTGAACCGTGAAAATTGTTTTTGTGTGATCGCCATAGATACAAATGCTGTATAAAAACTATGAATAATATGAATAAAAAGAGACGGACGTCTCAAACGAGAATACGTTACAACACATCACGAACGAAAAGAAAGACAAGTCGTCTTGCCTCTGTGCGATGTATAACGTTATAACGTGCGGAGATGCATCAACCTTGCATTGCCTGTGAAGGCAGTTGCCCAAAAAGGGCGTTCTTGGTAACGTCGTATGCTCCGTAAACCCAATCGTGGTGTCAGTATAGCGCGTATACGAAAATTGTCAAATAGTCAAGGGTTTTCGTCTGTGGATAAGAAACTAGGAAATAGGTTAGAGGAGATTGGTTATAGGGACGGACACTCGAATCAAGAATTAAAAGTTACGAAGTACGAACAAGTACGAACATACGAAACGAGACGGGAATCAAGAAGCAAGAATACGAAACGGAACATGAATGAAGAAATATGAAATTAGAAATATGGGGTTACAAAGTACGAACGAGTACGCTTGCCCTGCACCCTACGTGGTGCACAGCGCTAGGGAACATACGAATATTACTAAACGTAACTGATTATTTTAAGGAGTCTGTGTTCGTATGTTCGTACTTGTTCGTACTTCGTAACCAATCTTACAACTTATCGGTAATTATTCAAAAAACTTTCAACTTCTTTTCACCAAAACTATATACCCGCGGTAATATTGTAAATCGGCACAAGGACAGACGCGAGAAGAATACTCACACCAAGACCGAGTACAACAATCATGATTGGCTCAATAAGACCGACAAGTGTATCAACAGCATTGTCTACTTCACGTTTATAAAACGCGGCAAGTGTCTTTAAAATCTCACCAAGTTCTCCCGTCTCCTCACCAACACGCACCATCTGCACAAGAATTGTGGGCATCTGTGGATGATGCTCTAATGCCCCAGACAAGGCGGACCCTGCCTTCACGTCATCAGCAATCTTAAGGAGAACTTGCCGATAGTCTTCATTGCCGACAACTGTGGAAGTAATTTCAATAGCACGAACCATCGCAATACCTGATGAAAGCATCGTGTTCAAGTTATCCGCGATACGTGACAAGTACAACTTCATGTACAGATTCCCGATATACGGAATCTCTAAACGGATACGTGCCAATGCGAGGCTCCCTTGTTCAGTTTTTGCATATCGCCACAACATAAATGCACCTCCCGCGACAAGTATGAGAAAAAAGATCCCGTACGACGTGAGAAAAGAACTGATAGCAAGAACTGCTTTAGTATATGCGGGAATCTCTTGTCCTGACTCTGTCAGCACACTTGAGAGTTTAGGAATAACCATCGTAAGCATGAGCGCCATAACAACAAAAAATGTTGCGATGACAAATGATGGATACACAAGAGCATTCTTTGTTTTTGCGGTCAACTCATACGAACGGTCAAGATAATCCGCGAGATACAAAAACGTTTGATTGAGATTTCCTGACTCTTCCCCCGCCTTAACCATGTTGACATAAAAGTCAGAAAAGGCATCAGGGTGTTTAGATAACGCTTTTGAAAGTGCCATACCACCCTGAATATCATCAGCAACTTCAACCAACGTCCTTGAGAGAAGCGGGTTCTCCATTTCGGTCGCAAGCATACGAAACGCGCGAAGCGCAGAAACGTGCGCATCAAACAATGTCGCAATCTGACGTGAAAGCATGACGACCTCCTTGTTGGAAACCTTTTGAAACATCGTCAATTCTTTTGAAAAGAGACCCCCTTCTTCACCCGTCTCTTCAAGAGAGACAATAATAAAACCACGTCGTTGAAGCGATGAAATAGCAACGTCTTTATTGACAGCGTCAATCGAACCTTCTTTCTCTTCCCCATCACGGGTAATTGCTTTATAAGTAAACAGCATATACGTAACAATTAAATAAGACGTTCAAGCCCCTGAGGATTAAATGAATGCAAATATGCGTCCTCGGGGCGAATCTCTCCTGCACGCACAAGTTCAGCAAGTGATTTGTTCATATCAACCATTCCTTGTTCCATACCCGTTTCAATAACAACATTGATCTCGTGTGTACGTCCTTCACGGATAAGGTTTGCAACCGCTTTATTGTTGATAAGGAGTTCATATGCGGGAATCATACCACCAGATACACGCGGAATAAGTCGTTGAGAGAAGATACCAATCAAGCTTCCTGAAAGTTGAATGCGAATCTGATCTTGTTGCTCCGGAGGAAATGAGTCAATAATACGGTCAATCGTTTGTGCAGCATTGTTGGTGTGGAGTGTTGAAAACACAAGGTGCCCCGTCTCTGCCGCTGTTACCGCTGTAGAGATGGTCTCTACCCCACGCATTTCTCCAATAAGAAGCACGTCAATATCCTGACGAAACGCACTCTTCAGGGCAGTAGCAAAATCTTTGGTGTCCACCTTTACTTCTCGTTGATCAATAATACATTTATCTTGTTCGTAAATATATTCTGTTGGATCTTCAATCGTCACAATGTGTTCGGTGCGACGATGGTTAATCATATCAATCATCGCAGCAAGGGTCGTTGATTTTCCTTGTCCGACCGGACCAACAACAAGGAAAAATCCTTGTTGTTTCATTGCAAATTCCTCTAGGACGTTAGGGAGGGCAAGCTCTTGAAGTGTACGTATCTTGCGCGGAATAAGACGCATGGCGATAGACACATCACCTTGTTGAAAAAAAGCATTACAACGAAACCGCGCCTCTTCTCCAAAAGAATATGAGAAATCAAGTTCTTGATCACGGAGAAACTCTTCTTTTTTTTCTTTACTGGTAAGCTCAGAAAGAAGTCCAAGAGTGTCTTCATGAGTAAGCACTTCTTTACGTGAAAGAGGCACAAGGCTACTAGATACACGCACCGTCGGCTTCCTTCCCGATGATAGATGAAGATCCGATGCGCCTTCACGGATAACTGTCACAATCAAATCTTCAAGTTCTGCTTTGTAGTCCATTGCCATAATAGTTCTATTATACATCGCCATGAGAGTACGTACCACTATGATGAGTGTGGATACAGATACCTATCCGCGTTTGTTCCGCGTTTGTTCCGCGTCCATTTTCCATGCATCTATTTTTTTTGGATCTCCCGACAACAGGACATTCGGGACTTTATACTTCTTTCCTTCATACTCAAGCACTTCTGGACGTGTATACATTTCTCCCGATGACACGCGCGTCTCTTCAAGCGACTCCCCCTTCCCCAACACGCCAGAAACCTGGCGCGCAATCGCGTCAGCGACAATGAGCGCAGGCAATTCTCCGCCTGTCACGACATACGGACCGATGGATATTTCCTCCGCGCGAAGAATCTTTTTCACACGCGCATCAATACCTTCATAGCGTCCCGCGATGAGGACGACATGCTCATACTTCTTTGCCCACGCTCGCGCGGTCGCATTCGTAAATTGGGTCCCTCGTGGAGCCATAATAGCAATCTTTATTTTTTTTCTATCCTTCTTCCCTATCGCTTTTTTTACCGCGGCAAGTATCGGTGTCGCCTCCATCACCATACCCGGACCGCCACCATATGGGCGGTCGTCAATTTTATTCCATTTGTTTTTTGCAAAGTCTCTTACATCGTATACAGAAAAGTCGAGTACACCCTGTTTCGTCGCACGGCCAAGCACGGACTCATGCATATAGTCCGTAAACATATCGGGGAAAATGGTGATGAAGTGAAAAAACATTGTTGAGTTGCTAATTGTTAGTTGTTAGTTTGCCGTGTGTCCTAAGCAGTGTCTGTGGAACATCGGGGAACTTACGTAGAACGTATATAGTTTATACGCTCTTCTCTCCCCTTTTCAAGCCCGACTGTTTTCTCTCAGATTTTTTTATTCTCGTACGAGCTTTGGTAACCGCATCTGGGGTCGAAAGATCCTCTGGCATCGTCCCTCCTAGATTTGCTATTGTGTTACGAACCTTCTGTCCAACTTCATAATGCGCAAGATTCGCATTCGCCTCTCCTTTAATATTCTCTCTTCGTATCTTCGCATCTGTCTGTGTAGCACGAAAAAGATTTGCCGCCAACTCTTCGCTGTTCATATGGTCAAGAATTTTCTGAGACTTTTTTAATCTCTTTCTTTCATGAATATCCTGCATGGTAAGTCCTCCATACAACCCTTTATATCCTGCATTTTGAAAAATAGCATAACTCCCAACTCCCGCCATCGAAGCCGCTTGCATGAGACTCGTATTATGTTTCTTCATTTCCTCACGAAGAAAAACACGCTTATTATCTTCAACAAGAGTGTCGGAAACTTCTTGTCGTCGTGTTTGAATGGCAAAATATGTCTGTCCTTTTGCCACAATCACTTTTGTCGGATCAGAGTTTTGAACAATAAGATAACAAGCGTAACGAGATAAATATACCGTTTCCACAGGTCGCTCTGCGCCAGAACCGATACCGACCATTTCGTCAGTATGGACAAAATGGCTGTGGACAACTTCGCCACTGTTTTCACATGCAATTTTCGCTTTCTCAATCACATTTGAAAATTTACGATAATCCGAATACTCAAGAGCTTTTGCAAATTCACGAGATGACCAATACTCCACCCCATTATTGTCCATTCTTTTAATTGCTTCAAAAATATTTTCTTTCATGTTGCAATTTGCACAATCCATTATGTTTTTATTATACCATATTTATTAAAAATAATCCACCAAAAAACGGGCCGAGGCCCGTTTTTTGGTGCTTCCCTTGCTTGCGCTTGCGGGATGCTGCGATGCGTATTGATTGAAAAAGAAATTGAACGTACGGACGCAACGCGTCATATCCATTCATATTTCATTTTCCATATTTCACGCCTACTCTTCTTTGAGTTCGTCCATCGCGGCATCGAGATCCGCAGCAGCGGATGACCCGCCAGCATATCCCGTGTCACGCAGACCACCCTCGGGCTCGTTGATTTTGAGATTGACGCGCGCGTCATTCTTCATACCGACGACACGAAGAAGCGTACGAACGGCTTTGGCGGTATTGCCGCTCTTGCCGATAATCTTACCCATATCCTCGCGAGAGACATCAAGTGTGAGGAGGACCCCCATCTCGTCTACCTTGCGGGACACTTTAACGGCATCCGGATTGTCAACAAGTGCTTTGATGACGTATTCCAGAAAGGCTTGATCTTGTTCCATAGCAGTCATGTGCATTACCTGTTAAATCGACCTGTACCCTATAACTATAGACGAAAATATCCTGACGAGCAAGACAAACCGTGGAAAAAGTAAAAGCGCGGGCTCATAGTGAGTGGCGTCCGCACTTTTACATCTCGTGTGTATGATTATGCCGTGGCTACTTCTTCTTTCACTTCCTCTGCCACGGGAGCAGATTCTTGAGCAGAAACTGTTTCTTGTGAAGCGGGCGTTTCCGCGACAGATGCCGCAGGAGCGGGTGTTGCCTCTTTGACAGGTTCAGGAGGAACTTCTTTTACGATTGGCGTCTTCTTGGGAAGAGCATTAATCTTTTTACCTTCAATAATCTTGGCATCAATGAGAAGATTGTGTACGGTATCTGACAATTGAGCACCTTTGCTAATCCATTCTTTAATGCGTTCTGGTTTAAATGTCGGTGTACCAAAACGAGCATTGTATGTACCGAGCACTTCAAGCGCCTTTCCACTCTTGGCTGCATATCGGGCATCAGACACCACCACTCGGAATGAGGGGTCATGTTTGCGACCGACGCGTTGTAAACGTATTTTCAGCATGGGACATATCCTAGCACGAAGCCCCTTTCGTGGCAAGCGCTTTAACGAGTTCATAGTTCTTAGTTCGTAGTTCGTAGAACGGACGAAAAGTTCTCAAAAGTCCTCAGATGTCCCGCCCTTTGCTTGCAAAGGGCGGGACCCAATTCTCAGAACAGCGAATCCCAAAGAGAAACTATTTACGACCATATGTTGTCATGCTGAACTCATCGCCCTGCCGAAGCCTTGGCGAAGGAAGGTGATTCAGCATCCACGTATAGTAGTGTAGTATCCTTTTTACTCTGGATTCCGGGTCAAGCCCAGAATGACAACTAAAAAAGATTATCATTTATTCGTATGTTCGTATAAGTTCGTACTTCGTAACCCTTAATTCTTGATTCGTGCTTCCCGTCTTGTTTCGTCTGTTCGTATTCGTTCGTACTTCGTAACCCAATATTCCTAATTTCTAACCCCTTGTCCGTCCCATATTCTTCATTCATTATTCATAATTCACGTCTCGTATTTTTGCTTCTTGATTCGTGCTTCTTGCTTCTCTATTCCAGTTTCTTAATCCGTATTCCATATTCCCCATTTTCTGCTATACTGCCCCAATGACACAACACAAAAGAGAGCACGACAAGAAGTCGCACCAAAAACCTGCACAATCAAAAAACGGATATACACCTCGTACTGGTCGCCCCAATCCGCGCGCTTTCGTCCCCAAAGGACATCTCCCGAAAGAAATTGAGAGCGTCATCTCTATTACTGGCAAAGGTGTCGGTTATGTACTCCTCTCTCCCGACAATCGTGATGAACGTATCCGTATTGAGACAGATGACTTGAATACCGCTCTTCATGGCGATATTGTAAAAGTCTCTCTCCTTCCCCATCGTACAGGCGAGGAACTCTTTGGTACCGTTTCTGCGGTTGTTACTCGCGCAAAAACACAATTCGTTGGGACGGTTTCTCGCGAACAAGGTATTGTCTTTATCATCCCCGACGATCAGCGTGTATATCGCGATATCATTATTCCTGAACAAGAAAGCGCATCACTTACTGATGGTGAAAAAGTATATGTTCGCATCGGAGAATGGCGCGACCCACGAAGTAATCCCGTCGGCACAGTCATTGAACGCATCGGCATGAAAGGCGACAATGACGCAGAGATGCGCGCTATTGCTCTTGAAAAAGGTATTGTCCCAGACTTCCCAGAAGAAGTAGAACGTGAAGCAAATGCCATTGCCCGCGTTATTACAGACGAAGAGATTTCCCGTCGACGCGATATGCGCGGTGTGCTCACCTGCACTATTGACCCCGCGGATGCCAAAGATTTTGATGATGCATTGTCATTTCAGACACGTGCTGACGGAACAATTGAAGTGGGCGTACACATCGCTGATGTCGCGCATTACGTTGTCCCTGGTACTGCCCTTGATAAAGAAGCGGCACGACGCGGCACATCGGTGTATCTCGTAGACCGCACCATACCGATGCTTCCCGAAGTCCTCTCCAATGACCTCTGTAGTTTGAATCCCCACGAAGACAAGCTTGCGTTCTCGGCAATATTCACGTTTTCTGCTGACGCACTTGCCCATGGTCGTGCCGAAATTGTGAACGAGTGGTTTGGCAGAACAGTCATTCACTCAGACCGTCGTCTTGCCTATGAAGAAGCCCAAGAGATTATTGACGGAAAAGATGACTCTCTTCGCGACCCGCTCATCACACTCAACACACTCGCGCATATTCTCCAAAAGGAACGTTTCGCCAAAGGAGCCATCTCTTTTGACAAAGACGAAGTACGCTTCAATCTCGATGAGAACGGCAAGCCACTCGGTGTCTATGTTAAAGAGCGTCTTGATGCACACAAGCTCATTGAAGACTTCATGCTTCTCGCCAACAAGCGGGTGGCAGAATGGATTGGCACCAAAGACAAAGGCATGGAAAAGACATTCGTATATCGCATTCACGATGTCCCCGATGCTGACCGTCTTCGCGAACTCGCAACGTTTGTAAAAACACTTGGATATGAATTGCCCATCGGCGAACAGGGTGCTGACTCTCGTGATATCAACAAACTGCTTGCGCAGGTCAAAGGCACACCCGAAGAGCAACTCATCACTACGGCTGCCATACGTTCCATGGCAAAGGCAGTGTATGCGACGGGCAATATCGGGCACTACGGACTTGCATTTGAACACTACACACACTTTACCTCTCCTATTCGTCGGTACCCCGACGTCATGGTGCACCGGCTCCTCGCAACATATCTTTCCGGAGGCACAGTCAAAGACACGGAACGTGATTCATACGAAGCGATGAGTCGCTATGCCTCCGAGATGGAAAAGCACGCCGCAGACGCCGAGCGTGCATCTATCAAATACAAACAAGTAGAATACATGCAAAGCCATGTCGGTGAAGAGTTTGATGGCACGATTTCTGGCGTAACAAAATTTGGTATTTACGTGGAAGAAAACGAAACGCGCGCCGAAGGACTGGTACACATTCGTGATCTCGGTAATGACTTTTTTAATCTTGATGAGAAACAATATGCCATCGTCGGAGAACGCACCAAGAAGCACTATCGCTTGGGTGACCCAATCAAGGTTCGTCTCGTCCGCGCCGATTTGGACGCACGTGTGCTTGATATGGAAGTGGTTGACGAGAATCAAGAATCACGAAGCAAGAATTAAGAATACTGCATGAAGGAAGATAGACAAACTATCACCACCTAGGCGGCGCTTCACGCCGCCTAGTTTATTGACAAAAACTATCAACTATGTTATCCTAATCCTTATGAACGTAACAAACAATCGTATGTATACACAGAAAACGTGGACTATTTCAGTCGCGTTTCTTTCCGCGTCTATGTTTTCATACGGCCGATGTTCGTGCAGATTTTAATTCTCTTTTTTCTCACATTTGAACGACCTCCGGCCTGATGAAAGCCGGAGGTTTTTCATATCTCCCCTTTCACGGGCATATGCTCTTTTCACAACTAAATACAACTCGCATGAACAACACCACGATTGACCGAAACATCCGCGCATATCGCACATTCAGCATATTTCGAACATCACCTTTTTGGGGTCCAGTACTTATTCTCTATATTGCAGAGATAGGACACATGTCACTCTCAGACATTTATCTCATGGAGTCGGTTGTTCTCATTGTCACATTTTTTTTCGAAATACCGACAGGAGCAATTGCCGATATGATAGGGAGAAAACGCATGATTATGTTCGGAACAGTTGTTGATTTTCTCGGCATGAGTATCTTCGCATTTGGAGAAGGTCCGACAGCAATGTGGGTTGGTAACATCACTGTCATGATTGGGTCAGCATGTATATCGGGATCAGACATTAGTCTCCTTCACGACTCACTCGCTCAACAAAATCGAGGACACATGTTCCGAAAAATCGTTGGACAAGGAAGTGCAGGTATGATTGCACTAGAAACATTTGGAGCACTTGCAACTGGATTTCTTGCAACGATTCACCTTCGTCTTCCCATCATTGCTGGATTACCATTTCTGATTATCTCACTTGTGTCAGCATGCACCTTTATTGAACCTCCCGTCACACAAAAGTACATATGCATGCGCACAAGACTTAAGGACATCGTAGAAGGAGGACGTATCGTGTTTCGCAACACACACGTTCTCTGGATTATTGGTTTCTCTTGTCTCGTATCGATTGTTATGAAAATTTCATTTTTTTCTTACAATCCATATTTCCAAGAGGTTCGGTTAGATTTACCTCTGTATGGTGTTGTACTCTTTGTTGCGGGAGGAATCAGTTGGGTAGGAAGTAGATTTTCACATCATATGGATGGACACAAGCGAGAACGTATAAGCATTATCCTATTAGTTACTGTTCTTTCTTTTCCATTTCTTCTTATGGGTCTATTTCCAACAAAGACAAGTATTCTCTGTATCTCTGGATTTGCTTTGGCACGTGGATTTGCTCCGCCTCTTATCGCTGAACTGTTTAATCGAGAAATACCCTCTGCCAGCAGATCGACAATCAATTCCGTAAAATCAAGTGCTTCATTACTCGCGCAAACAATCACACTTGGTATATACGGACTTGCGATAGGTGTCTATCCACTAACTGTATGCCTCATTGGTTTTGGCGTTCTTGTGTGTAGTGTTGGTATATACCTCATACACACATACAGACCGAAAACCCGTTAGGGTGAGTAGGTCTTTTTGTTTAAAAAAATAAAAAACATATCTTGAATCCCACATTAAAAAGCGCACTGTATCTGCGCTTTTTTTACGAAAAAAGAAGTGCCTATGTATGGCGTGCTATATATTCGTTCAAAAACTATCTCTTTTCCAAAAACTTCAGTTCTTCCTATAAGACCCAAGATATTTTCACCATGTACCCTACGTGGTGCATGTCTACGTCTGATCCCACAGTACCCCAAGATGCGGAGCAGGCGCATAATGTCTGAAAACTTGCAACTTGAAACTGAAAACTCACCTCACTTCGCATATACTGCTGCTTCTGCAAACTTGACCGAGAGGAGTCGCGACGCAGCGTCAGATCCCATCGTTACACCATAGAGCACACCTGCGCGGGACATTGTTTCGCGATTGTGCGTAACGACGATGAGCTGTGAACGCTTTGCCAAGTTCTCAAGCATATCGCCATACCGGCGCGAATTCGCTTCATCAAGGGCGGCATCCGTCTCGTCAAGCACAAGAAACGGTGGTGGATTGACTTGTGACATAGCAAAGATAAGCGCGATGGACGTAAGCGCGCGCTCCCCACCCGAAAGCATCTGTAGTCCGTGGATTTTCTTGCGCGGAAGAGAGACCGCGATATCAATTCCCTCTTCAGCCGATGCTGACTCGTCGGCGTTTAGTCCTCCCTCCATATCGTCCATCGCACGTTCATCCGGTATCTCTTCGTCCTTGCGCGCGCGCTTTTTCTGCTTGACAACTTCAAGCGACGCCATACCACCGCCAAACATAAGCGCGAAATATTCTTGAAATTGTGTATTTATCTTGCGCAACCCTTCTTTAAACTCAATATCAAGTTTCCCCCGAAGCTCAATGATGAGTTCACGAAGGGACGTCGCTCCTTTTTGTAAATCTTCAAGTTCACGCGCGAGAAAGGTGTCGCGTTCCATGACTTCATTGTATTCTTTCATCACGTCCCCTCCACCACCAACACCCGCGTCCTCAAGTTTGATTTTGATACGCTCAATAGCACGCCGACGGTCTTCTTGGGCATGGCGTGGCTCCGCAAAGACATCTGCTTCTTCACATATATATTCTTCATAGCCGAGAATTGCTCTCCCCACGAGAACCATACCTTCACGAATTTCTTCTTCATACGCTGTCTTGTCACGTGTGATGATAACTTCTCTATCACGCACACGTCCCAGTGTCGCGGTAATTTCACTTCGTTCAGCACGCAGTGTGTATATGGCACGTTCCGCTTCCATCGTCTTGGTCTTTTCAGCATCAGCCGAGCGAAAGAGTTCCATGCGCTCACGAAGGAGCGCGTCCTCTTTGCCTGCGTAGGCGTCCATACCACGCGCCACATCGGCATATTCCGCTTCAAGACGAGCGTATTCCGCATCAACATCTGCCAGCTCTTCATCAGAAGCGCCGTCTTTGATACGTGTAGCGAAGTCACGCACAGAACCAAGTATCGCGGAACATGCCGATCGCGCACCAAGCATATCCTCGGCACGTTCTCCCTCTTCGGCATGTCCACGTACTTCATCAGCAAATGACACCACAGTCGTATGTGCTACAGGACGTTCGGAATCAACGAGCATCCGTTCTCGACGACGCTTCACCGCGTCCATCGTTCCTTCAATGCGTCCGAGCGCGCGAGCGCGTTCGTCTTTTTCCGCACGGAGCGCGGAAAGTCCTTTTTCTATCTCAGCAATGCGCGGAGACTCGGGTGCCACATGTCCTTCTTTTTCTCTCGCGACACGTGCTTCCGCCTCTTGCATGCGCGCGTCAATATCTGCAAGCATGGCTTCTTTTGCTTCAATATCACGAGCAATATCATCACCCGCGCGCGAAAGATATACAGACTCACGCTTGAGATATTCGGCGTACAATTCGCCAAGTTTGCCACGAAGTGCTTCAGCTGCCTCAATCTTTTCCACCTGCTTTTTGAGAAAGCGAATATGCGGGGCAATCTCTCTGCGGAGCGACTCAACCTCTTTCATATTTTCTTCGGTCTTTCCCAATTTCTTTTCACTCTCAGCAATTTTCCAATGATAAATCTTGAGTCCAAGCGCGTCTTCAATAATACCACGACGTTCTTTGGACGATGTGTTCAGGATACGGTCAGCTTCTCCTTGAGAGATAATGTGATGCCCCGACGCGCCAATATGTACCTGCGCGAGAAGTTCCATCACATCCTTGAGACGTACTGGTGACCCATTCAAAAAATACTCATTGCTTCCATCACGCGATACCACGCGCCTGATAGTTACTTCATCAAACGCCACATCAAACACACGGTCATGATTGTCAAACGTCATTTCAACACTTGCGCGGTTGGCGCGCGGTGCCGCTTGGGACCCACTCCAGATAAGGTCTTCGCCACGCTTGCTACGAAGCGACTTCATAGACTGTTCACCGAGGACGAAGCGCATCGCCTCCGTCACGTTGGATTTACCCGAGCCATTCGGACCAACAATCGCCGATACAGGCGACGAAAAGACAAGCTCGCCCTTTTTGGCAAACGACTTAAATCCAGAAATCTCAATAGATTTCAGCATGAATAACTATATTATAACAGAATTATTGCGTGAGGTGTTAGTGTGTAGCGAGAGAAGCTCATAGATATAGATGGAAGCGAAGCACGAATCACGAAGCAAGAATCAAGAAATTGACGAAAAAATTAGAATCTAGAAATTAGGAATATAAAAAGAAAGGGCATTAAAAAACTTTACTTGTGTTTTTATACCCCACCTGTCATACTTAAACTATAGTAGATTCTTGATTCACCATTCCTATGGACCCCGATATTGCAAAAAAATTACTTGACCTTGAAACAAAAATTGACGCGATTTATGCTTCCGCAGAAAAGACACGCAATTATTTCAAGTGGACACTCATCG
>Ga0209835_1000285_pt1 | contig 33936 bp, 36 predicted proteins | sample LakKivwa52mmetaG_FD_184138 | JGI IMG/M metagenome (GOLD analysis project Ga0209835, IMG submission 184138) | Anoxic lake water microbial communities from Lake Kivu, Rwanda to study Microbial Dark Matter (Phase II) - Lake Kivu water 52m metaG... | ecosystem: Environmental > Aquatic > Freshwater >... | reverse complement strand
CACCAGCAGGAAGTCGGCGTCGGCTACTTCGACGACGTCACCACGGTGATCCAGGGCGGCTCATCCAGCGTCAAGGCACTGACCGGTTCGACCGAAGAAGAGCAGTTCCACTAAGCTGAACGTACATCCCTCGATACAGAGGGAGTGGAGAAAAGCCCTGCCGGGATACCGGTGGGGCTTTTTCTTTGGTGTCTGAAAACCGCGCCAACTTGCCGTCCTGCCAGCGCCGACTTTTCCTCGCAATGTCAGCAAGTTGCGATGATTCCGTTCCAAGTGTCATTCATTTTGAGCACATTTTCTCGTTGCCCCACTTGGGAATACAGGCTGAAATAAGAAAAAAAAGAACGACACCATGATTTTCACCTTACTGAAACGACTGAACGAACGGGAGAAGATGGCGGTCCCCTTCATCTGGACCAAGATGGATCGGGATGTGCTGATTTCGATCGGTGCGGCGCAGGAAGACGGCAACCCGCTGGGGCTGAAGCAACTGACATTGCAGGATATCGGTGCGACAGCGACTCTGCGGCGGCGCATCAAGCATCTGCTAGAGGCCGGCTATATCGAAAAGATCTCCAACCAGAACGACGGGCGCATGGTTGTCTATGTGGTAAGCAAGCCAATCCGGAAATATATGGAACTGCTTGGCAAGGAGTTGCTCGCTCCCGTCGTCGCCACGAAGGCGAAGAGCCAGCGGAAATGATCGGTTCCCAATTGGCCATGGAAATCGAATACAAGCATGCCGAAATCTACGCCCAGTTCTCCATCCTGAACGACCCGAAGCAGTGCACACGCGGCGGTGCAGATTGCCGGAACTGCCCCATAGAAGACCTGACTCCGTGCCGCCGCGATTTCGATCGCATCTGCGCGAACCTGCTGAATCTCATGCTGCATCACTTCCAGCTGGAAGAGTCAGCCATGCGCCAGCTTGACAAAGCGAATCATGGCCTCAAGGAAATATTTGAACCTCACAAGGAAGAGCATGCCAACCTGATGGAGCAGTTGAGCCGCACCATCAGCGAAGACGTCCTGCCAGCGGACGGACGCAGAGCCCTCCAGTGCCTGATCAGGCACTGGCTCGACACCCACGTCATCAAGCACGACAAGCCGCTCATTGCCGCAGTGGGTAACCAGTCCCTATGACATTCCCGGCCCAGTGGCGATGCCCTGGGCCCAGACACGCAAAAGTCGGCGCTGGCGAGACGGCACCTACTCGGATTTATCCCAGTAGTCAGGCCTGCCGTAGTTCTCCTTCAACATGTCGATAAACAACCGCACGCGCAGCGGCAAGTGACGGCGCTGTGGAAACACGGCATGGATGCCCACCGGCGCGGTGGCGCAGTCGTCGAGCACCGACACCAGCCGGCCCCAGCGCAAATCCTCGCCCACCTCCCACAGCGAGCGCCACGCCAGCCCCATGCCGGCCAGCGCCCATTCGTGCAGCACCGCGCCGTCGTTGCAGGCGAAACGGCCCGGCGGCTTGAACAGCACCGGCTTGCCATGGGCGACGAAATCCCAGCCCGGCTGCGTCGGCAACGCCAGGCAATCATGCGCGGCCAGATCGTCGAGCGAGCGCGGCACGCCCTTGCGCTGGAAATAGGCCGGGCTGCCGACCACCACGCGCTTCATCTCGCCGAGCCGCACGGCGACGAGGCTCGAATCGACCAGGCCGCCCAGCCGCACCGCGCAGTCGATGCCCTCGCCGACCAGATCGACCGTGCGATCGGAAAGATCGAGGCTCGCGCTCACCTCCGGATGCGCGCGCAGAAACTCCATCAGCAGCGGTGCGACATGTTTGCGGCCGAAGCCCGCCGGGGCCGTCACCTTGAGGTGGCCGGTCGCGTGCGTGCTGCCCAAGGACAACTGCGCCTCGGCATTGGCGAGATCGGTGATGATGCGCTGGCAATCTTCGAGGAATGCCTCGCCCTCCTGCGTCAGGGTCAGTTTTCGGGTGGTGCGCACGAGCAGTCGCACGCCGAGACGGTTTTCCAGCGCATCGAGCCGCCGGCCGATGATCGCCGGGGTGACGCCCTCGCCCGCGGCGGCGGCCGTCAATGAACCTTTGTTGGCCACCTGAACAAAGGCTTCAAGTTCCTTAAGCTTGCTCATCTTTTACATTTTGTATTGAATGAATGGACAGTATTGTGGCTTATCTTCCAGTCTGGTGTCGAATAGACTTTAGTCATCTATAAGACCACGGAGTGAATGCCATGACTCTCAGCCTGCCCGCCGGTGTGCAAATCAATGCCCCGATCCACCCCCGCTTCGACGAAATCCTGACGAAAGATGCCCTCGAACTCGTTGCCAAGCTGCATCGCGCCTTCGAGCCGCGCCGCCAGGAACTGCTGAAGGCCCGCATCGCCCGCCAGGCCCGCATCGACGCCGGCGAAATGCCCGACTTCCTGCCAGAAACCAAGGCGATACGCGAAGGCGACTGGAAGGTCGCGCCGCTGCCCAAGGCGCTGGAATGCCGCCGCGTCGAAATCACCGGCCCGGTCGAGGCCAAGATGATCATCAACGCCTTCAACTCGGGCGCCGATTCCTACATGACCGACTTCGAGGATTCCAACAGCCCGAACTGGTTCAACCAGATCCAGGGCCAGGTGAATCTGTTCGACGCGATCCGCCGCAAGCTGAGCTTCACCAACGAGGCCGGCAAGGTCTACAAGCTCAACGACAAGATTGCCACCCTCCAGATCCGCCCGCGCGGCTGGCACCTCGACGAGAAGCACGTCCTTGTCGACGGCCAGCGCGTCTCGGGCGGCATCTTCGACTTCGCGCTGGTGTTCTTCCACAACGCCAAGGAGCAAGTTGCCCGCGGCGCCGGCCCGTTCTTCTACCTGCCGAAGATGGAATCGCACCTCGAAGCCCGCCTGTGGAACGAGATCTTCTGCATGGCGCAGGACCACATCGGCATGGCGCGCGGCACCATCAAGGCCACCGTGCTCGTCGAAACCATCCTCGCCACCTTCGAGATGGAAGAAATCCTCTACGAACTGCGCGAACACAGCGCGGGCCTCAACGCCGGCCGCTGGGACTACATCTTCAGCTGCATCAAGAAGTTCAAGAAGAACAAGGATTTCTGCCTTGCCAACCGCGGCGCCATCACCATGGAAGTGCCCTTCATGCGCAGCTACGCGCTGGCGCTGGTGAAGGCCTGCCACAAGCGCGGCGCCCCCGCCATGGGCGGCATGAGCGCGCTGATCCCGATCAAGAGCGACCCGGTTGCCAACGAAAAGGCGCTGGCCGGCATCCGCCACGACAAGACCCGCGACGCCAACGACGGCTACGACGGCGGCTGGGTCGCCCACCCCGGCCTCGTCTCCATCGCCATGGAAGAGTTCGTCAAGGTGCTTGGCGATAAGCCCAACCAGTGGGAGAAACAGCGCACCGACACCTTCGGCCCGAAAGATTGGTTGAATTTCCAGCCCGAGCAGCCGATCACCGAGACCGGCGTGCGCAACAACATCAACGTCGGCATCCACTACCTCGGCTCTTGGCTCGCCGGCAACGGCTGCGTGCCGATCCACAACCTGATGGAAGACGCCGCCACGGCAGAGATCTCGCGCTCGCAGATCTGGCAGTGGGTCGTGTCGCCGAAGGGCAAGCTGGATGACGGGCGCAAGGTCACCGCCGAGATGGTGCGCGCCATGATCCCCGAGGAACTCGCCAAGGTGAAGGCCACCGTCACCGCCAACGGCCAAGATAGCCAAATGAAGACCGAAACCTACGACCAGGCCGCTGGCATATTCGAAAAGATGGCGCTCGCCGCCGACTACCCCGAGTTCCTCACGCTGCCGCTGTACGAGGCGATGGAATAAGGCCCGCGCGAAAGTCGGCGCTGGCAGGACGGCATCCCGTTTCGCGGGATGCCGTTTTTTATCTGCGCTTGGCCAACCCCGCCCGATAGGCTGCGAGCAGCGCGGCCTTCAGCCGGGCGTCGGCATCGAGATCATCGATGCCCAGGGTTTGCCGTGCCACATCTCGCACAACCTCAAGATCGCGCTCTTCCTTGCGCTGGCTGACGAACGCCGGCCAGTCAAAGCCGCCTTCTGCGCAGCAGCCCATTGCCAGGCCGGTCGGCTGGTCGAACGCGATTTCCTCGCTTTCGAGCACTTCGTATTGATACGAATAGGGATCGATGTTCCCGGCGCGTGCCAGCCACTGGTGGAAATTCGGCGTGACTTCATCCTCGCAGCGATCCAGGTCGATGATGCTTTCCAGCGCAATATCTTCGCCCTTGAAGGAAAGCGACAGGCGGGCGCGAATGCCGTTGCGGATATTGTCTTGGGTCATGGCATCTATCATAGTGCCCATTTCATCGCTGGAGAAACCGCCATGCTCGCCGCCATCACCCTGCTCCTTCTCTTTCAGCTTGCCGGCGAGGCAATCGCGCTGTTCTTCGTGCTGCCGGTGCCAGGGCCGGTGATCGGCATGGGGCTGTTGTTCGCCGCGCTGGCTTTGCGTGGCGGTGTATCGCAAGACTTGCGCCAAACCGCGCAGAACCTGCTCCAGCATCTTTCGCTGCTGTTCGTGCCGGCCGGCGTCGGCGTCATGCTGCATGCGCAGCGCATGGCCGACGAATGGCTGCCGATCGTCGTCGCGCTGATCCTCAGCACTTTCCTGACCCTCGTCGTCACCGCGCTGGTGCTGCGCGTGCTGCATCTTCGCGAGGATGCCCGGCCATGACGCCACAAGGCCAAAGCTTCGGCGAAATCTGGGTCTATCTTTCCGCCTCGCCCTTGCTCGGCCTGACGCTGACGCTGCTCGCTTATCAGGGCGCGGTCTGGCTCAACAAACGTTGTGGCGGACATCCGCTCGCCAACCCGGTGCTGCTGGCGGTGATCGCCCTCGTCGCGCTGCTCTGGGTGACGGACACGCCCTATGCCACTTATTTCGATGGCGCGCAGTTCGTGCATTTCCTGCTCGGACCGGCGACCGTGGCCTTGGCCATTCCCCTATATGCGCAATTCGACCGCCTCAAGCGCATGGCCGGGCCACTGCTCGTCGCACTATTGGCCGGCTCGCTGACCGCCGCGCTCTCCGCGGTCCTGCTCGGCAAACTGCTTGGCGCCAGCGACGCGACGCTGATCTCGCTCGCGCCCAAGTCGGTGACGACGCCAATTGCGATGGGTATCGCCGAACGCCTCGGCGGCCTGCCTTCGCTGACTGCCGTGCTGGTCATCCTGACCGGCATTGTCGGCGCCGTGGGCGCCCAGTGGCTGTATGCGTTGCTGAAGTGCCGCGATCAGGCAGTGCAGGGTTTCGCGATCGGCGTGGCCTCGCACGGGATCGGCACCGCGCGTGCCTTTCAGATTGGCGAACAGGCCGGGGCATTCTCCGCGCTGGCGATGGGCCTCAACGGCCTGCTTACCGCGGCGCTGCTGCCGGTGCTGATGCCACCGCTGCTGCGCTGGCTCGGCTGATGAAAGTCGGCGCTGGCGAGACGGCACGGCAATCGCCTACGAGCTGGCCAGGAGTCTTTGTTTATCAGCATTTCCGAATATATTCATCCAGGAAATATTTCGATAAACTGACTTGATCGATCGCGGAGCGCCTGTAATAATGTCCGGACAAGCCCGTACCCAAGGTATGGGCAATAAAAATGGAGGAGGTTCAGACACAGGGCAATGCAGATCCAGTCACGCTGGCTGCGATTTGTGTTTAGCGATTTAAGGGATTTGCCCGTTGTCTCTGCTTCTTTCCGGTTTTTTTCGTAATCAGGTCGCGCACCACGTTTTGTGCGCTTCACCGAGAGAGGATCGTAGAAGATGGCTGATTCGCAGAACAACCAGAACAACAATACGTCGAGCAACGCGAACGATGACGCTGGGCTGATCAACCGCCTGAAAAATCCCCCCAAGTGCTCGATGTTCCGCATGATCATCGTCGGCGTGCTGGGCGGCATCATAATCTGGGGCGGCCTCAACATGGGCATGGAATACACGAACCGCTCCGAGTTCTGCACGTCCTGCCACGAGATGACGATTCCTTACGAGGAACTCAAAAAGACCGCCCATTACAAGAACCGCAGCGGCACCACCGTGCAGTGCGCCGATTGCCACGTCGCCAGCAGCAAGACACCGACCGACTACTTGTTCAAGTCCTTCCAGAAGATCATGGCCGCGCGCGACATCATCGGCCACATCAAGGGCACGGTCGACACGCCGGAAAAATACGAAGCATACCGCCTGGTGATGGCCCAGCGCGTCTGGGAGCGCATGAAGGAACGCGATTCGAAGGAATGCCGCAACTGCCACAGCTTCGAAACCATGGATCCCGAGAAGCAAAAAGACCGCTCGGTCGTCAAGCACGAAGGCGCCATCGAAGACAAGAAGACCTGCATCGATTGCCACAAGGGCGTTTCGCACAAGCTGCCCGAGGGCGTCGACAAGAATGCCGAAGGCTGATCCGGTTTCCCATTCCTCGTAATTCCCAATTAACTAGTCAGGAGCCCGCATGAATAAAATCGCTGTTGCCGTTTTGAGTTCCTTCGTCGCTGGCGGCGTCTTTGCCGCGCCGCCCGACTGGAGCAAGGTCGATCCCGTCAAGATGAACCTGATTCATCCTGGACAGGCCAGCCTGGAGTGGGTGATGGACAAGACGGAGCATTCCGCCGTGCCCGACATCGTCGACAAGAAGCGCGCCTGCTCGAAGTGCCACCTGGGCGACGCCAAGGAAGTCGGCGACAAGCTCGTCAAAGGCCAGCCGGCGGGCAACAAGAAGGCCCCGGTCGAACCGAAGCCCGATGCCAACAAGGCCGGTTTCATTCCGGTCGACTTCAAGGCTGCGCATGATGGCGAAAAAATCTATTTCCGCCTCGAGTGGGAATCGCCCAAGGGCGGAGCGGCCAAGCAGGATGCCAAGAATGCCGTCAAGGCAACCATTCTCATGGATGGCGGCGGCACGGTCGGCGGCGCCGATCTCAACGGCTGCTGGTCGAGTTGCCACGACGACCTGCGTGGCATGAAGACCGCCAAGGACGACAAGAAGACCAAATACATCAAGGATGCCGACCTGGCCGGCGGCAAGTTCTACGACCTGATGCAGTTCCGCAGCGGCGAAAAGGCGGTCGATGGACACATCATCGACAAGCGCGTCATGGAAGGCGGCAAGAGCCTCGTCAAGGCCGAAGGCAAGAAGGAAGGCAACAAGTGGGTCGTTACCTTCGAGCGCGACCTGGCCGGCAAGGGACCGGGCGATCACACGATCGCCGCCGGCAAGATGTACAACTTCGGCGTCGCCATCCATGAGGATCACAGCGCCGGCCGCTTGCACTATCTGTCGTTCAACTACCAGTTCGAACTCGACAACAAGAGCAAGGAAAAGTATCAGCTGAATGTCGCCAAGCAATGACTTGCATCACCCTAACCCACAGGAGGAGGAATCCATGAAAATGAAAATCAGCCTGGTCGGCGTCGTTTTGGCGGCCGGCTTCAGCCTGGGCAGCACGGCACATGCCGCCCCGCCCACCGCGGAGATGCTCTCGTATGCCTGCGCGGGTTGCCACGGCACCAATGGCGCCAGCGCTGGCCTGACCATGCCCACCTTGGCGAGCCATTCCAAGGCGGCCTTCGTCGATGCCATGAAGAAGTTCAAGAGCGGCGAGCGTCCCTCGACCGTCATGGGACGTCTGGCCAAGGGCTACACGGATGCCGACATCAACGCCATGGGGGATTTCTTCGCCAAGCAGAAGTTCCACCCGACAACGCAAGTGGTCGATGCCGCCAAAGTGAAAAAAGGCGCGGATATGGCCGAGGAAGCCTGCTCGCGTTGCCATATCGACGACGGCAAGGAAGGCAAGGACGACACGCCGGTAATGGCCAGCCAATGGCTTGAATACCTGAAGATGCAGGCCGAACTCTACGATTCGGGCAAGCGCAAGATGCCCGATGAAATGGCCAAGCGCTGGAACAAGCTTTCGAAAGAAGACCGTGAAGCGCTGCTGCACTTCTACGCCAGCGTGAAATAAGGGGGACAACATAATGACACTAGATCGCAGAAGCTTCATCAAGGTGCTGGGCAGCGCTTCCGGCCTCGCACTCGCCGGCTGTGCCACGCAAGGCGGCAGCGGCGCGGCGGCTCCCGCCGTCGGCAAGACGCAGGAAATCCTGCCGAAGGGCAGCGCACGCCGCGTCGTCGTCGTCGGTGGCGGCTATGGTGGCGCCATCGCTGCCAAGTACGTGCGCATGCTCGACAAGTCCATCGAAGTGGTAATGATCGAGCGCAATGATCATTTCGTTTCCTGCCCCTTCAGCAACCTGTACATCGGCGGCTTGATGAAGGATCTCAATCCCATCACCATCCGTTACGACAAGCTGGCCGCCAATCACGGGGTCAAGGTACTGCAGGCCGAAGTCACGGCTGTCGACCCGGCCGCCAAGACGGTGGTAACCAGCAAGGGCGCTGTCAAGTATGATCGCCTGATCATGTCGCCGGGCATCGATTTCCGCCTCGAAGAGATGAAGGGCTACGATGCGGCCGCCATGGAAATCATGCCGCACGCATGGAAGGCCGGTCCGCAGACCATTCTGCTGCGCAAGCAGTTGGAAGCCATGAAGGATGGCGGCACCGTGGTAATCACCGCCCCGCTGGCCCCCTACCGTTGCCCGCCCGGCCCCTACGAGCGGGCCAACATGATTTCGCTGTACCTCAAGCAGCACAAGCCGAAATCGAAAGTCATCATGCTCGATGCCAACCCCGACGTGTCGTCGAAGGGCGCCTTGTTCAAGAAGGGCTGGAAAGACAACTACGCCAATATCTTCGAGTATCGCGGCGCGAAGAAGGTCACTGAAGTCGGCGCCAAGAACCGTACGGTCATCATCGAAGGCATCGACGAAGTCAAGGGTGATGTCGTCAACGTGATTCCGCCGCAACGCGCGGGACAGATTGCCGTGGCAGCCGGTCTGGTCGGCGACGACAAGAACTGGTGCCCGGTCAATCCCACCACTTTCGAGTCGACCAAGCAGAAGGACATCCATGTCATCGGTGATGCTTGCATCGCCGGCGCCATGCCTAAATCGGGTTACTCGGCCAACTCCGAAGCCAAAATTTGCGCGCAGAACGTGGTGGCGCTGATGAACGGCAAGCCGACCACCGACATGTCCGGCATCAACGTCTGCTACAGCTATGTTACGGCCGACCAGGCCATCAGCGTGGCGGCGGTTTATACCGTCAAGGAGGGCAAGATCGTCGGTGTACCGAACTCCGGCGGTGTATCACCGATCGACTACTCGCAGGCCAAGTCGGAAGCTGTCTATGCGCATAGCTGGCTGAAGAACATCCTGACAGAAATGTCGACCTGATCCATAACTGCTGCAAACGACAAACCCCGCCTCGGCGGGGTTTGTTTTTTTAGCCCTTCCCGGTGCTGCCGAAGCCGCCCGCGCCACGGTGCGATTCTTCGAACGTATCCACCACATTGAACGCCACCTGCAGCACCGGTACCACTACCAGTTGCGCGATGCGGTCGAGCGGGTTCAGCGCGAAGATCTCGTGGCCGCGATTCCACAGCGAAACGAAGATCTCGCCCTGGTAGTCCGAGTCGATCAGGCCGACGAGGTTGCCCAGCACGATGCCATGCTTGTGGCCAAGGCCCGAGCGCGGCAGGATCATCGCCGCCATGCCCGGATCGGCAAGGTGGATCGCGATGCCGGTCGGGATCAGTTTCGTCTCGCCCGGCAGCACGCGCATTGGCGCTTCGATGCAGGCGCGCAGGTCCATGCCGGCAGCGCCCGGCGTCGCGTAATGCGGCGCATGTTCGCCTTTGGTATCCTTCAAGCGGGCATCAAGGATACGAACGTCAATGGTCGGCCTTTCGTCAGCGTTTGGCATGGGTCATCTCCGCACTCATTTCGGCAATATGTTTCACGATCGCACGCGCGATGCTCAGCTTGTCTCCCGGCGGCAGCGGATGCGCGCCCGTGGCATCGAACAGCGTGACCACGTTGTCGTCGCCCCCCATGCCATCCTGCACGAGGTTGCCGACGACGAGTGACAGCTTCTTGGCTTGCCGCTTGCCATCGGCATAGCTTGCGAGGTCGCGGCTTTCGGCGGCGAAACCGACACAGAACGGCGCATCGGCCCGTCCCGCCACTTCGGCGAGAATGTCTGGATTGGCGACGAGTTCCAGCGTCAGCGTCGGCGTCCCTTTTTTGATCTTGTGCTCGGCGGCAGATGCCGGGCGATAGTCGGCCACTGCCGCAACCGCGATGAAAATGTCCGCTGGCAATGTGTTCAGATTAGCCAGTACCGCCGCACGCATTTGCTCCGCGCTCTGCACATCGATGCGCGTCACGCCGGCCGGGGTCGGCAGGCACACCGGACCGCACACTGCCGTCACGCCAGCGCCGACTTCCGCACAGGCGCGCGCGAGGGCGAAGCTCATCTTGCCGGAGCTGATGTTGGTCAGACCGCGTACCGGATCGAGGGGCTCGTAGGTCGGCCCGGCCGTCAACAGCACACGCTTGCCCACCAGCAACTTCGGCTGGAAGAAGGCCACCACGGCATCGCACAACTCGGCGGCTTCGAGCATGCGCCCTTCCCCCACTTCGCCGCAGGCCTGCTCGCCCGCGGCCGGGCCGAGAATGCTCACGCCATCTGCACGCAGTTGCGCGACATTGCGTTGCGTCGCCGGGTTCTCCCACATCTGGCGATTCATTGCCGGCGCAACGAGCAGCGGACAGTCCCGCGCGAGGCACAGCGACGACAGCAGGTCGTCGGCAAATCCATGCGCCAGCCTCGCGATGAAATCGGCGGTCGCCGGCGCGACGATCACCGCATCCGCGCCGCGGGTGAGATCGATGTGCGCCATGCCATTGTCTTGCGGCGTATCCCACAAGGAGGTGTAGACAGGCCGGTTGGTCAGTGCCTGAAAGGTCAGGGGCGCGACGAAGCGCGTGCCGGCTGCCGTCATCGCGACATCGACCGCCGCCCCGGCCTTGCCCAGCAGGCGGGCGAGTTCGCAGGCCTTATAGGCCGCCACGCCGCCGGTAACCCCCAGCACGATGCGCTTGCCAATCAACTCGTTCATGACAGATAGAATCGGCGTTTTGGAACGGATGATTCTAACCCATGGCAATCACCGACTGGCCCGATGACGAGCGACCCCGCGAACGTCTGCTGACGCAGGGCGCGGCAGCCCTGAGCGACGCCGAACTGCTGGCGATCTTCCTGCGCGTCGGCGTCAGGGGCATGAGCGCCGTCGATCTTGCGCGCACCCTGCTCGCCCAATTCGACAACAGCCTCGCCCGGCTGGCCGCAGCGACACCGCAGGAACTGACGCGCGTGAATGGCATCGGCCCGGCCAAGGCCGCGCAACTGGTCGCCACGCTGGAACTGGCCCGCCGCGGGCTGCGCGAGGAACTGCGCGCCCGCCCCGCCCTATCCTCCCCCGGCGCGGTGCGCGACTGGCTGCGGCTGGCGCTCGCCCCGCTGCATCACGAAGTCTTCATCGCGCTCTGGCTCGATGCGCAGAATCGCCTGATCGCCGACGAGGAGCTGTTTCGCGGCACCCTGACGCAGACCTCCGTCTATCCGCGCGAGGTCGTCAAGCGCGCGCTGGCACGCAACGCCGCCGCCGTGATTCTCGCGCACAACCATCCGAGTGGCGTGGCCGAGCCCTCCGCCGCCGACGAACAGCTGACGCGCAACCTCAAGCAGGCGCTGGCGCTGGTGGATGTCCGCATCGTCGACCATTTCATCGTTGCCGGCACGGCCCCGCCGCTGTCTTTCGCCGAGCGCGGGCTTCTCTGAAGAAACGCGAAGGGCCGTCCCGAGCGTTTCTTGGCCCCTTGAGGGGAGAAACGAGCGCAGCGAGTTTTTCGGGGTGGGTTAACTTATTGAAAAATCGCTTGCTCGACACTGCGTCTCTCCAGTAGAATGCGCGGCTTTCCGTAATCCGAAGTTCTGGAGCTCAATTATGTCGCGCGTTTGCCAAGTGACGGGCAAGTCCCCGCTGGTGGGGAACCATGTTTCCCACGCCAACAACAAGACCAAGCGTCGTTATCTGCCCAATCTGCAGTCGCGCCGCTTCTGGATCGAATCCGAAAACCGCTGGGTGCGCCTGCGTGTCTCTAACGCTGGCCTGCGTACCATCGACAAGAAAGGCATCGACGTCGTTCTCGCCGAATTGCGCGAACGCGGCGAAGCCGTTTAACTCTGGAGATAATCAATCATGGCAGCCAAGGGCGGACGTGAAAAGATCAAGCTCGAATCCACTGCGGGTACTGGGCACTTCTACACCACCAGCAAGAACAAGCGCACCACGCCTGAAAAGCTGGAATTCATGAAGTACGATCCGAAGGCACGCAAGCACGTGCTCTACAAGGAAATCAAGCTGAAGTAAGTCAACCTCGCCGACTTCAGGCATGCGAAACGCCAGCCAACCGTGCTGGCGTTTTTGTTTGTGCTGGATGGAGGAAAAAAAGGAGCGGTGCAGGTTGCCGGATTTGTCTTGACGCGCGAGCCTGAGGGAAGGAATCTCGCGGATAGACGGTGGAGGAGGTCATCTAGATAACCAAGATCAGGGGGGACTTGGCACTCTATCTGCGGCAACCCGATGCTAATGCACCGCTTCCTGCTTTCTTTATATCAAGAGCCGTGCCAGGTCCGAAAGAAAGCCGGTCATTCATTTGCTATCAGCAAGTTAAGCAAAATTCACTGACTTGGCTATTGCTCAAACGATCAAGGAACCGGGAATACGACTGCCATTATGGCGGAATGTTCTGCCAATTAATGCCAGAGTGTCAGCGCACACGCATGTTGTGCAACTTTCGATAGAGCGTCCGCTCGCTGATTCCCAATTCAGCGGCAAGCGTCTTGCGATTGCCGCTGTGCGCCGCCAGACGTTTGCGCAGTACCTCATCCTCCAGTTCTGCCAGCGTCGGCACGGACGCATCCGTCAGTGGTTGAGGTAACGAGAACGTTTCCATTATCTCCTTGTGTGCCATCCCGCCAGCGCCGACTTTCAGGGCCATCCCGGCTGCCTCGATCACTTCGGACGGCAGATGGTCCGGCTGGATGGTATCGCCATCGCATAGCAGGCTGGCGCGCTCGAGCACATTCCGCAGTTCCCGCACATTGCCGGGATAATCGTAGGCGATCAGGCAATCCAGCGCCGCTTTCGAAAGGTGCAACTCCCGGTTGGGCGCCACGCGCGCCAGTAGGGTTTCAGCCAGCAAGGGAACATCGGACCGCCGTTCGCGCAGGGCCGGCAAGGCGATCGGGAAAGTATTCAGCCGGAAATAGAGATCCTGACGGAAACAGCCTTCGGCCACCATCGTCCGCAGATTGCGGTGCGTTGCCGAAATCAGGCGCACATCGGACTTGAGGAAGTCGGTCGCACCCACACGCCGGAAGGTACCCGTCTCCAGCAGGCGCAGCAACTTGACCTGCATGCCGAGCGGGATATCGCCCAGCTCATCGAGGAACAATGTCCCGCCGGAAGCCGCTTCGACCAGGCCGATCCGCCGCGCCGAAGCGCCGGTGAAGGAACCCTTTTCGTGACCGAACAACTCGCTTTCGAACAGCGTTTCGGTCAGTCCCGAGCAATCGACCGCGACAAAAGGCCGATCGGCGCGCCGACTCGCATCATGGATTGCCTTGGCCACGAGTTCCTTGCCGGTGCCGGATTCGCCCTGCAGCATTACCGTCGCATCCGAAGGTGCAACGCGCGCCATCAGCTCCAGCATGCGGCGAAAGGCCGGCGCCCGTCCAACCAGCGCCCGCGCGTCCGGCATGCCATGGGATACCCCCAGCGGCTCCATTTTCTCGATGAAATAGGCCAGTTCGCCATTCACGCCATGCACCGGCGCCAGTTCGATGTTCATATAGACTTCACCATCCGGGGTGTGGTGTAGGTGCAGCACGCGCTCGCGCTGCCCGGACACCATGGTCTGCTTGAGCGGGCACGTCTCGCCTGCCTTGTCGCAGGGCGCCGCATAGCGATGCGACACGGCATAGCAGGTCTGGCCGACGATCGCGTGGCCGCCGCCGTAGTTGCGCCGATAGGCCTTGTTCGCCGCGAGGATGTGGTAGTCCTTGTCGCACAGAATATGCGGTTCAGGCAAGGTGTCCAGATAGGAAATCAGTTCGGCGAGCGGATGCATGAGCGCGGGATTGATGCCACGATGTCAGTACAATGCCAAATATTATGCCACTCTTGTCAGAATCCACTCCGCCATGAATACCCCCGCCGCGTCCCATTCCCGACTTGCCCACTATCCCATTCCCCTGTTTGCCACCGTCATGGGCACGAGCGGGCTGGCCATCGCCTGGAAGAAGGCCGGGCATGTCCTGGGACTGCCTGCCGAAATCGGCCTCGCCTTGCAATGGTGGGCTCTGACCCTCTTCTTCCTGATCGCGCTCGGCTACCTCGCCAAGCTGGCAACGCATCTTGACGAGGTCAAGAAGGAGTTCGCCCACCCGGTTCGCCTCAACTTCTTCCCGGCGATCTCGATTTCCCTCCTGTTGCTGGCGACGGCCTTTGCCGACACGCTCCCCGAATTCGCACAGGGACTCTGGATGATCGGTGCCGCGCTGCACCTGTGCTTTACCGTAATCGTGATGAGCAGCTGGATCCACCACACGCGCTACGACATCAAGCACGCCAACCCCGCATGGTTCATTCCCGTCGTCGGCAACGTGATCGTGCCGGTCGCCGGCGTGGCCTTCGCGCCGGCGGGCATCTCGTGGTTCTTCTTCAGCATCGGGCTGGTGTTCTGGATCGTGCTGCTGACGATCGTCATGTACCGGCTGTTCTTCCACGAGCCGCTGCCCGAACGCCTGACCCCAACGTTGTTCATCCTTATCGCGCCGCCGGCCGTCGCCTTCATCGCCTGGCTGAAACTCAACGGCGGCCAGATCGACGCCTTCGCGCAAATCCTCTACAACGTCGCGCTGTTTCTCACCCTGTTGCTCGCCGCCAACGCGCTACGCTTCTTCCGCCTGCGCTTCTTCCTATCGACATGGGCCTATTCCTTCCCGCTCGCGGCGATCACGATCGCCACACTGATCATGGCCGAACAGGGCGGAGCCTTTTTCCTCGGACTTTCATGGCTGTTGCTGGCCATTCTGAGCATCGTGCTGCTACTGCTGACGCTGCGCACGCTTCAGGCTACGCTGCGCGGCGAGATCTGCGTGCCTGAATAAACGCGGCACCGCCCCCGCCCGCTTCTGCCATAATTCCCGCAGAGAGAGGTGGCATGGGGACATTCCTCGCACGGTTCATCCTGATCGGCTTGCTGACGGGCTCCGCCCTCGCGGCAGAGGTAGCCCTCGGCGTGCTCGCCTTGCGCGGCGCCGACAAGACCCACGAAAACTGGGCCGCCACCGCCGCTTACCTGGAACGCCACATCCCGGGCCAGCGCTTCCGCATCGAGGCGCTCAGCTTCGAGGACGTACGCCTCGCGGTGCGGCAGGGCAAGGTCGACTTCGTGCTGACCAATCCCTCCTATTACGTCGAACTCGAATCGCTCTATGGCGTCAGCGCGATCGCCACGCTCAAACACCGCCTCGCCGGCAGCGCTGGCCAGGGAACCTTCGGCGGCGTGATCTTCACACGCGCCGATCGCAAGGACATTCGCAGGCTGGCCGACCTGAAAGGAAAATCGTTCGCTGCCACCGACGTCAGCTCTTTCGGCGGCTGGCACATCGGCTGGCGCGAACTGCAACGCCAGGGTATCAAACCGGCCCGCGATTTTTCCCGGCTGGATTTCGCCGGCACGCACGACAATGTGGTGTACGCCGTCCGCGACGGCAAGGTCGATGCCGGCACGGCGCGTACGGAGACACTTGAACTCATGGCCGCCGAGGGCAAGATCAGGCTCGACGATTTCCACGTACTCAATCCGCAGCGTGCCGAAGGCTTTCCGCTGCTACTGAGCACGCCGCTCTATCCGGAGTGGCCGATGGCGCGCCTTCGGCATGTGCCGGAGGCATTGGCGATCCAGGTAGCGATCGCGCTGATGCAAATGTCGGCGGACGACCCGGCCGCACGCGCCAGCAACATTGCCGGCTGGACCCTGCCGCTCAACTACCAGCCGGTGCATGACGCGCTGCGCGATCTGCATATCGGCCCCTACGAATCCCTCGGCAAGCCGACGCCCGGCGAGGTACTCGCGCAATACGGGCACTGGCTCGCGCTGGCGCTGGGCTTGAGCTTGATGGCGGTCATCGCCACCCTCCTGGTCGCGCGCGCGAACCGGCGGCTCCAGTCCAGTCGCAACGAACTCCAGGCGCTCAATGTCACGCTGGAAGAACGCGTCAGCGGACGCACCGGCGAAGTCGAACGCCTGCTCGCGCGCGAACGTTTCCAGCGCGGCATCGTCGAAATGGTCGCCGACGTCAACCAGATCCTGATCACGTCCGGCTCGCAGGAAGAGATGCTCAAGGCCTGCTGCGACCGCCTGGTGTCCGGCACCGACTACCAGTTCGCCTGGATTGGCCTGTTGCGCGACGGCCACATGGGTGTGGCGGCCAAATCCTACGGCCCGGCGGAAATCATGCGCAACTTCACGACCTGCCGTGACAAGGGGCCGAGCAAAGAAGCGCTTGCCGGCAACCGTACCGTGATCGAACGGGATCCCGCGCGCATCGTGCCCGAACTCGCCCAAGCCGGCGTGCGCGCCGTCGTTGCCCTGCCGCTGCGGCCCGACGCCTACGCGCAACCGATCGGCCATCTGTGCGTGTTGAGCGGACATAGTGAAGGTTTCGACACGGAAGAAGTCGCGATGCTCGAACAGCTCGCGGGCGACATCGGGTTCGCCATCCATGCCTTCACGCGCCATGCCGCGGCGCAGCGACTCGAACAGGAACGCGTCGCCAATTACGAGGAAACCATCCTCTCGCTCGTCGACATGATCGAGAAACGCGATACCTACACGGCCGGCCACACGCGCCGCGTCGCGCAGTATTGCGAACTGATCGCCCGCCAGCTCGGCCTCGACGCGGCCGAGATCGAGAAACTCAAACGCGCCGCCACCCTGCACGACATCGGCAAGATCGCGATCCCCGACGCGGTGCTGCTCAAGCCCGGCATCCTCACGCCGCTCGAATACGAACTCATCAAGCAGCATGCCGAGGAAGGCTACGAGACGCTCAACCGCATCGACATGTACAAGGATCTGGCCGAGATCATGCGCTCGCACCATGAGCGCGAGGACGGCTCGGGTTATCCGCGCGGGCTGACGCGCGGCCAGATTCCGCGCATGGCGCAGATCATGGCGGTGGCCGACAGCTTCGACGCAATGATCAGCAACCGCATCTACAAGGCGCGCAAGGAAGTGCCGGCGGCGCTCGACGAACTGCGCCAGCAGGCCGGCACGCGCTTCGCCGCCGACGTCGTCGCCGCGGCCTGCGAGGCCTTGCGCGACGTCGTGCCGCCCACGGTCGTCGACCAGATGCCGAAGACGCCGATCGAGCACCAACGCTTCGCCTACTTCTTCGACGACCAGCTGACCGGCACGCACAACGCCAACTACCTGCAGATCATGCTGCGCAATGGCCTGCCGGACAACTTGACGCACGCCTATCTTGTCCTGCTGCGGAACTTCTCGCGCCTCAACGAGGAGGTCGGCTGGGCGGCGGGCAATGAAGCGCTGGCTAGTTTCTCGCACGCCCTGATCGCCATGTTTCCGGAGGCTCTGGTCTTCCGCGTCATGGGCGACGACTTCGTGCTGCTGTCGACACATCCGCTGGCGATCGACGGTGCGGCCCTGAAGGCCGCCACCGCCCTAGCGGAAACCGCCGTCGAGATCGAGGTGCGACACCTCGATCCGCGCGGGCCGGACCGGGAGACCCTGCTCAAACTGTTGTAATCAGGCAAGCAGTGCCGTCCCGCCAGCGCCGACTTTTACTGGAGCAGGCGAACCTCGCGCTGCGGGAAGGGAATCTCGATGCCGGCCGCCTTGAAGCCGCGCCAGATCGCCAGGTGGATGTCGGACCGGATCTGCAGCGAGCCCTGTTCCGGATCGCCGATCCAGAATCCCAGTTCGAGGTTGATGCCCGAATCGGCGAAAGCGACGAGAAACGCCTTCGGCGGCGGATCGGCCAGCACGCGCGGCTGCGCCCGGGCGGCCTCGACAAGGATCGCCATGGCGCTTTCGAGGTCGCTGCCATAGGCTATCTGCACCTGCGTGGCGATGCGCACCTTCGGATCGGTCAAGGTTTCGTTGGCGATCACGGAGCTGACTAGCATTTCGTTCGGCACGATCATCTCGACGCCGGTCATGCCGCGCAGCAGTGTGTAACGCGTGGTGATGCGCGTCACCACGCCGCGCATGTTGGCGACGTCGATCAGGTTGCCGATGCGGATCGAACGGTCGAGCAGGATGATGAAGCCCGAAACGTAATTCGCCGCGATCTTCTGCAGGCCGAAGCCAAGACCGACGCCGAGCGCGCCGCCGAACACCGACAACGTGGTCAGGTCGATGCCCACCAGCGGCAGGCCGATCAGCACCGCGACCAGGATCAGCAGCGCGCGCAGCAGGCGAGAAAAGACCAGGCGCAGGTTGCCGTCGATGCCCTGTGCGCTCATCAGGCGCGCCTCGATCAGGCCGCCGATCCACAGCGCGACGAACAATGTCGCCAGCACCGCGCCGAGTCCCTGCAGGATCAGCCAGAGATTGAGCTTTTCCTTGCCGAGCGTGAAACTGACCTCTTCCAGCAGCGCGATAAAGTCGGGCAGCAGGCCGAGGATGTGCAGGGCGACGACGCCCCAGACGAGCAGCGCGAGCGTGCGCTCGAAGCTCGCCAGCCAGGGTGCGCTGCTGCGGAAGCTTTGCCGCACCACGAACATCACGGCGCGGATCAGCACCAGCGAACTCAGGAGCGGAATTGCCAGCTTGAGCAGATTGACATGGTGCCACTGCGCCAGCAGCGGCCGCGCCGCGAGAATGAGCAGCAGCATGACTAGCGGCAGGGCGATGCGCTTCAGGCCGCGCCGGCCGAAGTTCAGCTCGCCGCCCGCCGCGGCCTTGGCGGCGTCGTAACGGCCGCTCACCCAGCGGTCGAACAGCCAGGCCAGCGCGAAGCAGGCGAGCAACACGCCTGCCTGCCAGATCACCTCCGGCTGCTGCAGATCCATCCAGAGTTCGCGCAGGAGTCCGCCGGGGTTCATGGCCGCAATGCCTCGGCAAATGGCGTGGCATCATCCCGGTGGCGCTGCCAGTTGGCAAGGTAGGCACGCACCAGCGCGGCGTTGTCACGGAGAATCAGAACATTCTCCGCATTGCGCGCCTGCGCCGAAAAAGTGAAGTTGTAGCTGCCGGTGATGACCACGGGATGATTGCCCTCGACGTCGATAAGCAGGATTTTATTGTGTGCCGAACCATAGCGGGTTTCGAGCCGGACGTCGATGCCCGACGAGTGAAGATCGGGCACCCGCGAGTTATCGCCTTTCATGACCATCTCGCGGTCGGCCAGCACGCGCACCGCGACTCCCCGCCCGTGTGCGGCGATCAGGGCGCGCGTGATGTTGCGGCTGGTGATCAGGAAGGCCTGCACGCGGATGCTGTGTTGCGCGCCGTCGATCTCTCTCAGCAGCGCACCCTCGGCATCGTCCCAGGGTGTGAACAGCACCTCGACGCGGCCGGTCGCCGGCAACTCGACCGCGCCGGCGGCAGGCGCAAGCAGCGCCAGCCACAGCAATATCAGGAATTTCACGCCTGACGTTCCAGCACGGCGGCGTAGAAACCATCGGTACCGTGGATGTGTGTCAGCAGTTGCAGGTCGTCACCTGCCATGTCGAGCCGGATGTCCTGTGCTGTCAACACTTCGTGCGCTGGCCGGCGCACGAACGCCGGATGTGCGGCGAGAAAGGCGTCGACGATCTGCGCATTCTCCTCGGGCAGCAAGCTGCAGGTCGCATAGACCAGCCGCCCGCCGGGCTTAAGCAGCTTCGCGGCCGCGGCGAGAATGGCCGCCTGCTTGACGGTCAGCTCCGCGACACTCTGCGGCGTCTGGCGCCACTTGAGGTCGGGATTGCGCCGCAAGGTACCCAGCCCCGAGCACGGCGCATCGACCAGCACGCGGTCGCACTTGCCGGCGAGGCGCTTCACGTGCGTGTCGTTCTCGTGGGCGATCACCGCCGGATGCACGTTCGACAGGCCGGAGCGCGCGAGGCGCGGCTTGAGCTTGGCCAAACGCTTGTCGGACACATCGAAGGCATACAGCCGGCCGGTCGAGCGCATCAGCGCGCCGAGCAGCAGTGTCTTGCCGCCCGCCCCGGCGCAAAAATCGACAACCATCTCGCCGCGCTTCGGCGCGAGCAGATGACCGAGCAACTGGCTGCCTTCGTCCTGCACTTCGATGCTGCCATCGAGGAAGAGCGGGTGCTTCGCCAGGGACGGCTTGCCGGAGAGGCGGATGCCCTCCGGCGCGAATGGACAAGCCTTGGCGGCAATGCCTTCCTGTTCGAACCGCGTCAGCACATCGTCGCGCCTGACCTTGAGCGCATTCACGCGCAGGTCGAGCGGCGCGGGCTGATTAAGGATGCGGGACAGCGCCAGCAGTTCCGCTTCCGGCATTAGCGCGCCGAGCCGCTCGACCAGCCAGTCGGGCAGATCGGTCTGTTCGGCGAGCGTCAGCACCGGTTCCGGCTTCGCCTTGAACTCGGCCAGCCAGTCCGCGTCGCGTTTGGAAATCCCGGCTTCCAGCATGCGCTGGCTGACGCCGCAATGGCGCACCAGCGCGGCCAGCACCAGCTGTTTCGTGGTGCACTCCGAACCGATCCACGCGGCGAGCGAACGCTTGCGGCGCAACACCGCATAGCCTGCCTCGGCGATGAAGGCGCGCTCGCGCGGGCCACTGCGCTGGGCGCGGAAGAAGGCCGACAACACCGCATCCGCCGGGTGGCGGAATTGCAGCAACTGCTGGGTTGCATTGATTGCCTGTTCGAGCAGGCCACGGGTCAGGATATTCATTTGATGGATTCCGTTTCGATGGTAATGGCGATCTGGTCGAAAACATCTCCCTTGCGATCGCGATGGCGAATCTTGAGCGGCAGACGGGTCTCCACGTCGAGCCAGACCTCGGTGACATCCTCGCCGGGTCGACCACCCAGCTTGAGATGCCGCACCTGGCGCGGGCCCTGCGACGTGTCGAGCGCAAGCTCCGCGCCAACAATGACGGCATGGCTTGTAACGCTACGCCCGGTTGCTACCGTCAGCGGGAATTCCGGCAGATCGAAGCCGAGGGCGGCCAACTGGTGGAACAGGGACAGCTGATCCTGCGCCGCGACGACGAACGGTGCGCTTTTTCCGCCGGCGATGGAAATTCGCCCTTGATCGGGGTCGAAACGGACGCTGTCCCTGCCCCGGCCTTCGCGCAGCACTTCGAACTCCAGCGGCCGCAGGCCGGCCGCGTCGAACCTGCCGCGACTTTCCATAACCACCTTCGCTGGGCGGAACAGCGCCGCGAGCCCGGTCGTTTCGGTGACTGCCCGCAGCTGGTAGCGCATGCCGTCGTGTTCCCAGCGCTGTTCGCTCTGGCCAACGATAAATCCCTGCTCGCCGCGTGTCACCTGATAGACGATGCGTCCCGCGCGGGGCCAGAACTTCGCGAAAGTCGGCGCTGGCAGGTCGGCAGGTGATTGAGCTTCCTTTGGCGCTGGCGCCGGTTCGGCCCGAGTATCGGATGCAGCATCGGCTAGAACCGGCTCCACGGGTTCGGACTCCACTGGCACAGTCGCAACCGGCTTGTCCGGCGTCGGCACGGGCGGGGGTTTCGCCGCGACGCGCTTTTTCACCGCCGGGCGGGGAATCGGCAATGCCGGCTTCGGGACCGGAGCCGCTGTCGTTGCAGTCACCAGCGTGGCCTCGATATGTGCGCCCTCCGGCTCGCCGTCAAACGGCAGGTCCCATCCCGGCGCCAGCAAGATGCCGATGTGCAATGCCACCGAGGCCGACAGGGCCAGCCAGAATGGCAGCAGCATGGTGCTTATTGCACCGGCACGCGCAGCGCCGCCGCGGCCGGCGTCGCATCGCCGTCCCAGACCACACGACCATTCTCCAGCCGGCAATGGCCGGCGAGCAGGCCACGCGCTGCCTGCGGGTAGATAATGTGCTCCTGCTCAAGCACGCGGCTCGCGAGATGCTGCGGCGTGTCGGCCGGCAGTACCGGTACGACGGCCTGCACGATGATCGGTCCGCAGTCGAGCGTCGGCGTAACGAAGTGCACCGTGCAGCCATGCACGCGCACACCGGCCTGCAGCGCGGCCTCATGCGTGCGAAGGCCGGGGAAAGCCGGCAGCAACGAAGGATGGATGTTGACGAGACGACCCGTGAAGCGCTGCACGAAACCCTCCGTCAGGATGCGCATGAAGCCGGCGAGGAAGACGTAGTCTGGTCCGCGCTGCTCGATCTCCTCCTCCAGCGCCGCGTCGAAGGCATCGCGCGTGGGATATTGCTTGTGATCGACCACGCTCGTCGGCAAACCGCGCATGGCGGCCCAGGCCAGGCCGGCCGCCTCTGGCCGGTTGCTGATGACGCCAACGCAGGCACCCGGCAGTTCGGCATCGAGCAGAGCCTGCATGTTGCTGCCGCGGCCGGAGATGAGAATCACATAACGTTTCATGAGCGCTTCATTTGATCGGCAGGAAGACGGCGGTGGCGAGGTTGTGCACGACCTTGACGACAGTGCGGTTGGCCTTGTCGGCGGCGACCTGCGACAGGATATCGAGGCTGCCGATCAGCCGGCCGAATTCGCGTTCGAAGCTGAGGTTCTGGACGGGCGACATTTCGTTGGAAAGGAGGATCGGCGCACCCGCCGGAATGTCGGCCTCGAGCTGCGTGCGCCGTGCGTTGGCAAGCTTCCATGCGGCAATCTCGACGTTGCGGGCGGCATTGTAGAGCTTCTGCGCGTCGAGGTCGTCGAGCACGAAGAATTCGGCTTTGCCGTCGAAGGCGTCGTAGAGCATGTTGCTCAAGCCACCGACAAAGGCGGCGACGCGGTCGTGCGGGTAATCTTCACGCAGGCCGGCGAGGATCAGGGTCGTGCTGCGCCGACCGCCAGCTACTCCTGGCTCGGGAGACAGGCTGGCGCGCCCTGGATCGGACAGTTGCGCCACAGCGCTCTCGAAGCCGGCATGACCGCCCTTGCGCCACTCGCGCGGGTTGCGGCGATAGAGCTTTTCGGCGAGGCGCTTCAGGCTGGCGAAAGCCTCGCGCCGATGCAAATCGGCGATGCGATCGATGTCGGTCTTGGCCAATTGACCCGGACTCGACAGGCAACCGGCCAGCGGCAAGGCGACCGACATGCCAAGAAAGACGCGCCGCCTCATGCCCCGGTGCTTGCCGCGCGGTGCCTCAGCCAGCCAACCAGCAGCGGCAGCAAGGACAGGACGATGATGCCAAGGATGACCAGTGTCAGGTTGTTCTTGATGAACGGCAGGTTGCCGAACCAGTAGCCGGCAAGGCACAAGGAACCCACCCACACCGCGGCGCCGATCACATTGAACAGGGTGAAACGCGCCGCCGGCATTTCGGCCACGCCGGCGACGAAGGGCGCATAGGTGCGCAGGATCGGCAGAAATCGTGCGATGACGATGGTTTTGCCGCCGTGGTGCTCGTAGAAGGAATGGGTTTTGTCGAAGGCGGCCTTGTTGAAGAAGCGCGAATTCTCCCAGCGGAACACCTTCGGGCCGAACCAGCGGCCGACACGGAAATTCACGCCATCGCCAAGTACGGCACCGGTAAACAGCACGGCCATCAGCAGACCGATATCCATGCCCCCCGTCGCGGCCAGTGCCCCGGCGACGAACAGCAGCGAGTCGCCAGGCAGGAAGGGCGTGACGATCAGTCCCGTCTCGCAGAAGATGATGAGGAACAGGATCGCATAGATCCAGGTTCCGTATTGGGCCAGCAGCGCAGCCAGATGCCTGTCGAGGTGCAGGACGATGTCGAGGAATTGGGCAAAAAGTTCCATGGCGGGCGGAGTTTACCCCACCCATATAATGGTCCCATGCCGCGAATACATGCCCTTCCCGACCTCCTCATCAGCCAGATCGCCGCCGGCGAGGTGGTCGAGCGCCCTGCCTCGGTGCTCAAGGAGCTGATCGAGAACAGCCTCGACGCCGGAGCGACGAAAATCGACGTGCAGCTCGAAGAGGGCGGCGTCAAGCTGATCCGTGTCGCCGACGATGGCGGCGGCATCGAACCGGACGATCTGCCACTCGCCTTCTCACGTCATGCGACGAGCAAGATCGCCAGCCTGGCCGACCTCGAACATGTCGCCAGCTACGGCTTCCGCGGCGAGGCGTTGGCCTCGATCGCCTCGGTCGCCAAGGTCAGCATCACCAGCCGCACCGCGGATGCCCCGCATGCATGGAAACTCGATGCGGAAGCGAAGGAGGCCAAGCCGGCTGCGCTCGCCGCCGGCACGGTGGTGATGGTCGCCGACCTGTACTTCAACACGCCGGCGCGGCGCAAGTTCCTCAAGTCGGTCGCCACCGAGTTCGCCCATTGCGACGACGTGCTCACGCGCATGGCGCAGGCACGGCCCGATGTCGCCTTCACGCTCGCGCATAACGACCAGATCCGGCGCCGTCTCGCCAGCGCCGACTTTGCGAAGCGCACCCGCGAACTGATGGGGGATACATTCATCACCCATGCGCGACCAGTGGACGCCGTCGCCGGCCCGCTACGCCTGACCGGCTTCGCCGCACTGCCCGCCTACGCCAAGAGCACCCGCGCCGAACAATACTTCTTCGTCAATGGCCGTTTCGTGCGCGACAAACTGCTCGCCCACGCGGCGCGCGCGGCCTACGCCGACGTGCTGCACGGCGCCCATCACCCGGCTTGGGTATTGTTCCTCGACATCGATCCGGCACTGGTGGATGTCAACGTCCATCCGGCCAAGACCGAAGTGCGCTTCCGCGACGGCCAGGGCGTGCATCAGTTCGTCTTCCATGCGCTGCAGCGGGCGCTGGCGGAGCCGCTCGCCGCGGCTAAAGCCGAGCCGCGTGCCGTCCAGCCAGCGCCGAGTTTCGCACCGCAGCAAACCACGCTCGCCATCCGCGAACCCGAGGCCGCCGCCTATCTCGAATTCGCGCAACAAGCCTTCACCGATGCCGTCCCGCCAGCGCCGACTTTTGCTACTGATGAACACCCGCTCGGCTACGCGCTCGCGCAACTCCACGGCATCTACATCCTCGCGCAGAACGCCAAGGGGCTCGTGCTTGTCGATATGCATGCCGCGCACGAACGCATCCTCTACGAAAAGCTCAAATCCGGCGCCGATGCGCAGCCAGCGACGCAGGCGCTACTCGTGCCGGTGCTGTTTTCCGCCAGCGCGCGCGAACGCGCCGCCGCCGAGGACCACACCGAAACGCTGACCCAGTTGGGTTTCACCATCGCGGCGGTCGGACCGGAACAGCTTGCCGTGCGCGCCGTGCCCGCGCTACTGGCAGGCGGCAACATCCCGGCGCTGGTGCAATCCCTGCTCGCCGAACTGGCCGAGCAACCCGCCAGCCGCGTGCTCGAACAGCGCCGCAACGAAATCCTCGCCACCATGGCCTGCCACGGCGCCGTCCGCGCCAACCGGCAGCTCACCCTGCCGGAAATGAACGCCCTGCTGCGCGAAATGGAAGCCACTGAGCGTGCCGACCAGTGCAACCATGGTCGGCCGACATGGATCCAGTTCTGGCTCTCCGACCTAGACCGTTTGTTCATGCGTGGCAAATGAGCAAACTTCCCCCGCCCGCCATTGCCCTCATCGGCCCGACGGCGAGCGGCAAGACCGATCTCGCTTTTGAAGTCGCCAGACGTTTCCCGGTCGAAATCGTCAGCCTCGATTCGGCGCAGGTCTTCGTCGGCATGGATATCGGCACGGCCAAGCCCGACCGGGAAACGCTGGAACGCTTTCCCCATCACCTGATCGACCTGATCACGCCCGAGGAACGTTACTCCGCCGCCCAGTTCCGCGCCGATGCGCTGCGCGTGATGGCGGAAATCACCGCGCGCGGCAAGGTGCCGCTGCTGGTCGGCGGCACGATGCTCTACTTCAAGGCACTGGTCGAGGGGCTGGCCGACCTGCCGCCGGCCGATCCGGCCCTGCGCGCTACCATCGATGCAGAGGCGGCGGAACGCGGCTGGCCGGCGCTGCATGCCGAACTGGCCAAGGGCGACCCAGCCACCGCCGCCCGACTGGCGCCTACTGATTCCCAGCGCATCCAGCGTGCGCTTGAGGTACTGCGCCTGACCGGCAAGCCGCTCGGCGATTTCTGGCAAGGGCAGGCAAAGGAAGCCCTCCCCTACCGGCTGCTGACAATCGCACTGGCTGCACCGGAACGCAAAATCCTGCACGAACGCATCGCCCGCCGCTTTCGCGCCATGCTGGCTGCGGGCCTGGTCGCGGAAGTCGAAACGCTGCGGGCACGCTACCGTCTTTCCGCAGACCTGCCATCGATGCGCTGCGTCGGCTACCGCCAGGTATGGGAGATGCTGGAAGGCGGCTTGCCAGTCGCGGAACTGGCCGACCGGGGCATCTTCGCCACACGCCAATTCGCCAAGCGCCAGCTCACCTGGCTGCGAGCGCTGCGCGAAGCGGGCACAATAGACCACGAAATCAGCCTCGAATCTGCATTGGCTACGGCCGGCGGCACTGACAAAATACTGTCCGAAATAGATACCCATCTGGAACCCGCCGTCCGCCCGGAAGCATGACCGTCCAGTCCATCACACCCGAGGAACTCGAGAAGTTCAGCACCAAGCATCGTCGCGAGATCCTGTTCTACCTGCACCAGCTCGTCAATGATGGCGAGCGCGTCAGCGTGGTGTTCAACGAGGGCAGCGAGATGTTCCTCACCTTGCTGCTCGCTGTCAATGAAGAACAGGGCCAGTTGATCTTTGACTGGGGCGGCAGCGAGGAAACCAACCTGAAGCTCCTCAAGAGCCAGCGCAACTTCTTCATTTGCGCGCCTCACGGTGTCCGGAACCAATTCATCACCGGTGCGGTGCGCCAAACCGCATATCAGGGCCGCCGCGCCTTCGTGACGAACCTGCCGGATCGCTATTTACGCTTGCAGCGGCGTGAATATTTCCGGTTGGTATTGCCGCTGACGCGCCGCCCGCTGTGCTCCCTCCCGCAGGGCGAAGCCAAGCCGCTGCAACTGTCGATCATCGACATCAGCATCGGCGGCATCGCGATGGAATCACCCTCGGATACCCCGCCTTTCGAGATTGGTCAGCGCATCCCGGAATCGCTCATCGAGTTCAAGGATGGCCATACGCTGCAAGTGGAACTGGAAGTGCGCAACATCAGCCCCTTGCAGCGGGGCAACAAGGTCGTCGGTCGTGTTGGTTGCCAGTTCGTCGAACTAAGCCACCACGACGAACATGTACTGCAACGGTTCATCACCGACGTGCAGCGCGAGGAACGCGCGCGTCTTGGTGGCGTCTGATTCGGCGGAGTTTGATCAGACGATCAGCGTCTGTTCCTGGCCAGACTGCCGCGCTTCGATACGACCCAGCGTGTAAACCGTTTCACCGGCTGCCTTCAACACTTCGGTGGCTTGCGCGGCGTCGGCTGCAGCCACAACCACAACCATGCCGATGCCGCAGTTGAAGACGCGATGCATCTCATCGTCGGCTACCTGTCCCTGAGCCTGTAGCCACTGGAACAACGGCGGCAGCGTCCAGGCAGACTTCCGGATCACGGCGGTGACGTTCTCCGGCAGCACGCGCGGCACGTTGCCGGTAATGCCGCCGCCCGTGATGTGGGCCATGCCCTTCACCGTCACGGATTCCATCAGCTTGAGCATCGACTTGACGTAGATGCGCGTCGGCGCGATCAGCGCGTCGGCGAGAGGCTTGCCATGGAAGTCAGCCGCGAGGTCGGGCTTGGCCCGCTCGACGATGCGACGGATCAGCGAATAGCCGTTTGAGTGCGCGCCGGACGAAGCCAGGCCGAGCACGACGTCGCCCGGAACGATGGACTTGCCGTCGATGATCTTCGCCTTTTCCACCGCGCCGACCGCGAAGCCGGCGAGGTCGTATTCGCCGGCCGGGTACATATCGGGCATCTCGGCCGTCTCGCCGCCGATCAGCGCGCAGCCGGACAGTTCGCAACCCTTGGCGATGCCTTCCACCACGGTCGCGGCCGTGCCGACGTCAAGCTTGCCACAGGCGAAGTAATCGAGGAAGAACAGCGGCTCGGCGCCCTGTACGAGGATGTCGTTGACGCTCATCGCGACGAGGTCCTGCCCCACGGTGTCGTGACGGTTGAATTCGAACGCCAGCTTCAGCTTGGTGCCGACGCCGTCGGTACCCGATACGAGCACCGGTTCCTTGAATTTCTTCGACATCTCGAACAGTGCGCCGAAGCCGCCGATGCCGCCGAGTACTTCGGGGCGCATGGTGCGCTTCGCGGCGGGCTTGATGCGTTCGACCAGCGCGTCGCCGGCATCGATGTCGACGCCCGCATCGCGGTACGTCATGGGAGTGGAGGAAGTTGTCATGGTCGCAAGAATGGTTTTACGGCGATAATTGGCGCGCATCTTACCGTAACTACCCTGCCTCCCTTGACACAACTGCTGCTCGACTTGCGGCCCAACCAGCCGCCCAGCCTCGACAACTTCATCGTTGGTGAAAACGACGAACTGCTGTCGCGCCTGCGCTTGCTCGCGCAGCCGGGCTGCTTCGACGCCATCTACCTTTGGGGATCGAAAGGTTCCGGCAAGAGCCACCTTCTCAATGCCGCCGCCAGCCTCGCCCTGCGCAAGCGCCCCGTACTGCTGCTCTCGGGATGCCGTCCCGCCAGCACCGACTTTCATGCCCCGCCCGGCGGACTGCTGGTCGTCGATGACGTCGATGCGCTCGACGAAGAAGCGCAAATCGCCCTGTTCCGCATCTTCAACACCGCGCGGCTGGTCGGACTGGGTCTGCTGCTGGCAGGCCACAAACCGCCGGTAAAGCTGAAGCTGCGCGAAGACTTGCGCACGCGTATCGGACAAACATTGATCTATGAGGTGCGAACGCTCAACGACGAGCAGAAGGCCGCGGCGCTGCGCCGCCATGCGTTTGAACGCGGGCTGAAAGTCGACGATGGCCTCGTCCGCTACCTGCTCGCGCACGGCCGGCGCGACTTGCCCTCGCTGATGGCCGTGCTCGACCACCTCGACCGCGCGACGCTCGAGCGCCAGCGCCCCGCAACCCTGCCGCTGCTCAAGGAAGCCTTGCAACTCCAACTCGTTCCCGACACTCCGATAGAAAATGAAACTGGCCCTGTTTGACCTCGACAACACCCTGCTGTCCGGCGATTCCGACTTCGAGTGGGCGCAGTTCCTGATCTCAAAAGGCGTGCTCGACCGCGAGGTGCACGAGGCGAAGAATCAGGCCTTCTACGACGACTACAAGGCCGGCACGCTCGACATTTTCGCCTTCCTGAAATTCCAGCTCGCCCCGCTGGCCCGCCATACCCGCGCCGAACTCGACGCCTGGCACCGCGAATTCATGGATACCCGCATCAAGCCGATCATCGAAGCGCCCGCCCGCGCACTGGTGCAGCAACATCTCGATGCCGGCGACCTTTGCGCGCTGGTCACGGCGACCAACAGTTTCGTCACCGGGCCGATCTGCCGCGAGTTCGGCATCCCGCATCTGATCGCTACCGTTCCCGCGCACGAAAACGGCCAATTCACCGGCGCACCGCGCGGCCTGCCGGCCTTCAAAGCCGGCAAGATCGAGCGCATGAACGCCTGGCTCGAGGAAATGGGGCTCTGGTGGGGATCGTTCGAACGCAGTACTTTCTACAGCGATTCGCATAACGACCTCCCACTGCTGGAACTCGTGACGCATCCTGTCGCCGTCGATCCGGATGACACCTTGCGCACCCATGCAGCGAACAAAGGCTGGCCAATATTGAGCCTGAGATGAGGTCCGAGATGAGGCCTTCGGGTATGATGCGCGCCCTGAAAGCACGATAAATCCATGATCCGCAAGCTGTTGCGCCGCGTTTTCATGCGCGGCGAACCTTCTCCCCACCCGGTTGAAATCATCGAGGCGCGCCAGCACGGCATTCGCCCCGAGCAGGTCTCGTCCGGCGCGCGCCACACCTGCGAAACCCTGCAGCAGGCGGGCTTCAAGGCCTACGTGGTCGGTGGCGCGGTGCGCGATCTGATCGCCGGCATCGTGCCCAAGGATTACGACATCGCCACCGACGCCACGCCCGACCAGGTGCGCGGCTTGTTCCGGCGCTCGCGCATCATCGGTCGGCGCTTCCAGATCGTGCATGTGATGCAGGGCGCCGAGACGCTCGAAGTCTCGACCTTCCGCGCCGCGCACGACGAAGACACGCTCAAGGACGAGCACGGCCGCGTGCTGCGCGACAACGTCTGGGGCAACATGGAGGAAGATGCCGCGCGCCGCGACTTCACCGTCAACGCGCTGTACTACGACCCGGCCAAGGGGCAGGTGTTCGACTACCACCACGGTGTGCGCGACTTGCAGCGCAAGACACTGCGCATGATCGGCGACCCGCGCGCGCGTTATCGCGAAGATCCGGTACGCATGCTGCGCGCCATGCGGCTGTCGGCCAAGCTCGATCTGCGTCTCGATCCGCTGGTGCAGACGCCGATTCGCGAAATGGCCGATTTGATCGAGAACGTGCCGGCAGCGCGCCTGTTCGACGAGATGCTCAAGCTGCTGTTCTCCGGCCATGCCGTCGAGTGCCTCAAGCGCCTGCGTACCGATGGCCTGCACCACGGCCTGTTGCCGCTGCTCGACGTCATCCTCGAACAACCGCTCGGCGAGAAGTTCGTCATGCTCGCGCTGGCCGACACCGACCGACGTGTGCAGGAAGGCAAGCGTACCTCGCCCGGCTTCCTCTTCGCCACGCTGTTGTGGCACGAAGTGCTGGCCAACTGGGAAGCACGCAAGAAGAACGGCGAACTGCCGGTACCGGCCATGCACGCGGCAATGGACGAAGTGCTCGACACGCAGGGCGAAAAACTCGCGATCACGCGGCGCATCGCTGGCGACATCAAGGACATCTGGCTGCTGCAACCTCGCTTCGAGAAGCGCGGCGGTCGCGCACCCTTCCGCCTCGTCGAACAGACGCGCTTTCGCGCCGCGTGGGACTTCCTGCGCCTGCGCGCCGAAAGCGGGGAGGCGCCACAGGAACTCGCCGACTGGTGGGCGGAATTCGAACAGGCGGGCAATGCCGAGCGCGAGGCGATGCTCAAGCCCGAGGCGGCCGGGACGAAAAAGCGCCGCCGCCGGCGCAGCAACGCGAAGAAATCCATTACGGAAAGTGCCGTCCCGCCAGCGCCGACTTTCGAGGAATAAATGCACATCACAGCCTATGTCGCGCTGGGAGCTAACCTCGGCGACCCGTTCGCCACGGTACGCGCTGCCCTGGCGGCCCTGCGCAACATCGAGGGAGCGAGCTTCATCGCCGCCTCGTCGCTTTACCGCACCGCACCGGTCGGCCTCCATCACCAACCCGACTTCATCAACGCGGTAGCCAAGCTGAAAGTCAACAGTGCCGTCCTGCCAGCGCCGACTTTTCTCGATCGCCTGTTCGCGATCGAGACGGCCTTCGGGCGCATTCGTACACCAGGCTCGGTGAAGAACGCCCCGCGCACGCTCGACCTCGACCTGCTGCTGTATGGCGACCAACGGCTCGACCTGCCAGGGCTGACGCTACCCCATCCGCGCATGACCGAGCGCGCCTTCGTGCTCGCGCCGCTGGCGGAGATCGCCCCGGACATCGTCATTCCCGGTCACGGCGCGCTGTCCGGCCTGCTCCCTGCCGTAGTCAACCAAAAGATCGAAAGGCTTGCGTAAGACTCCTTGATGTATCCTTTCGCATCGTTTATCGAGCCACACCCATGACCTACCTCGCCTCCAACAAGCCGATCACCCTTCCGGAACTCGTGCGCATGAAGCACGCCGGCGAGAAGATCGCCATGCTGACCGGCTACGACGCCAGCTTCGCGGCGCTTGAAGACCGCTGTGGCGTCGATGTCATCCTCGTCGGTGATTCGCTCGGCAACGTCATCCAGGGCAAGACCTCGACGCTGCCGGTGACGATGGAGCACATGGTCTATCACACCGAATGCGTCGCCCATCAGGCCCTGCGGCCCATGGTGGTCGGCGACATGCCTTTCGGCGCCTACCATGAGTCGAAGGAACAGGCGATCCGCAATGCCGGCAAGCTGCTCGCCGCCGGCGCCGAAATGGTCAAGCTCGAAGGCGGCGAAGTCATGGCCGAGACCGTGCACTTCCTCGTCGAGCGCGGCGTGCCGGTCTGCGCCCACATCGGCCTGACCCCCCAGTCGGTGCATGCCCTCGGCGGCTACCGCGTGCAGGGTCGCGACGAAGCCGGCGCGGCGCGCATGAAGGCCGAAGCCCGTGCGCTGGAAGATGCCGGTGCAACGCTGATGGTGCTCGAAATGGTGCCCTCCGGGCTCGCCGCCGAAATCACGCGCGCGCTCAAGGTATGCGCGACGATCGGCATCGGCGCCGGCCCGGACTGCGACGGCCAGGTACTGGTGCTCTACGACATGCTCGGCCTCTATCCCGGCAAGAAGGGCCGCTTCGTCAGGGATTTCATGGCCGAGGCACAGAACATCGAAGCAGCCGTCCGGGCCTATGTCGCCGCTGTCAAGGATGGTAGCTATCCCGCTCCCGAACACTGTTACTGAGCTTTTCCCTGCGATGCAGATCCATCACACCATTGCCGCCACGCGGGCGGCGCTGAAAACGGCCGGCCGCATCGTGTTCGTGCCGACCATGGGCAACCTGCATGAAGGTCACATCACTCTGATGCGCCAGGCGCGCGCGCACGGCGACACGGTGGTGTCCTCGATTTTCGTCAATCGCCTGCAGTTCCGTCCCGGCGAGGATTTCGACAAGTATCCGCGCACCTTTGCGGCGGACTGCGAAAAACTCGTCGCCGCCGGCGTCGACCATCTGTTCGCGCCGGATGAAACCGGGCTTTACCCGGAACCGCAGCGCTATGTCGTCGAACCACCGGTCGAGCATGCCAACATCCTCGAAGGCGAATTCCGTCCCGGTCATTTCCGTGGCGTCGCCACCGTGGTGATGAAATTGTTTTCCGTCGTCCAGCCGCAGGCTGCGCTGTTCGGCAAGAAGGATTACCAGCAATTCATGGTGTTGTCGGCCATGGTGCGCGAGTTCGCGTTGCCGATCGAAGTCATCCCCGGCGAGACCGTCCGCGCGGACGATGGCCTGGCTTTGTCCTCGCGCAACAACTATCTGACGGAAGCCGAACGTGCCGAAGCACCTCGCCTGCATCGCTGCCTGTCAGGCATCGCGGCAGCCATGCAGGGTGGCGAGCGGGACTATTCCCGACTCGAATCCACGGCCATTGCCGAATTGCGCTCGCACGGCTGGGCGCCAGACTATGTTGCCGTGCGAAAAAGAATTGATCTACAATTTCCGCCCGCTGACGCATCAGCTCCACTGGTGGTACTGGCAGCGGCACGACTGGGCGCGACGCGCCTGATCGACAATCTCGAAATCTGACTCTTCCCTTCCGAACCCCGAGGAAACCATGAGCGAACATATCCATTACGTCACCGACGCCAGCTTCAAAGCCGACGTGCTGGAATCCCCCGTCCCCGTGCTCGTCGACTACTGGGCTGAATGGTGCGGTCCCTGCAAGATGATCGCGCCGATCCTCGATGACGTCGCGCGGGACTACAACGGCCGCCTCAAGGTCGCCAAGCTGAACATCGACGAAAATCCCAAGACCCCGGGCGAATACGGCATCCGCGGCATCCCGACCCTGATCCTGTTCAAGGGCGGCAACGTCGAGGCCACCAAGGTCGGCGCCCTCTCGAAGTCTCAGCTCACCGCGTTTATTGACAGCAACCTGTAATCCCTTTACATTCGCCCCGAAGTCGCGCAGCAATTAGACGCTGGCGGCCTCAGGCAGCAGGCCAGCCCCGCCCGCCCCGGCCTGCAAGCGCAGCAC
>Ga0209835_1000283_pt1 | contig 34069 bp, 31 predicted proteins | sample LakKivwa52mmetaG_FD_184138 | JGI IMG/M metagenome (GOLD analysis project Ga0209835, IMG submission 184138) | Anoxic lake water microbial communities from Lake Kivu, Rwanda to study Microbial Dark Matter (Phase II) - Lake Kivu water 52m metaG... | ecosystem: Environmental > Aquatic > Freshwater >... | reverse complement strand
AATTCCATTCAGGCAATATCAAATAGTGGTACAATCACCATAAAAACTTCGCCCTATGATGATCATGTCTGCATCGAAATCACCGACACGGGAGAGGGTATCGAAGCGGAAAATTTAGCAAAAGTAGCTGATCCGTTTTTTACAACGAAAGAGCCCGGAAAAGGAACGGGTTTAGGATTAGCCATTACTTATAATATTATTAAGAAACATAACGGAACTCTTGAATTTCAATCAGAATATGGCAAAGGCACAAGCACAAAAATCACATTACCAATATAATATGTCTATGCTAAACAAAAAGAAGATTTTATATATCGACGACGAAAAAATCAATGTGCAGCTTTTTCAGATTAATTTTTCCAGAAATTTTGAGGTTTTTATTGGTTGTAGTGGCAAAGATGGTCTGCTTCTGCTGGATAATAACCTTGACATTGAAGTTGTGGTCAGTGATATGAAAATGCCCGAGATGAACGGACTTGAGTTTATTGAACTGGCGAAAGAAAAATATCCGGACAAAAGATACTACATGCTGACTGGTTTTGATATTACAGACGAAATTCAGGATGCGCTGAATAATAAATTAATTCTCAACTGTTTGAAAAAGCCTTTTAACTTAAAAGAGATTGAGAAAATACTAAATGAATAAGCTGAACACATAAACAGGAGGTTCTTTCAACCTGTCATAAACTTTGGCTGATCTTTATGCACTTATGGTTTCATTTGGGGTATCAGGCGACTATATGTACATGAAGTTAACGCCCGGTGTGGATATGAATCGCAACTGCACGAAAGATATCCCGATAAGATTCGCCCCTTTTATCAGCAGGGAGCAACATGCACGCGTAGTACCAAAACCAAAATAATAGCTTATCTTTACATATTATTGTCAGAAACAGCTGCCAATTCAATGAATACCGGGAAGAATACGCTGAACAAACCTCCTAAAAACCAACATCATGAGCATGACCGACGATAAGCTTGCCGTTTTGATTGATGCAGACAATGTGCCTTATGCAAACGTCAAGGAAATGATGGAGGAAATCTCGAAAAACGGAACACCGACCATCAAACGAATCTATGCTGACTGGACGAAACCAACCGTTTCGGGATGGAAAAACGTATTGCTTGAAAACGCCATCACCCCGATTCAGCAGTATAGCTACACCACCGGGAAAAACTCCAGCGACAGCGCATTGATCATTGATGCCATGGACATCCTCTATTCCGGAAAAGTAAACGGATTCTGCATTGTTTCGAGCGACAGCGATTTCACCCGATTGGCCACCCGACTCAGGGAAGCCGGAATGACAGTGATCGGTTTTGGCGAAAAGAAAACCCCTCAGCCCTTTATTTCGGCCTGTGATAAGTTCATTTATCTCGAAATCCTCAAAACCAGCAAGCCCACCAGTATAAGCATTCCGAAACAAACTTCAAAAGCGAAACAACAGGAGACGTCTATCAGCAAAGTAGATACAAAAACAATCAGCCTGATCGCCGAAAGTGTCAACGATCTGGCTGATGAAAGCGGATGGACTTTTCTGGGCGCTCTGGGTAATTTTATCCTGAAGAAGAAACCAGATTTCGATCCCAGAAATTATGGCTTCCCAAAACTGTTACCACTTATCAGAAGCATCAATGTTTTTGATATTGATGAAAGGGAAACGGGCAACCCCAATGTAAAACACATCTACCTGAAGCATAAATAGTTTATTCAAGCCCCAATGCAATACGGATCACGGCTCAGATAATCAGCATGGCATCACCATAAGTGAAGAATCTGTATTTGTTTGCAATGGCCTCCTTGTAGGCTTTCATCAGGAAATCGTAACCTGCGAATGCTGCTGCCTGCATCATCATGGGCGATTTGGGCAGGTGGAAATTGGTTACCATCGCATCGGCCAGAGTGAAGTCATAAGGTGGGAAGATGAATTTATTGGTCCATCCCTTATAGGGCTTCACCTTACCTGTGATGATAGCAGCTGTTTCGAGTGCCTTCATCGTGGTTGTGCCAACTGCAACTACACTGTTGCGGCGAATTTTGGCTGCGTTGATGATGCCGGCGTTGTTTTCGTCGATCAGCATCTCTTCAGAGTCCATCTTGTGTTTGGTAAGGTCTTCTACTTCAATCGGCCTGAAATTGCCCATGCCGGTGTGCAGGGTTACCTCAGCAAACGACACACCGATCAGTTCGAGGCGCTTCATGATCTCACGACTGAAGTGGAGACCTGCAGTTGGGGCTGCGATAGCGCCTTCGTGTTTGGCATAAATGGTCTGATACCGCTCTTCGTCTTCCGGTTCAACCTCGCGCTCGTGAATTTTGGGAAGAGGGGTTTTTCCCAAAGCCTGTATGGTTTGCTTAAACTCCTCGTAAGGCCCGTCGAACAGGAACCTGAGCGTTCGTCCACGGGAGGTGGTGTTGTCGATTACCTCGGCAACAAGAGACTCATCATCGCCAAAATATAGTTTGTTGCCTATCCTGATTTTACGTGCCGGGTCAACAAGCACATCCCACAAGCGGCTTTCGCGGTTAAGTTCCCTGAGCAGGAACACTTCGATTTTGGCACCTGTCTTTTCTTTTTCGCCATAGAGCCTGGCCGGAAACACCTTGGTGTTGTTGAGCACAAAAACATCACCGTCCCTGAAATATTCAAGGATATCTTTAAAAATTCTGTGTTCAATGGTCTGATCCTTCCTGTTTATGACCATCATACGCGATTCGTCACGGTTTTTTGGGGGATGGCTGGCAATAAGGTTTGGGGGTAGGTTAAAGCGGAATTGTGATAATTTCATTAGCTTAATTAATTAATATCCAACTACATTTAAGAAAATCTTCACCTGAATTTAAGCTCTGTTTAAAGCACGGGTGTGCAAAGGTAATTCAAGAACGAGGCGTTGTCAAGACCGGCAACAATATATTTATGCTGAATTGTACATATTTGTAAATATCGTGGAATAAAAAGTATCCGACAAAACAGATTTCATGTTTCCGACGAACCGTTATTCCCGATGATTGCGGCTTTTAGGTCATCGAGGTTCCACGCGTCTGCAATATTGTAATCACCTATTGCCGTACGTCTCAATGCAGTAAGTACGGCTCCGTTGCCAAGCGCAATGCCGAAGTCGTGCACCAGACTTCGTATGTATGTCCCTTTGCTGCAATGCACTTCAAAATCAAGTTCCGGAAAACGGTTTTCCGTAATTCTAAAGGAATGAACCTGTACACTTCGGGCTTCGAGTTTCACTTCTTTGTTCTTTCTTGCGTAGTTAAAGGCGCGTTTTCCATTGATCTTCACAGCTGAATAAACTGGCGGCAACTGCTGCAGGTTGCCTTCGAGGGTACGCAACGCTGCTTCAACCATCTCAGGGGTTATATCACCGGTCGGAAAAGTGGCATCAGGTTCTGTTTCAAGATCGTAGGACGGTGTACTAAGCCCAAGTTTTAAGGTTCCTGTGTACACCTTATCCATGTCCTGAAGAAATTGTATCTGGCGGGTCATCTTTCCCGTGCACAGCAAAAGCAGTCCGGTTGCCAAAGGGTCGAGTGTTCCGGCATGTCCCACCTTGATTCCTTCGGGATGCCTGAAACGCCTGATGAGTGCCCGGATAAAGTTAACCACATCGAAAGAAGTCCATGTGAGGGGTTTGTCAACCAACAGCAGTTCGCCGGTGTCAAATGCAAATTCACGTTCGGGCTGTTTCATGCGATGATTGGTTAAAGGAATATAAAAAAGACGGGTGCGTCAGAAGCTCAGCACAATTGCCACAGCACCCACAATAAAACAATAAATGGCAAAATAAATCAGGCGGCCCTTTTGAACCAGACTGATCATCCATTTGCAGGCAAAAAGCCCCGAAACAAAGGCAGCCACAAAACCGATGATCATACTCAGGGCAGGTACTCCGCCTGTTTCGGTAGTCTCGTCTTTCAACAGATCAAGCAGGTTGGCACCCAGTATGGGGATGAGCACCATCAGAAACGAAAATTTAGCCACAAGTTCGCGTTTGTTGCCCAGCATGAGGCCGGTGCTGATGGTGGCACCCGAACGCGAAATACCCGGCAACACCGCCACAGCCTGAGCCAACCCGATAATAAAGGAATCGGCAAAACCAACAGGCCTGTCATTGGATTTCTTCAGATATGTAAATGTAAGCAACATTGCTGTAATCAGCAACATAAAACCAACAAACCTGATGTTGCCATCAAAAAAGGATTCAACATAGTCGGCGAAAAACAAGCCGACAACAAGCACCGGGATCATAGAAAGAAGTATAAGTGCAGCGAACTTCCAGGATTCATTCCACCTGATTTCTGTCAGCCCCCTGAACAGTACGGCAAGATCTTTACGAAACACAATGATGGTGCTCAGTACTGTTGCTCCATGCACTACAACTGTGAAGGCCAGACTTTTTCCGGGGGCTACACCCATAAGATGCTTGCCAAGCTCCAGATGTCCGCTGCTGCTCACAGGTAAAAACTCAGTAAGGCCTTGTATGAGGCCAAGAATCAAGGCTTCGATCCAGGTCATGACAAATTGTTGACTAAAAACTACTTATCTGATTTCTTCATGATGGCATATATCTCAATCCCATAGCCTGCCAGCACAAGCAGGGGAGCAAGAGTCATGCGCTGAAAACTGAAAATACCTTCGCTGAACACATCAGGATCGGAAGAGCCTCCGCCAATCATGAGCAGAAAGCCGGCAAAAATGAATCCCAAACCGATGATCACCAGGCGATAATTCTCTCGTGTGAAGGCAAAGGCATCAGTGCTTTTCTTTTCGTCAACAACCGGTTTCGGATTAGTTTTCATGTTTCAGCGGTTTAATTTCGAACGTCAAAAATAGTTTTTTTTGATGAGCTGTTCAGGCAAATAATTTATCCGTCTTAGCCTTAAGATATTTCCCAATGGCTAAGTATGTGGAAATAGCTGTGATGAGCATGCCGGCAAGCAAAATAGCGGCATAGAAGACCAATACTGTTTCAACCTCTTGAAGCAGAGCCAGCTCGGGAATGTTATTCAATGCTGCATACAATATTCCGGTAAGCATCAGCAATGCTAGTATTCCTCCGATGAAACCCTGCAGTATTCCTTTGAGGATAAATGGTGTACGAATGAAATTCTCGGTTGCGCCCACCAGCTGCATACTTCTGATAAGGAAACGCTTTGAATACACGGCCAATCGGATTGTATTGTTTATCAACGCTACGGCTATGATCATGAGTAATGCCGTAAATGTTAATATAATCAGACCTACCCTTTTCAGGTTTTGGTTGATCAGGTGCACCAACGATTCCTGATAGAAAAGTTCTTTTACATACTGGTTTTCAAGTATGTATTTCTCGATCAACTCAAGACTGTCGCTGTTGGCCCATGCCGCTTTGAAACGCACATCAATCGAAGGCAACAATGGGTTTTGGGCATCACCCAGCCATTTGATGAAATCTTCGCCGAGGTCTTCAGTAAGGCGACGGGTAGCTTCTTCGCGGGTGATGTATTCGGTAGATTTCACGAAAGGACTCGCATCGAGGGTTTTCTGCAACTGGAGTATGTTGGCTTCTTTAACCCCATCTTTCATAATAATCTCGAAACCAATATTCTCCCTGATGTACTCCGAAAGGCTTTGCGCATGAATCACCAAAAGGCCAAGCAAGCCCAGGGTGAACAGCACCAAAGTGATGCTCACCACCGAGGTGATGTAAGAACCCTGCAACTTACGCTGGGTGTATATATCTTCGTCGTGCTTTGCCATCTAACAGAGTGCTAAATTAAATAAAAAATGAGTGATTGCTGCTGTTGTTGTCCATGCTTAAGGGAATGGCACAGAATCTTTGGTGAATTTTGGAAACTTTAACATTTTACACAACAAAATGCTTAGTTTAGCGGTCTGACAATTTCGCGATGAAACAGCTTTTATTGATCTTTCTGCTGATTATTTCCTCAGGAACTTATGCTCAGAAAACTGAAAACCCATATGGTCTGGATATTATGTCCGACCCTGAAGAATACCGAAAAGCTATTGTTCAGGACGAAAACCAACTGATGGTCGATCTGGCTGTTTTCATTCCCGGAGTTGTACTCGACATCCGATATGCAACAGATAACAATTTCACGGGCAAGCAGGTATATACCACAGCAGCGGCTTTTGTCCGCAAACCTGTGGCCGAAGCTTTGCTGCGCGTCCAGCTAGAACTCCGAACAATGGGCTTGGGAATCAAGGTGTTCGATGCATATCGCCCCTACAGGGCTACCCTGAAGTTTTATGAGGTCTATCCCGACAAATCCTTTGTTGCTGCACCCTGGCTGGGGTCGCGTCACAACAGGGGTGCTGCCGTTGATATAACCCTGATCGAAATCGAAACCGGTGAGGAACTGGCAATGCCAACTCCGTTTGATGACTTCAGCGAACGCGCTTCACCGTCTTACATGGACCTGCCTGATGAGATTATTCGCAACCGCGAAAAACTGATCAGCATCATGAGCAAACACGGATTCAGTGTCTTTCACACCGAGTGGTGGCATTTCGACTTTCGCGGATGGGAACAGTTCGGCCTGATGGATGTTGACTTCAGTGAGCTTTAGGGACCACCGTGTTATATACCAAAACAACACCATACTTATATTCAACATACTCCTCTTTCATAGGGGTTTCATCATCATTGCCAACAGTTTCGTAATTTCGCCCCCTGAACGGTAGGCAAATCTGTAAAGCTCATGGATTATAATTTTAAGGAATCGGAAAAAAAATGGCAGGACTATTGGCGTGCCAGCAAAGTATATGAGGTTGGTATTGACCACACAAAACCCAAATATTATGTGCTCGATATGTTCCCCTATCCCTCGGGTGCCGGGTTACATGTGGGCCATCCGCTGGGATACATTGCATCCGACATATATTCGCGATACAAAAGGATGAAAGGCTTCAATGTGCTGCATCCGATGGGCTACGATGCTTATGGGCTTCCTGCAGAACAATATGCCATTCAAACCGGCACCCATCCTGCAGTGACTACAGCCAAAAATATTGAACGCTACCGCGAGCAACTGGATAAAATCGGTTTTTCCTATGACTGGTCACGTGAGGTACGCACCAGCGAACCTGAGTATTACAAATGGACTCAATGGACATTTATCAGGCTGTTTCACTCCTGGTATAACCTTGACAGTAACAAAGCCGAAAGCATCCAAAAACTGCAGGAGATCTTCGCCAGCAATGGTAATACTGCGGTTAAAGCCTCCTGCTCTGGCACAGAGCTATTTTCTGCTGAGCAATGGAACAATATGACAGAAAATCAGCAACAGGAAATCCTGATGCACTACAGGCTTGCCTATCTGGCTGATACAATGGTCAACTGGTGTCCGGCACTGGGCACTGTGCTGGCTAACGACGAAGTGAGCGAAGGTTACTCCGTACGTGGCGGCCATCCCGTTGAACGCAAATCAATGAAACAATGGCTGTTGCGCATCACCGCCTATGCCGAAAGACTGCTTACAGGCCTCGATCAGCTCGATTGGAGCGAATCGCTCAAGGACATACAACGCAACTGGATCGGAAGATCGGAAGGCGGCAGTCTGATTTTTAATGTGCACGACAGCTCCCATAGAATCGAGGTGTTCACCACCCGGCCCGACACAGTCTTTGGAGCCACATTTATGGTTCTGGCGCCCGAGCACGAGCTTGTAGCATCGCTTACGACTGCTGCACAGGCAGCAGAGGTGGATCAATACATACAGCGCACCAAAAACCGTTCGGAACGTGAACGCATGGCCGAAGTCAAGAAAGTGAGCGGTGTATTCACGGGCAGTTTTGCTATTAATCCGTTCACGGGCAATAAAATACCTGTGTGGATTGCCGACTATGTTTTGATGGGTTATGGGACAGGTGCCATCATGGCTGTGCCGGCACACGACAGCCGCGATTTTGCCTTTGCGCGGCATTTTAACCTTCCTGTCATTCAGGTTGTGAACCGAAAAGGCGAACAACCAACCAACCCTGATGAATGGGAAGATTCATACGACAGCAAGGAGGGAGTAATGATTCAGTCGGGTTTCATCACCGGACTCGAAGTCAAAGCTGCCATCTCAGCTGTTGTGGCTGAAGCCGAACAAAGAAATATCGGTAAGGGAAGAGTTAATTACCGACTGCGTGATGCCATCTTCAGCCGTCAGCGATATTGGGGCGAGCCCTTCCCGGTGTATTACCGCGACAACATGCCTTTCACCCTGCCCGAATCAGACCTGCCGCTCGAGCTTCCGCCTGTGGATGCCTACCTGCCTACCCAAAGTGGCGAACCTCCTTTGGCAAGGGCCAAAAACTGGAAAAACACCGAAGGTTATCCGCTCGAAACCAATACCATGCCCGGATTTGCAGGTTCAAGCGGTTACTACCTCAGATACATGGATCCGCGCAACACCGAAGCCTATTTCAGCAAAGAAGCCAATGATTACTGGCAACAGGTTGACCTCTATGTCGGAGGTGCCGAACATGCCACCGGACACCTGATCTATGCGCGTTTCTGGAATATGTTCCTCTACGACATCGGACTGGCATGCAAAGAAGAGCCCTTCAAAAAACTCATCAATCAGGGAATGATACAGGGCAGGTCAAGCATGGTATACCGCGTCAACCCCGAAAAAGCAGCCGAGTATATGTTGTGGGAAGAACTTCGCGACAAAAGAATGGGTGTGGCTTTTGAAAAAGAATACCGCGACGGACACCGTAAATTCGACTTCTTCAGTCCCGATGCCGGCCTTATTATTGAAGTGAAACGTCAGCAAGCCCTCGAAAAACTTGCCACTTCATACGAAGAATATGCAAAAGCCCATGGATACAGACTTTTACTCATCCCGCTGATCGACTTCGTGGTAGATATGGACGGCATCAGAGCGCGCATCAGAAAAGCCATAGCAGGCGAAGAAGTGCCTGCTTTTGTCGACAAGCCGGGTTTGGGTAGTTTTCCGGTCTTTGCCTCTAAAAACCTGCCCGGTCGCGAGTATTATTCTGATGCATTGCACGTAGATATAAGTCTGGTTCACAACGATATACTGGATATAGAAGCGTTTAAAAAGTGGCAGCCCCATTTGGCGAATGCACAATTCCTGCTCGAAGACGGCAAATATGTGTGCGGCTGGGAAGTGGAAAAAATGTCGAAATCCAAATATAATGTGCAGAATCCGGATGAACTCATCGAGCGCTACGGAGCCGACACCCTGCGTATGTATGAAATGTTTCTCGGGCCCATCGAACAATCGAAACCCTGGGATACACAGGGTATCGAAGGAGTTTTCAGGTTCATACGCCGGTTCTGGAAGCTGTTCCACAACGAAAACAACGAATGGATCGTGAATGATGAAGAACCTGCTGCTTCGGAACTGAAAGTGCTGCATCGGACGATCAGAAAAATAGAGGAAGACACAGAGCGGTTCTCGTTCAATACGGCAATTTCGGCCTTTATGATCTGCGTGAACGAGCTGCACGAACTAAAATGTGCCAAAAAAGCCATACTCGAACCGCTTATCCTGCTTATAGCACCATTTGCACCACATCTGGCCGAAGAACTGTGGAATCTGTCCGGACATCAACGCTCCGTAGTTTATGAATCTTTCCCCCAATGGAACAAAGATTACATCACTGAAAGTACTTTTTCGTATCCGGTTTCGTTTAACGGAAAAACACGTTTCAAACTCGAACTGCCGGTCAACTTCGATGCCAAAGCTGTGGAAAAAGCTGTTCTGGCTTCAGACGAATGCCGTAAATGGCTCGAAGGCAAAATAGTGCGAAAAGTTGTTGTTGTACCCAACCGAATAATAAACATTGTCCACTGATGACCATAACTCAGCTCTTGAAAACAGGCCCTGCACCAAATGCTTTCTTTTCGTTGGCCCGTTGTGGCTTGAAAATGTGTCATCCAGACAAAACAAAAGTGAGATTTTCGCTGTTGAAGTTTTCTGGTAGCCTGTTGTTTCTGTATTTTATTTCAGGCATGGTCTCTGCCCAGCCACTGAGACAACATCCAAATTATGCCTTTGGTGATAAGGAACACCTTACCTATAGAGTGTATTATAATTCGGTACTCACCGGGAATGTAACTGCCGGTGAAGCAACCATTACAGTGAATGATTCCAAAAAACAGATGTTCGGCAGGAAGGTCTGGCATATTGTGGGTGAAGGCCGAAGTAAGGGCGCTTTTAACTGGTTTTATAAAGTCCGCGATCGATTTGAATCTTATGTAGACAAAGAAGCCCTGATTCCGTATCTTTTTGTCCGGCGCACCCGTGAAGGCAATTACCGCAAAGATGATGATGTTTATTTTTTTCACGACCAGAAACTGGCCGTCAGCCGAACAGCACGCAAACCCGTGCCTGAAAACATTCAGGATTTTGTTTCGGCACTTTTTTTCATGCGCACACTCCGGCTCGAAGACTTCAGGTCCGACAGTACCTACCATCTGAACTTCTTTCTGGATGACTCGGTATATGTATCGAAGATACTTTACAAAGGAACAGAAGTGATCAAAACAAGCCTCGGAAAGATACGCTGCCTCAGATTTGCACCGATGATGGCAACAGGCGAAGTGTTTGCCAATGCCTACCCGCTCGATGTCTGGGTCACGGACGACAAAAACCACCTCCCCGTGCTTGCTGAGGCCAAAGTGATTGTAGGCAGTGTGAAAATGGAACTGATCGAATACAAGCACCTGCGAAATCCCTTCACTGCACGGTTGGAGTAAGAGGACAAGTACCGGAATAATCATTACGGCAAAAACCTTCCCGATCCTTCAATCCACAGATTTGCCTATTTTTGCACCCGATACGTAAACATTATGTACGCACTGTTCAGAAAAGAAATCAGTAGTTTTCTCAGTTCACTTACCGGATATCTGGTGATTGCCGTGTTTTTGCTCATCAACGGACTTTTTCTCTGGGTTTTCGCTACTGAATTCAACGTTTTTGATTTCGGATATGCCAATATTGATGGCCTTTTTATTATTGCACCTTATGTTTTTTTGTTCCTTGTTCCGGCTGTCACCATGCGTTCATTTGCCGATGAACGAAAAACCGGAACCATTGAACTGCTGCTCACCAAACCAATCACCGACAGCCAGATCATCATGGCAAAATATTTTGCAGGTCTTGCTTTGGTGGTGTTTTCGTTGATTCCTACTCTGGTCTATTACATCACTGTTTACCGGCTCGGACTTCCTTCAGGCAACATTGATTCAGGAGCTGTCTGGGGGTCCTATATCGGATTGCTGTTTCTCGGTGCCTCTTTTGTGGCGATTGGCCTGTTCAGCAGCTCCATTACCGACAATCAGATACTTTCGTTTGTGCTGGCTGTTGTACTGAGTGGCTTTTTATATATTGGTTTCGAGTTTATTTATTCACTCGCCCTGTTTGGTCCTTTCGACCTGTTTATCAGGCAACTGGGCATTGCTTCTCACTACAACTCCATGAGCCGTGGGGTTATCGACACCCGCGATGTAATCTATTATATCAGCCTGATAGCCCTGTTTATCGGATTTACCAAATTAAGTCTCGGAAGCAGAAAATGGTAGCTAAGAATGTACAATCACCTGTAAACAGGAAGAAACATATCCAAAGATCGGATCTGACCTGGTTTGCCATTCTCCTTATGCTCATCGCAGCAGCCAATCTGGCAAGTAGTCTGATATTCACACGTTTTGATCTTACTTCTGAAAAACGCTATACCCTTTCACCCGCCACCCGCGATATGCTTCGCCAATTGGATGACTACGTATATTTCAGGGTTTACCTGGATGGTGATTTCCCTGCAGGATTTAAAAAACTGCGTCGCGAAACCAAGGAAATGCTCGACGAATTCAGGGCCTACAGTAAATTCATTGGCTATGAGTTTATTAATCCGTCAGAAAGCGAAAACAAACAAGAACGCGAAGAAACTTATAAAATACTAATCGAAAGAGGGCTCTCGCCCACCGACCTGCAGGTGCGCACCAAACAAGGCATGCAGCAGCAGATCATTTTTCCGGGTGCTCTGGTGTTTTACCGCGACCGTGAGTTTCCGGTCGAACTGCTCGACAATCAGCTGAATGCTCCTCCCGAAGCTGTGTTGAACAGCTCAGCACAAAATCTCGAATTCAAATTTGCTGAAGTGATTAAGAAACTTTCCCGTCTCCAGAAACCGGCCATAGCGTTTATTGAAGGCAATGGCGAACTCGACAACAATGAAGTGTTCGACATTACAGCCGAACTCGACGATCAGTTCAGGGTGGAACGCATCCATATTAACGGCCAGATTAACAGCCTTATCCGGCGATCTGAACCGGATGAAGAAGGAAATGTAAGAATGCAGCGGAACTTTGAAGCCATCATCATCGCAAGGCCATTGTCAGCAGCGAGCGAAAAGGACAAATTCATCATCGATCAGTTTATCATGCATGGCGGTAAGGTTTTATGGCTTATCGACCCGGTGCTTACCAGCATGGACAGCATTCAGTTTTCTGAATCAACCGTTGGCATTGACCTAAAGCACAACCTTGATGACCAGTTGTTTAAATACGGAGTCAGACCCAACAGAAACCTGGTGCTTGATGTGAACTCGGCTGCCATCCCCATGCGCACCGGACAGGTTGGCAATCAACCCCAGATCGAGTTTTTCCGCTGGCACTACTTTCCGCTTCTCAACCCAGCTTCGAACCATCCGCTGGTGCGAAACCTCAACAGCATCAAGTCAGAATTCGTCAGTTCAATCGATACTGTAATGGTGGAAGGAATCAAGAAAACACCATTGCTCAAAACCTCCGACTATTCGCGAACCGTGAGCACACCGGCATTGATCACACTTGCGATGCTCCGTGAACAACCGGATGAAAGGCTGTATAACCGCCCGGGACAAATAACTGCCTGGCTGCTCGAAGGAAGCTTCCCTTCTCTGTTCGCCAATCGTATTGCTCCCGAAATAGCCGATAGTAAAGAAATTGGTTTTATTGCTCAAAGTGAACCTACTGCTATGATCGTGGTCGCCGATGGCGATATCATCCGAAATCAATTTCATATCCCGAATGGATATCCCCTACCCCTTGGATTCGATCAGTTTACCCGGCAAACTTTCGGCAACAAAGACTTCATCATGAATGCGGTAAGTTATCTGGTGGATGGTCCCGGTTTGGTAGGAATACGTTCACGCGAATTGAAAATCAGGCTGCTCGATATGACGCGCATTCAGGATTCTCGGACTTTTTGGCAAATAGTAAATGTAGCCATACCGGTATTGCTTGTGCTTGCATTCGGAATCGTTCTTGCCTGGCTCAGAAAAAGAAAGTACGCGCGACAATAGAAAAACCCGACACATGAAAAAGAACAGATTAGCCTTGATACTGACTCTGGTGCTACTGGCCCTGACGACTGCACTGGTATTAACAAACCGTACATCAACACTTGATAAAAAGGAATCTACCTTTGCCATAGTCGACACAGCCGCAGTCACCAGAATTTTCATTGCCGACATGGATACCAATCAAGTGCTGCTGGAGCGACAGGGCAGTAAATGGTTGCTTAACGGACAACACCCGGCACAATCCCGAAAAATAGACCTCCTGCTGAATACCATGATGAAAATCAGGGTTAAAGCCCCTGTTTCTCAGGCCGGACACAATACTGTAATCAGCCGAATGTCGGGCATTTCTGTCAAAGTTGAAATTTACCAGACTAAGCCCGCTTTCACTGTGTTTGGACTGAATATGTTTACCCGCGAAAGAAAAACAAAAACCTATTATGTAGGCGATGCCACCAAAGACAATATGGGCACTTTTATGCTTATGGAAGGCGCAAAAACAGCCTACATAGTTTATATACCCGGTTTCAGGGGATTTGTGTCTTCGCGCTACACTGCCTTCGCTGACGACTGGCGCGACCATATCGTGTTCAGGCACAGCCTTGCTGACATTCGCTCCATCAGAATGGAGTTCAACCGCGAACAGGATCAAAGCTTTCTGATCGAAACTTCTGATAAAAATAATTACAGCCTCACAAGGCTTTCCGATATGCAACCTGCCGGCTCTTACGATACCCTCAGGGTACTCAACTACCTGACATCATTCTCTGATCTGCGTTTCGAAGCTTTGCTGAACAATAAAATACCACCTTCCCGCAAAGACTCCATTCTTGCGTCGCCTTATCTGCACAGAATCACACTGACCGACATGTCGGGCACACAAACCACTTTGACTACCTATGAAAAACGCGAATTCCATGACCACCTGGATGTAGAATATGAGTTTGTCCCCGTTGATCTCGACCGGCTGTACGGACTTGTAAACAATGATCAGGATTTTGTGCTGCTGCAATACTACACCTTTGACAAAGTGCTTAAACCATTAGATTATCTGCGCGGATACTGACCCCTCAGTCAATAACTGTCAAGTCCCTACTTAAAAATTTCTTCAAACCCGGGTTTTCAATTATGATGGTGTAGGTGCCCGCTTCATTTACCGGAAGACTCAGACTCCTGCCGGCAAGTGTCACCGTATCTGCCAGGCATACACTATCAACAGGAAAAATACGCTCACCTATAGTGTTTATCTTATACCCCGTGATATTCTTTTCTACAATAAATCTTTTAAAATGATAGCACTGATTTTCTCCTATCGTGCCATAAAACTGAAGCACTAATACTTCTCCAACCACGAGCGTGTCGGGCATGTTAACGCTGTCAACACTGATCATGAACTCTTCGGGCTGTCGCACTGACGAACCCTCATTGCATGATGTAAAAACAAGCATAACCGACAATGCCAACAGTATGATGAAATGATGCACAACACTACGTTTCATGGAAAATTCGTATTAATTAGCGTTTTATTCAGGAACATATATTATAACGCAAAAGTAAGCAGGGACATTGTTATATGCAATGTGATTGCTTCTTTATCTTTGTGCCTCCGGAAACATAAGTTATGCAACACATTTTACTAATCGACAATTTTGATTCGTTCACCTATAATCTTGTGCAGTTATTGACTGAGAGCGGTGTTTCTCACCAGCTTCATCTGGTAAAAAACACTGCCACACCGGACGAACTTCCGGTTGAAATAAACAAGGTTCTGATTTCCCCCGGACCGGGCTTACCGTCCGAATCGGGCAACCTGATGAATCTGGTTGACTATTATGTCCGACGCTGCCCTTTGTTGGGTATTTGTCTGGGCCATCAGGCCATTGCACTTTATTTCGGTGCCCGGCTCATCAACCTAACCCATAGTGCACACGGTATGAAATCATCATGTTACGCCACCATGGATCGCGATCCCATTTTTAATGACATCAGAATGCCCACTGATTGTGGCAGGTACCATTCGTGGGCGGTTGACAGGAACACGCTTCCGGATGAATTGATGGTAACTTCAACCGATGCTTCCGGAATCATAATGTCGCTTCGTCACAAGTCACTGCCCCTGACAGGTCTTCAGTTCCACCCCGAATCCTATATGACCACCGTAGGAAAAAAGATGATGGTCAACTGGCTCACCAGTAACTGACAAATTATACTACCGTTTAACGGCGATGGTTTCTATTTCGATCAGCGCGTTCAGTGGCAGCCCTTTTACGGCAAAGGCTGCGCGTGCCGGTGGTTCTGACTGATAATAACGTCCATAAACAGCATTCATGGCTGCAAAGTCGGACATATCACTCAGCAGGCAGGTTGACTTGACCACATCCTGAAAACTGTATCCCGCCGCTTCAAGAATAGCACCTATATTTTTCATTACCTGTTCGGTCTGAGCAGTGATATCACCTTCAACTATTTTTCCGGCAGATGGATCAATTGGCACCTGGCCCGAGATAAACAACATACCGTTTACTTCAACTGCCTGACTGTATGGGCCTATTGCCCCAGGCGCTTTGTCTGTGGAAATGATCTTCTTCATGTTTCTATTTGATTTAAGACACAAAGGTACACCATAAATCATCAGGAGTGGCGTTCAGTCAGTCTGGGCAAAAGATTAATGGCTCCGAGAAATCTTTGAATAATTTGAAACTATCAGGTAATAAATAACCATACCGGACAAAAAAACCTCCCCGAATGAGGAGGTTTGGGTGGTACCACTCGGGATCGAACCAAGGACACACGGATTTTCAGTCCGTTGCTCTACCAGCTGAGCTATGGTACCATTGTGCAAAAGAACTTGGGAGTGCAAAAGTAATACTATTTTTTGTATTCGCTAAAAATCTTGATCCTTTTTTCTTTCACCCCATCCGAAAACCCTATTTTTACCGCCTCAAAATGATTCACCGTCCATGCAACTTCTGCTCGATCTGGGAAATACGCTCCTGAAGGCAGCCCTTTGGGAAGGTTCGAAATTGCTGACTGAGACATCCATGGATGCCGAAGATACCGAAACACTGAAGCAGCTTACCGAATCGTACGGGACGCCCAAGCTGTGTTTTATTGCAACTGTTAGAGAAATCCCTGAAAAACTGCACGTTTTTCTGAGCGCATTTAACGTGCAACAACTGAGTCACAACACCAACCTTCCATTTGGCATAGCATACCGAACACCTGCGACCCTTGGGGCCGATCGGATAGCTGCAGTGGCTGCAGCCTGGAAAAGGTTTCCAGACACGAACGTGCTTGTAATCGACATGGGAAGTTGCATCACCTTCGATTTGCTCACAGCAGATGGAATGTACCAGGGAGGCAGTATCAGCCCCGGAATCAGGATGCGGCTGAAAGCTATGCATGCCTTTACCGGAAGGCTGCCCCTTCTTGAGCCGTTACCCGATACTCCGATGACAGGGAAAACCACATCAGAAAGCATGCTGTCGGGTGCCGTTAACGGCACAAGGTTCGAAATGCAGCAATACATTCATCAATACTACAAAATTTACGAAGATTTAACGGTAATTGTTAGTGGTGGCGACAATAAATATTTTGATTATCAGTTTAAAAATAGCATCTTTGCAGCCTCAAACTTGGTATTGGAGGGCTTGAAAGTAATTTTGGATTTTAATGAGAATCAAAAGCTTGAGTAAGTATATTTTATTAATCCTGCTGATCTTTATTGGTTCGGGTATGTTGGCGCAAATCGGTGTCGATTCGCCCTATTCCCGTTTCGGCATCGGACAAATTGAAAACAACAACAATATTGCGCGATTTAAGGCCATGGGAGGTGTTTCCACAGCCCTATCAGGCAATCGTTTCATCAATCCGGCCAATCCGGCCAGTTATGCAGCATTCGACTCATTGTCGTTTCTGTTCAATGCAGGTCTTAATGCCTCGTCGGTAACATACCGAACTACCACTCAAACAGAGCAAGGCAGCCACGCAACGCTGAGCTACATCACCATGGGTTTTCCGGTAACACGCATCTGGAGGTCGAGCATCGGATTATTGCCCTACAGCCAGGTGGGTTACAGCATTCAGGTTCCATTCCAAAACCAGCAGATAGGCAGGTATTACAAAATTTTTGAAGGTGACGGCGGTTTGAACCAGTTGTATTTCGGAAATGCCTTTAAAATCCACAAAAACTTTTCCGCTGGTTTCAACATCGGATATATTTTCGGACGAAGCATCAACAGCATGCTGATCTACTCGCCTGATTCGGCCTATTTTGCCAACACAAAAATTGAAAACCGAATTCAGGCAAATGATTTTGTGCTCGACTACGGACTTATTTACCATAAGGATTTGGGCAACAAGCTGAACCTGAAACTGGGATTGACCTATAATCAGGAAATGAACCTCGGGGTCAAAAGGGAATATCTGGTAAGAAGTATTTTTGGAGGTGTGAATGGTGGCGTTGAATATACACTCGATACCATCGACTACAGACCATCCGAAAAAGGCACGGTTGCACTCCCGGCCGGAGTGGGTTTTGGCTTTGCCCTGGAAAAACAAAACAGCTGGCTGGTTGCTATGGATGTAAACTGGCGAAACTGGAAAAACTTTGAGGCTTTCGGCAGAAGCGATTCACTCGTAAATAGCTTAAATGTAGCCCTGGGCGGTCAATTCACCCCAAACCATACTTCTATATCAGGCTACTGGAAAAGAGTGTCTTACCGTATGGGTGCACGTTACGAACAAACCTATCTGCAACTCTTCGGACAGCAGATAAATGAGTTTGGCATCAGTTTTGGATTAGGACTACCATTACCACGTACTTTGACAACCATAGACATAAGTGCCGAAGTCGGACGGAGGGGAACAATACAGAATAACCTCATTCAAGAGACTTTCGTGAACCTGACACTCGGCGTCTCGATCTATGAAAGATGGTTCGAAAAAAGAAGATATAACTAATTGTTAATATAAATTCTATCAACTATGATAGCAAGAAGCACAAAACGCAAATTAATACTTCCGGCACTGTTAGTGATGCTGGCGCTTCCTGTTGTTGCCGTAAATCCGGTTGACTTCTCCAATCACCTCAGGCAGGATACCCTGAAGAAATATGGTGAAGACAGTGTCACATGTGTAATCAACTTGTCACTCTACCGTGAATTTTTTAAGCAATGGAGGGCCTCCGACTACACAAACACAACAACCTTTGACGAAATAGTTAAACCATGGCGTTGGGTTTTCCTGAATTGCCCTATTGGGAGTGAGAACATATATGTTGATGGTGCCAGACTGATGCAATACCGAATCGAAAATGAAAAAAATGCAGCCAAAAGAGGCAAACTCATCGACACCTTAATGATGGTTTATGACCAGCGAATCAAATATTTTCCCAATCACTTCAGCAAAGGCACTCCTCAGGAAGGCAGTATTCTTGGAAGAAAAGGAATCGATCTGTACACTTATGATCAGGACAGATATGAAGAAACCTATAATATACTCAAAAGGTCAGTTGAGCTCGAAGGCGACAACACCGATGGAACAGTACTCGTATATTATTTCAGATCGGTGATCAAAATGGCACGCCAGGGCCTGGTCGACAGCACCATGATCGTGGATGTATATGATCAGGTGATTGACATACTCGACCACAACATCGAGGCCCTCAACAAAAAAGGCGACACGAAATGGGTCGAGAATTATAAAAACTTCAAAGGAAACATTGATGCCACTTTTGAACCCTTTGCCACCTGCGAAGACCTTGTGCGGATATATGAAAGCAAGTTGAAAAAGAATCCTGAAGATGTTGCCCTGCTGAAAAAAATCACCAATATGCTTGACAAAAGGAGTTGTCAGGACAGTCCGCTTTATCTGACTGCCAGCAAGAAACTCCATGCATTGGAACCAAGTCCCGAGTCTGCCTACCTCATCGGAAGGTTACTCATCAAAGAGGAGAAGTACTCTGAGGCTGTCGCTTATATGGAAGAAGCACAGAAAATGACTGATACAGATAAACTGAGTGTTGCATACAAAATCTATGCGTCTGCCTTAACTGCACTCCGAAACTATCCGAAAGCCCGCCTGATGGCACTCAAAGCACTTGATATCAATGCAAATGATGGCAACGCGCTCATTATTATCGGCGATTTGTATGCCGCCAGTGCAAAGGATTGCGGCGACAATGACTTCACTTCAAAAGTTGCTTATTGGGCAGCCGTTGACAAGTACAACCGTGCACGTAATGTTGACTCCACCGTGGCAGAAGCCGCAAGCAAGAGAATATCAACCTATTCGGCATATTTTCCGGATATGGCAACCATTTTCTTCCACGATTACAAAGAAGGCGACTCCTACACCGTAGGTTGCTGGATCAACGAAACAACCACGATCAGAGCAGCCAAATAACACCTTTAAGATAATCCAGGGTTATGAAATTTGTCAAAAGCATCATGGCTGTCAGTGCAATCATGATGCTTTTTTCGTGCGAAAACTCCTTGTCTGTGGTTCAGGAACTTACACGTGAAGATACCATTGCCGACATTACCGCACGCGACATAACCTATGTCAGAAGTGATTCAGGACTGGTGCAGATGACCCTTATGGCAACGCGGATGAATCGCTATGCAGTCGATGATCCTGCAATGGAGTTTCCCGAAGGTTTTACTGCCTTTTTCTACGATTCAACCCAGGCAATTACTTCAAGGATTGAAGCTAAATACGGAATTAGCTACGAAAAAACCAGACTGATCATTGCCCGCGACAGCGTTGAAGTAGAAAACTTTGAAACTCAAGAAAAACTCAATACCAGCTCGCTATACTGGGACCAGCAAAAAAGAATCATCTACACCAGCGCCCCCGTTAAAATAACCTCACCCGATAAGGTTGTTTATGGCGACAGTCTTATAGCAACAGAAGGCTTTGACAGGCGAACCATTCACAATGTCCGAGCTACCATCGAAGTTGAAGAAGATGAATAAACCTTACCTGCTACATTATCTTTCTAATGATATTGCAGGCTGTTCGGGAATTGCCTGTATATTTGCTTTGTCATATTCAATGATTTAAGCATTGGACAACATATTTATTTTAGCAACATCACTCCTGCTGTCGGGCTTTTTCTCCGGCATGGAGATTGCGTTTGTCACTGCCAACAGGCTCCGCATCGAACTTGACTTGAAAAAAGGAAAGTTCACGGCACGTCTGCTCAATGTGTTTTATCACGACCCCTCAAAGTTTATCGGCGCCATGCTGCTGGGAAACTATATCTCAATGGTAATTTTTGGAATAACATTATCCGGCATGCTCAGCCCCTTGCTGGCATCACTACTACCACAGCCAACTTCCGGCATACTTTTGCTTGTATCACTTACGTTAATTGCTGCACTGATTTTTCTTTTGTTTGCCGAATTCATTCCCCGCTTACTCTTCCGGTTCAACCCGAATGCAATGGTCAACATATTTGGTGTTCCCGCATGGTTATTCTATTTCCTGTTGTATCCCCTTAATATGCTGTTTATGGGCGTCAGCAATTTTATCCTGAATAAACTGCTTCGCCTCGACCTTGCACATACTGATTACAAATTCAGCGCTATTGACCTCAACGAATATCTGCAGGATTATACTCCTGATGAAAACAACGAGGAAGAAGTAAATGCAGATATACAATTGTTTCAGAATGCCATTGAATTCCGGCATGTTAAACTTCGTGATTGTATGGTGCCCCGAACCGAAATTGAAGCACTCAAAGCCGGTTCGGGTCTAGATGAATTGCTGAAAAAGTTTACCGAAACAAAACACTCCAAAATACTAATCTATCAGGATACCATTGATAACATTATTGGTTACGTGCATTCCTTCGATATGTTCAAAAAACCTGGTGACATCAGCGAAGTGCTCCGAACGGTTCATGTATATCCCGAAACATATGCTGCAAACACCCTGCTTTCGAAGTTTATTCAAACCCGCCAGGGTATTGCGGTGGTGGTTGATGAGTTCGGAGGCACATCGGGCATCGTATCCATGGAAGACATTATTGAGGAAATTTTTGGGGAAATTGATGATGAATTCGATGAAGAAGTAACCATTGAAAAAGATTTGGGAAACGGAGCTTATTTGTTTTCGGCAAGGCTCGAGATCGATTACCTCAATGAGGCTTATGATTTGGAGATTCCTGAATCCGATGATTACGAAACTCTGGCCGGCTTTATTCTTCATTATCACGAGAGTATTCCCCGTCCTGAAGAAGAAATTCTCATCCCCCCATACCGAATCAGGGTAACAAAAGCAACCGCCACACGACTCGACGAAGTGCACTTCAGCATCAGCCACTGAACATAGCCCTTTGACCAAAACCGTTAAAATTTTGCGTTTTCGCTGCTTGATTAACAGCTTTTAACCCAAAAAAACTTTCATACTATACAATTCTATTGTACATTTGCAGCCACTTTTAAAAAACCGTATTTTACTATGGCAGTTATTGGAAAAATCAGAAAACACTCTGTGTTGTTGATCGTTGTGATTGGTGTGGCTTTGGCAGCATTTGTACTTGGTGATTTTGCCACCGGAACCGGACGTCAGCAAACCTTTTATGTCGGAAACATAGCCGGGCAGGATATCACCATAACCGATTTCAACCGCCTGTTTGAAGAGAACCTGGAAGCTACCCGTCGTCAATCACAAAACGACCGTATCCCTCAGGAAGAAATCACCAGGATACGCGAAAACACCTGGAATCAGCTGATGCAGGAAATGATCATGAATAAGGAATACGAAAATCTGGGAATCGTTGTCACACCCGAAGAACTCTTCGACATGGTGCAAGGCCCCAATCCTCATTTTGCCATCATCCAGAATTTTACCAACCCCGAAACCGGACAATACGACCGCGAACTTGTGGTTCGTTACCTGCAAAATCTTGATCAAATGCCTCAGGCAAACAAGGATCAGTGGATGATCTTCGAAAAATTTCTGAAAGAAGACAGGCTGAGGAATAAGTATCAAAACCTGATCATTAAAGGGTATTATATCCCGAATGCATTTGCCAAACTGAGCTACGAAGAAAAAAACGATAAAGTTTCCGGTGAACTTGTTGGTGTGCGTTTCAGCACAGTTGCTGATTCATTGATCAAACCTACCGACAAAGATTACAAAGCTTACTATGAAAGAAACAAAGTAAGTTTTGAACGTCAGGAGAGTCGTGATATTGAATACGTTGTGTTCGATGTAGTTCCATCCGAAAGGGATATGAGTGCTGCTGAAGAATTGGTGAAAGGTATGATGCAGGAATTTGCAGCAACCGACAACATCGCCGGATTTGTAAATGCCAACAGCGAAAGCCGTTATGACAGCACCTGGTTTGGCCGTACCGACCTGCCGGTGATCATGGAAAACGATCTTTTTGAAGCCGAAACAGGAAGCATTCACGGTCCCTACTTCGATAACGGAGCATATAAAATTGCACGTCTGGTCGACATCACTTCAAGGCCTGATTCGATGCGCGCCTCACACATTCTTATCGCCTATGACGGTGCCATGAGGAGCGAACAAAAAAGAACTAAGGATGAGGCCAAAGCAAAAGCAGACAGCATTTTTAATGTTGTTAAACGCAGCCCCTCAAAAGTGGCTGATCTGGCAAAAACCTTGTCCGACGACCCAAGCGCAGCCCAGAACAACGGCGACCTCGACTGGTTCCGCGATGGACAGATGGTGCCCCAGTTTAATCAATATGTACTGGATAACAAAGTTGGCTCCCTCGGACTGGTAGAAACTGATTTTGGCTTCCATATCATTGAAGTTACGGGGAAAAAGGATCCGGCAAAAAAAATCCGCGTCGCGATCATTACACATCAGGTAACTCCAAGTACACTTACATATCAGGAAGTTTTTGCACAAGCCAGCAGATTTGCAACACAAAGCAAAACACGCGAACAGTTTGAAGCCTCTATCGAGAACCTTGGACTCAACAAACGGATCGGTAATGCACTGCGTTCTACAACCTATACCATCGCAGGTATGCAAAATGCCAGACAGGTGGTTCGCTGGGCATTCGACAGCAACACCGGTATCGACGATGTGTCCACCATTTTCGACCTCGATAATATGTATGTGATCGCCACGCTTACCAAGATCCAGGAAAAAGGAATTCCTCCACTGGAAGAAGTGAAAGATATGATGGAACCACAGGTCAAAAACCTGAAGAAAGGAGAATATCTCGTCGAACGCATGAAACCATTCGCGAGCGACTTGTCTCAACTGGCTACTGCTTTTAATACCGAAGTTTCTGAATTAACATCTGTGACATTTGAAACACGCAACCTGGCCGGATTTGGCAATGAACCCATTGCATTGGGCGAATTGTTTGCACTAAGACCAGCTGCAATTTCACAACCCTTTGCAGGAAACAATGCAGCATTTGTTCTTAAGATGAATGATATAACCAAATCGTCCGAAAGAAGTAACTACGATGCTACCCGCAACGAGCTGTCCTCTGCGTTTGAACAGCAAATCAGAAACAATACAGCTTACAGAGCTATCGAAAAAGCATCAAAAATTGAAGATAACCGCTTATTATTCTTCTAGCGGTTCATCGCGACTCTTTTAAGATTCAGAAAAGCTGTCCCGTTAGATGGACAGCTTTTTTTTTAACCGTACTATTTCTATATTAACTTGTTATCTAACTATTGATGATCATAAATCAGTAATAGTACATCGCCCAAGGTGTATTGTTACATGATATGAAAGAAAAGGGTTGAACACTCACTTTTTCTGATGCTGATCTTGAGACAAAATAGATCAGAGAATATTCAGCCGGTTAGCATCCTGACGGATAAGCACAAAAAGCATCAGTGTAAATGCCCAAAGACTTGAGCCTCCGTAACTGAAATACGGTAGTGGTATTCCAATAACCGGAGCCAGCCCGATTGTCATTCCGACATTAATGGCAAAGTGAAAAAACATTACCGAGGCGATTCCATAACCATAAATGCGCGCAAATGGGGAGCGTTGTCGTTCAGCAACCACAATGATCCGCCACAGAAATCCAATAAAAAGTGCAATGACTACCGTCGAACCTAAAAAGCCCCATTCCTCGCCAACTGTACAAAAAATAAAATCGGTGCTTTGCTCCGGTACAAAGTTATATTTGGTTTGTGTGCCACTCAGGTAGCCTTTGCCAAAAAAACCACCCGAACCAATGGCAATCTTCGACTGATTGACATTGTAGCCTGCACCGGACAAGTCAACATCCTTGCCAAGCAACACCATAATGCGGTTTTTCTGATGCGGCTCAAGTACCTTTTCAAATACGTATTCAACGCTTAAAACAAAAAGCACAGAAACTGCAACAGCTGCAATTAAGGACATTATGTTGGATAGATTTCTTTTTACCAGCAAGACAGAAATCACAAAAGCCAGCAAAATAATACCAAAGACTAACCAATGACCGGCATAAAGTGTCACCAGAAAAAGTACAATCAGAATCAGGGCCAGTATCATCAGACGCCCTGTCATTCCTTCACGGAACAAGACAAAATAAAATGACATAAAAACCAAAGCGGAGCCTGTGTCGTTCTGGGCAAGAATTAACAGAGATGGAAAAGCAATGATCACACCGGCAATAAGCTGGTCTTTGATTTTTGTTATGTCGGCACTTCTTCTGTTAAGCAAGGCTGCCAGTGCCAGTGCCGCGCCAAATTTGGCAAACTCGGCAGGTTGCAGTGCGAACCCGCCAATCTGAAACCATGATTTGGAACCAGCAATCGTAACTCCGAACAAAAGCACAAAGATCAGAAGCAGATTGATCAGTCCGTAAATTGGAAAAGCAAACACGACAAAAAATTTTGCATCGACAAGTAAAACCAAAATGCCGATGAACAAACCAAGGGCAATCCAAAGCATTTGCTTCCCATATCTTTGAGATAGATCAAATATGCTGCTGTGTGCCTCGTCGAAAACAGCAGAGTAGATATTGAGCCAACCCAACAAAACAAGTATCAGGTAAAGAATAACCAGAGGGCGGTCGATATTGGCCAACAATCTGTTTTCGTTCCTCATGATCAATCAGTTAATAGTACCTTCTAAAATTCTTTGCTCCAATTCCGGTCTTGTAATTGTGTCGGTCAGAAACTGCTCCATGAGGAGACTGGCAATCGGAGCAGCCCATACAGAACCGTATCCGGCATTTTCCACGATTACGGAAAGTGCAATCTGCGGGTTATCGTAAGGAGCAAATGCAATAAACATGGAATGATCTTCTCCGTGAGGGTTCTGAACAGTGCCTGTTTTCCCGGCAGCCTTTACCTGTGGAAGATAATAGCGCCTGGCTGTACCATGATCCCCTTCAAAAACATCGAGCATAGCTTCCCTTACTACCTCAAAATGACGCGCCTCAATACCAGATTCAATCCTGCGCCGGAGTTTGGCAGCATGAACAGTGTCGTCTTCAATCTCCCGCATCAGATGAGGCACGTAATAATAACCGCGATTACCAACCATAGCAGCAAGATTGGCCAGTTGCAACGGCGTCACCAGAATCTCACCCTGACCAATACTCAACGAACGAACAGTAAGCGCATTCCAGCTTTTACGGTACAATTTGTCAAAATAGTCCACCGATGGAATATTACCCGGAGTTTCAAAAGGAATGTCAGTATCGAACTTATGGCCCAATCCAAACCGGATCATAGTTTGATACCAATTCTCATAAGCCCGTTTTTGGTTGACATATTTAGGATTGGTCAGGGTGTTGCGGAAAGTGTTCCAGAAATAAGGATTGCAGGAATGTTCAATAGCTTCTTTAAGTGCAAGCGGACTTGAATGGCTGTGTGTACATTTAATAGGCAAACTGCCTTTACCCTGACAACTGAAATAGCTATTCTCAGTAATAGCACCTTCCTGCAAGGCAACTAAAGCATTGAACATCTTAAATGTGGAACCTGGCGGATAGGTTCCTGCTATCGCCCTATTAATCAGAGGCTTCAAGCTGTCATTCATGAGTTTATTGTAGTTGTTGCCGCGAATCCTTCCCACCAATAAATTGGGATCGTATGATGGACTTGTAACCAATGCCAGAATCTCGCCTGAAATGGGATCAATGGCAACAATACTTCCTGTTTTTCCCTGCATAAGTTTCTCCCCATACTCCTGCAGATCACCATCAATGCCCAAAGTCAGGCTTTTGCCATTTTGGGGCATTGTATCATAAATTCCTTCCTGAAAACTCCCTTTCTCACGGTTATAAACATCTACCATGATCACCTTCAAACCTTTGCGTCCGCGAAGCTCTTCTTCGTAAAACTTCTCGATACCCGATTTTCCAATGTAGTCGCCTGAACGATAATATGGATTCCGGTCAATATCGGCCTGATTTACTTCACCGATGTCGCCCAGAATATGAGCTGCTATCGGTCTGGGATATTTGCGCAAGGTTCGGGGTTGAAAATAAAACCCCTCGAAACGATACATCTTTTCAATGATAACGTTGTAGTCCTCGCGGGCCACCTGTTCCAGAAAAACGGAAGGCCTGAAGCGCGAATGGCGGCGTGCCTTTATCATCCGCTCCCTGAATTGATCCCTGCTGATTCCAAGTAAACCGGCCAGTTCGAGCGTATCAAGATCGACTACCTGACCCGGAATTACCATCAGATCGTAAGCGGCTTCGTTGTAAACCAATAATGCACCATTGCGATCATAAACCATACCACGGGCAGGATATTGTGTTACATAGCGCAATACATTGTTCTGGGAAGATAGTTTATAAGAACTGTCGACAATCTGCAAATAAAATAGTTTAATGAGAAAAATCAGCCCTATGGTTATGAATATACCAAGGATAACGTTCCTGCGTGCCGAATAATTCTTGATAATCATATATTAAAGCCTGTTTTCCTGCCCTGAACAAAAGTACACCTATTTTTTTCAAACCTATTGGTGTTTGGCAAGGAGATAAGATAATATGCAAAAAAAACACGAACAAATTGTCCGTGCTTAATTCCTTCTGAGTAAACATGTGCTTAATGCTCTTTTTCCTCGAGCAGTTTGCCGTTTTCATCCCACATATACCATGTGCCGGATTTTTCTCCCTGATTATATTGCATCTCATACCTGAGCACCTGATTATCATCCCAGATAAACCATTTGCCGTGTTTCTTGTCGTTCTCGTAGCCGGCTTCAGCCGTTTTCAGGCCTTTGTCGTTCCATGTTGTCCATGTTCCGTGCTTTTTACCATTGCTCCATGCACGTTCTTCCTTTAACATGCCATTTTCAAAATAATACTTCGAGATCCCATCTTCCTGTCCACGGATAAATACCCTGATTAATTTCAGATTACCGTTTTCATAAAATACTTCATGTGTGCCGGTGAAAATTTGTCCGTTACGGTAATACCCATCCGCACGCTTTTCAACTTCTTGTGCCTGAATAAACCCACCGGTAACAATCAATAGAAGTATGATTAAATGTTTCATGACGATTTACACTTAGGTTAATAAGTAACAACCTGCAATAGTCAGTTTGTTGGTTACAGTTTAACTCTTCAAAGATACGATTAAACAACAGATTGTGCTTTTGAAATAAGAAAAAAAAGACAAGCTTATTGCTTGTCTTTTAATATTCTCAGGACACATGCTAGTTTTAGTTCTCACTAAGACTCAGGCGGATTTCAAGACCCTCGGCCTTGTTGTCTGCCTTAACATTGCTAAGCATTGTTTCCTTGTACGAAATGTAATCAACCTTAAGATTGTAGCTGCTGTTTGGATTCAGTGTGAGCGTAAAACGGCCCTCAAGGTCGGTATAGGTTTTTGTACTTGTGCCTTCTATACAAACAGTGGCTCCTGCAAGTGCTTCTCCTGTAACCTGATCAACAACCACTCCACTGAGTGTTGCCTGTGCAGGAGCATTGGGCATCTGTCCGTCATTTTCGGCATTCAGATTAACCGATAGAAAGATCATAGCTGCAAAAACCAAAGAAATTATTTTACTCATCATTATTTAATTTTTAGATGGTGCAAAAATAAGATGGCCAGATGGTTCGGGTCAATTAAAACCAGTTAAGTTTACGTTAGTCTTATATTAACAAAATGTTAACTTAATCGTGACTATTGTATATCTTTAATAATCATGGTTTTACAATAATGATTGGAGGAGTAAACACCTCATTACTCAGATTCAGCGACCTGTCGACTACCTGAACACTTAACAGAATCGTGTCGAAATCAGAAAGTGGATTATATACAAACAACTCGTAGTCAATAATACCCTGAATGGATTTTTTCTGATTTTTCGGAAGCAACAGGGGCATACGTGCACTTAAAGTAAGGGTGTCGTATTGCTGGGTTGCATTATTCCAACTTACAAGTGGAACAGCGGTTTGAACACCATTCTGAATTTCAAAATAATTGATTATGAGATTATAATAATAATTTCCTGATGCCTCAAAAGGTGGTAAGGTATCTCCCTGTTCCAGACCAAGGTCGCCATCTCCATCCCTGTAATAGATCCGCAATACACCTTTTTCTGGCACTCCTGTTTGCTGATTCACCATCAATGCAAAATCACGGAACTCAATATACGGTTCAGGCGGATACTCTTCGAACTTGCGACATGATGCTGTTGCCAGGAGTACCAGTGCCATCACCAGCTTGAGAAGCCATAAAGCAGAAAACTTCATTGAAGGAATAATTTGGGTAAAATTACTACTTTTAACACTGTATTTGTTTCAAAAGATGACGGAAAACTGGCTTGATAATCTGTTTTGCCTTAAAGATCAGCGTGGATTTGAAGAGATGGCACTGGAAATATTCAGGTTTCAGGCTGAACAGGTACCTGTTTATAAATCCTTTATACAACATTTGGGATGCGCTGTTGAAAAAGTGAGCAGGCTTTGGGAGATCCCTTTTATGCCCATCAGTTTTTTCACAAAACACAGGGTGGCAGCATACAGAACAGAAGCTCCGCTTGTTTTCCTGAGTTCAGGTACAACTTCTGCAATACGCAGCAGGCACGAAGTACTCAGACCCGACCTGTATATCCGTAGTTTTTCGAATGGATTTGAGCTCTTCTATGGTAAGCCCGAAAACTACTGCATTATCGGACTGCTTCCCTCCTATCTGGAGCAAGGAAACTCATCGCTGGTATATATGGTTGATCACCTGATCAAAGCAGGAAACAACCCATTAAGCGGATTCTATCTGAATCAGTATGAATCATTGTCAAAAACCTTGAATGTACTGAGCAAAAATCATCAGCCGGTTATTCTGATCGGGGTGAGTTATGCTCTGCTCGATATGGCCGAGAAATTTCCTGCTGATGTTCCCGGCCTTATCGTGATCGAAACAGGAGGAATGAAAGGTCGTCGTCGCGAGTTGATCAGAGAAGAGCTGCACCAAAGGCTTTGCAGAGGATTTGGTGTGCAGCAGATACACTCTGAATATGGCATGACAGAACTTCTTTCACAGGCTTATTCAAGCCACAACGGATTGTTTCGGACACCTCCCTGGATGAAGGTAATGATTCGTGAAATGGACGACCCGTTATCCCAGGCAGGGCACGGTCGCACCGGCGGCATCAATGTGATCGATCTGGCAAATGTGTTCAGCTGTAGCTTCATAGCCACCCAGGATCTGGGCCGAATGCACCCTGACGGAAGCTTTGAGGTACTTGGCAGGTTTGACAATAGTGATGCACGTGGTTGTAACCTCATGATTGCATAATTCAGGCATTACTCGGTAAGACTGAACAAATCACCCGGAAATATATCTACCTGTTTAATAAGGCTTTCGTCATCATTGCGGGTGTTATTGACTCTGGAACTAACAGGGTATTTCCTGAGTTTGAATATTTCAACCGGCTTCAGCAGGTCAATCAGGTTTGGTGCATCCTTTTCTGTCAACCAGCGTTCTTCATCCTTCGGTTCAAGGATCACCGGCATACGGTTGTGTACGTCGCGCATCAGGTCATTGGCAGCGGTCGTCAAAATTGAGAATGAACAAATTTGTTCCTGATCTGGCCCTTTTCCCTCCTGCCATATTCCTGCCATGGAAAAAAGAGAATCATCCTCCAAATGAAATCGATAAGGTATTTTATTTATGCCTTTCTTCCATTCGTAAAATCCATTGGCCGGAACCAGACACCGTCTCTTGCGAAATGCATCACTGAAAACAGGTTTTTCAAGAATTGTTTCCGAACGGCTGTTGATCAGAGGTGCTACAGGTTTGCCTGAACCTGCTGTCCAGAAGGGAATCAATCCCCAGCGCATGAGCTCAACTTTCATTGGTCCGTTTTTGGTGATTACCAAAAGATTTTGTGTGGGGGCGCAATTGTAGCTGGGTTTATACATGTTATCGAACACTTCCACATTGAAGCGCTCCGAAATCAGCTTGCCCTTGACCGAAAGTTGAAATCTGCCACACATCACAACACAATTTTTTCGTTTTCAACAACATCACTAATTATCTCCGCATGATCAAAAGCAAGTTCCGGAAGCAAGTTCAGACTGAACCAACAAACTTCGGAGGCATCATCTCCTGCTGATGGCTCTTGATTTTCTTCAATCCACCCAATGAATACAACTGTAATTGTATGGTGTCTCGGATCGCGTTTCGGGTGCCCATAGGTTCTGAATTGCCTTAGGTTGTCTGTTGAAAGTCCGGTTTCCTCAGCAAGCTCTCTGTGGATAGCATCCAAAAGGTCTTCGTCTTCGTTTATAAAACCTCCGGGGAGGGCCCACAATCCGGCAAATGGCGAAAACCTGCGCCTGATCAGCAGAATTTCAGGAGCAGATACTGCCTTTCGCAACAAAACAGCATCAACGGTGACTGCCGGGCGGGGATAATCGTATGTAAATTTCATGACGGGTCTAACTCCACAACAAAATTAGTAAGCTCGCCGGACATTCAGGAAGAAACGGCATGTTTTTGTGCTGATATTCATGTCTGTCAGGAAAGATCAATATATCCGTCCATTCGTTGATCATCAGATGCCGTGTATTGCTTTTCAGGCATTAGTCCTTTGTGAATCAAATAATTCAGAACATAACGTAGCGAATAATAGCTGATTTCCTCTCCCAAGACTTCCTTTGCCGATCCGAGCGATGGGTCAGCAGTTTCGATGAAATATTCTGAAATCAATGCCGCTTCTTTCGGTTCGACGAGTTGAGCAATATCCAACTCACCCCTGCGCACAGCCTGAGCCAGATGTCCGTGAACAGTGCTTATGGCTAGACTGCGTTCCGAGGCAATTTTTTCCGGGCTTGATCCCTTAAGAAACAATTGCATGCTCAACTCCCTGCTGTTCGTCTTTTTGATTTCATGATCGTCTTCTGCGTTTTCCCGTTCCGGTATGGTGTGTTCATGTTCTTTAACTGGTACTCCGTTGATAATTTCGATCAATTGGGCACCATATCTGGAAACAGTTGTTTTTCCGATGCCTTTTATGGCAAGTAGCGAAGGAATATCCGCAGGCATTTCACGAACAAGCAGTTTAATGGTTTTCACCGGCAAAATACGGTAAGGCTCCATACCTTTTTCTTCAGCAACAGCATCGCGCCAGTTTCTGAGTTTTTGCTGCAACGCTGAACCTTTTTGCTTCCTTTTGGTTTTTGCCCGGGGTTGATTAAATTTTGGTTCTTCAATAGCTGACAATGCCCTGACCTGTAAATATGAAGAAAGAACAAAACCTTTCAAACATGTATTCAGGCAGGAAAGCTTTTCCCAGGCTTCGCGGTACATTCTTTCGGAAAGTTCAGCAAACTGCTTTGCAATCTGTTTGTTGTCCGTTTCGGGGCTGAGGCACTGATCAAAAAAGAGGTTGCGGAGTAAAGGGGAAAAATACGCTGAGGCTTTAGCAATTCTTTCCTGGAGCAATGGATTATTCTCTGCCTCAATCCTGTTTGAAAGCATTCGGTCCAGTTGGTTTGTGAACTTTTTTGCGACCTGAAGAATGCTGCTGTTAAATGTTTTTGTCATCGCTGCAACGGCACTCAGCGAATCTTCATCCAGGTTGGATTGGTTATCGCTTGCAAATCGCTCAAGTCGATTCAGATGGCGTTGTAGTAATTCAAAATCAAACAGCCCTATAATGCACGAAATCTGGTAGTTAATCATCTCCTGTTTAAGTTTTTCCTCATCAGGTTGCTGTTCTTCGATGGTGCCAATAAAACTGCCAACAGTGTTGTCATTTTTTATGGCTGACGGTCGTATCGGGGAACTGAGTACAAGTCCCTCAAGTGTCCGGCAGCGGCTCAGTGCCACATAAACCTGTCCGTGAGCGAAAGCCAATTCGGCATCAATAACAGCCTTGTCGAATGTTAGTCCCTGACTTTTATGGATAGTAATTGCCCAGGCAAGTCGCAGCGGATATTGAATAAATGTTCCAACAATGGTTTCGGTAATTTCCTTCGTCTGTTCATTCATTGAATAACGGCAATTATGCCACTCCAGCGGTTCCACCTCAAGTTCCTCTTCATCGGCACACTTCACGGTCAGTGTTTTGTTTTCGACACTGATAAGCGTACCAATTTTTCCATTAAAGAATCTTTTTGCCGGATCAGGATCATTCTTCACAAACATCACCTGTGCTCCGGGTTTAAGCTCAAGCTCCTGTGCTGTGGGAAAGGAATACTCAGGAAAATCACCTTCAACCCGAGCCGAAAACTTATGTGTTTTCCCGGGTAATGCAATAAGCTTGTTTCTGTTGATTGCATCTGCTTGTGCATTATGGGTTGTTAAGGTGATGAATCCCTGATTGTCTGGAACTTCAAATCCTTTAACAAAACGTTTGTTAAGCATTTCCAATGCTTCACCATCCAGATTGTTGTCACGGATCTTGTTGAGCAGATTGATAAATTTCTCATCCGATTGTCTGTACACATGGGTGAGTTCGATACTCAGGTAGTTGCATTGCTGCAAGGCTCTGCTGCTGAAAAAATATACGCTGTCGTAATAAGGGCGTAGCATCTGCCATTCTTCTTCTTTTGCAACCGGAGCTAATTGCCTGAGATCGCCAATCATCAGCAGTTGAACTCCTCCAAAGGGAACATTTCTCGAACGGTAACGCCTGAGCACACTATCTACAGCATCGAGGAGATCGGCTCTCACCATGCTGATCTCGTCAATGACCAACAAATCGAGGCTTCGGATAATATCAATCTTGGTTCGGTTAAGTTTTTGAAACCGGGCAGCTGAAGTTTTAGGATCTTCTTGCCGGCCGGGCCACTGTGGTTTTGCTGTTTCGGGCAGTTGCGGGCCAAAAGGAAGTTGAAAAAAAGAATGAATGGTAACCCCACCTGCATTGATTGCTGCAACCCCTGTTGGAGCAACCACAATAAATCTTTTGTGTGTAATGGTTTTGAGGCTGCGCAAAAAGGTTGTTTTTCCGGTTCCGGCCTTGCCGGTCAGAAAAATATGGGCTTCTGTACTGCTGACAAAACCAGAAGCCAGGGCAAGGGCATTGTTTTCCTCCATAATTGCTTAACAGTAATGGTTGGGATGGGACGAATTTAACACAAAATCATGTGTTCAGGGATAACTATCCTGAAATCAGCAACCTGTTTGTCACCAGTTGAAATAGTGAATCCGGTATCCATCAGAGGTGTATGACTCGATTATACCGTTTCGTGCTTCTTCGGCTTCACTTCTGGTCAGAAAAGCATTTGAAGTACGGTGGCTTCTGTCGGCTGGCCCCCAGTTTGGGAAACGTGAGATCAGAATTTCGTTGTATTTGTAATTGAGGTCGAAATCACGCTCCTCGCGATGAATATTGCTGAC
>Ga0209835_1000282_pt1 | contig 34179 bp, 36 predicted proteins | sample LakKivwa52mmetaG_FD_184138 | JGI IMG/M metagenome (GOLD analysis project Ga0209835, IMG submission 184138) | Anoxic lake water microbial communities from Lake Kivu, Rwanda to study Microbial Dark Matter (Phase II) - Lake Kivu water 52m metaG... | ecosystem: Environmental > Aquatic > Freshwater >... | reverse complement strand
TCCTCGAAAAGCACCAGGCGGAAAGGGAGAGGGCGAGGGACAGGATAGAGGATTTCATTCTCAGGGACTAGAATAGTTTCCGGCCCGGCCCGCTTCCTCAAGAATCTGCCTTGCAATTTCTGGGTTCATCTGGACGAAGAGGGCGAGCGCCCCGACGAAAATCAGGAGCGGTACGAGTATTCCTAGGATTGCCCTGAATTTCCCGATTCCATGCGCTTTTGCAATCCCGAGGCTCTCAAGATAGATTGACCAGAAGAGCCCGAAGAAGGAAGCGATCGGGACTGAGGAGAGGAGGAACCAGGGAGTCCCGCCGAAGAAGAACGAGTTCATTGTTTCAGACAGCTTCCCCTTTCCCCCGATGGCTTTCAGGGCGAGATGCGCAATTCCGGCAGAAATCGCGGAAGAGAGTATAATGAAAAGGTATCCATATGCCCCCGCCTGCATTGCCGGGAATATTCCCCCGAGAAATCCTACGTTCGCCCCGAAAATCCAGACTGCCGGGAATGCTGAAATCAGGAGGAGATATACAATTCCCGATTCCGCCGAAAAGTGCCCTATTTTCTCGAAGAACAGGTGGGGGGCGAAAAGGACGTTTCTAATTGTCGGAATAAGGGGCGCCCTCCTCAGGAGGCCTTTTTCGGGCGCCCTTGGGATCCCGAGCTCCCTAGAGACCTCGGAAACTGAATATGCCTTTGCGCCCTTTTTTTGGGTTGTCCGCTTTTTCATCCGAAAAATTCACCCGAACAATTTCTCAAAGAACCGGCCCATCCTTCTCTTGAATTTTCCGGGAGGCCTGTATTCGACTGCGGCAATGTTCGCCGCAAGTTGCGTGAACGCAATTGCCGCATCCGAGTTCGGGGACGATATCACTATCGGGTTCTTGTTCGCGACAGACTCTTTGACCTCCCTGTCCTCCGGGATTATTGAGACAATGTTCGCCTCAAGTATTGTTTCCAGGCCCTTCATGTTCGGCTCAATTTTCGAGTTCGTGACGCGGTTCAGGACAACTCCGGTTATGTGCGCTCCATACTCTTTCGCGAGTATTATTGTTTTCAAGGCATCAGTTATTGCCGGCCATTCCGGGTTAGTTACGACCAGGACCTCGTCAGACGCTGCGACTACTGAGAGGACCTCGCTTGAGAGCCCTGCCTGGGTGTCGAGGATGATATAGTCCCCTTTCAGTTTCTCAATCACTTTTTCGAGCCTGTGGTACCGCCTCTTCTTCATGTCGTGTATTGCAATGCTTGCCGGAAGGAAATTCAGGCCAGAGACATGGGTGTGCATTGACTGGTCGAGCGTGTATTCCCCTGCGAGAATGTGGTGGAGTGTCGGGGTCCCTACCGGCGTCCCAAAGTGCATTGTCAAGTCCGGCGTCGTGAAGTTCGCGTCAACAAGGGTCACTTTTCTCCCGAGTTTCGCGAGCGAAATTGCGAGGTTCGCGGCAGTCGTGGTTTTTCCGACTCCGCCCTTTCCGGAAACAATTGCAATCCTTCTTGTCATTTTGGGCAGTAACAATTCCCTCGGGCTTTTATTCTTTTCCCGGGAAGAAACACATTATAAAGGGAATATCTGGACTTTCAGGCGAAATGGCGAAAAAGCACAGGCAAAAGCCTTCCCACTCGAAAATCGAGAGCGCTCCCTCCCTTTCCGGAGCAAAGCAAGGCAGTCCCGAAAAAAAGGCGGGATTCATGAAAACTCCCCTGGGGATTGCCTCTGCAATATTCGTTCTTGCGTTCGTCGCCCTTTTCATTTATTTTGCCCTGCCATTCTTCTCAGGAAACTCGGGAGCCTCCAGGGGAGACACCGTTCTCGTCAACTATCTTGGCAGGTTCGAGGACGGAACCGTTTTTGATACGAATATTGAGGAATCGGCAAAGGCCTCCGGGACTTATTCCTCGGCAAGGGAATACTCCCCAATGGAGTTCGCGCTCGGTTCCAACGCAGTAATCCCCGGTTTCGAAGACGCGATAATCGGGATGAAGCCGGGAGAGAAGAAGACTGTCCGAATTTCCCCAGAGGACGCATATGGCTACCCCCAGAACTCGATGATGCAGAACGTCACTGTTCCGAAATACCTCCTCGAGCCCTATGAGAGCATTCGCGCAAAGGGAATTAACGAGACTGTAGGCTCCAAATCCTCGACAATCTATGGGGACGCATATCTTGTTGACATTAACTCAACTTACGCCCTCTTTGAACTTCGGCCGGAAATAGGGGCCCGCCTCATTTTCCCGACAGGAGTCTCGGCAAAGCTCCTTTCAGTGAGAGAAGCCCCGAACGGCGAACTGGTACTTTTGCTTGATGCGAACCATCCGCTCGCGGGCCAGGCATTGGTCTTTGAGATAACGCTGGTTGAGTTGAAAAAGTCCTCCGCCTAGTTTCCGGAAAGAATTGCTTTTGCAACCTTCTCCCCCAAAAGAGAGGCGAGCTTTTCCTGCCTGGTGTTCAGGACCGCTGATGCGGTTTTTAGGCCCTCGGAATGGAGTTTCCGCGCCCTCACCCTGCCGATTCCTTTCAGCCTGATTAGGTCTAGGAGCTCTTCTTTTATCCCGTGTTCTAGCCTTATCTGGAGCTTCAATAGCTCCTTTGTCTCCTCCCTTTTCCCGGAGAGTTTCGAGAGTTCAGACGCGGAATAGCACACCCAGTCGGAGTTGATGAGCTTTCCCCGGAGGTCTCCTGGCGCAATTCCCCAAGAATCCATTATTTCCTTGTCTGGCGCCTCGTTAATCCATGCCTCAAGGGCGAGAGCGAGCTTCACTGCCCTTGCGAAAATCTCCGCCTCCGGTTCCCAGGGCTCTGGAGGCGCCTTTGGGAGCCCGTCTTTTTCCCTTGAAACCCTCTCCCATATTTTCTCCTCCTCCGCAATCCTGACAGATGGGCCCGGCATTAGTTCAGTTGTCGAGGAAACTAAAACTAGCAAGGGGAACGCGCCGGAAACCCCTTTTGAAATTCCCTCAATTATTTCCTTTGCGCTCAGGGGGTCAAGATAGAGCTCAGCGACCCGCTTTCCAATTGGGGTGAGTGAGATTTCTCCCCCCTTCCTTGGCTTTTCCGAGTTCGAGAGAATTTTTGAGAGCTCAAGGAACCCTCCTTTGGTCCCAGCCCCTTCCCCTTTTCCTTTCCCCGAATAATTGACAAAGCCCCACTCAGAGAGCTCCTCCAAAACGGAGAGAATTGTCCCTTCAACTCTCCCCAACCCCCCGTTCCTGTGGGAATAAAAAGTCTCCTCAAAGAAGGAGAGCAGGCTTTCCAGATTGCTCCCGAATCCGGAGGATATTGCTCCGAGTATTTCCTTTCTGAGGACGGGGGGGCTTCCTAGAAGGGAGGATATCTCCTCAGTTTCCCCTAGAACGTATTTTTCGACAATTTCCAGGCGCGCCCTCTCGTCTTTTGCAATTACAATTGATTCCCCGAGGCTGTCTAATCCGGGCCTGCCCGCCCGCCCGCAAGCCTGCTTGTAGAGGGAGACCGGCCATCCCCTCGGGCCGTCCCCGCCCCAGGTAATCATGCTTTTGAGTATTATTCTTCTTGCCGGAAGGTTCATTCCCGCGACAAGCGTGACTGTTGCCGAAAGCGCCCGTATCAGCCCCTTCCTGAAAGCGTCCTCAACAAGAGTTTTCTGCTCGCTAACAAGCCCCGCATGGTGGAACGCAGTCCCCCCTTTCACGCATTCCGCGAGCTTGACGCACTGATCAGTCGGAATAGGGAGAGCAAAGCGTATTTTTTCAGAGAGCTCTTCTAATGCCTGCTTTTCCTTTTCGCTCCTGGGCGGGAGCTTTTTCTCTAATAGCTCCGCCAAATCCTCCGCAGTCTTCTGCGCGCTCTTCCTTGTGGGATTGAAGACAATGCACTGGCTTTTTCCCTCCAGGCAGTCAAGAACAGCCCCTTCAGTCCCGGGAAGGGCGGTCGTTTTCTCCTCTACCTCGCCCGGATTTTTCTTGTCAAGAACGAACTCTATCCTCTTTCCTGCAATTGTCCCTTCCTTCAGGGGAACCGGCCGGAAATCGCTCTCAACTAGCCCGGAATCCAGCCACTCTGCAAGCTCTTTTGCGTTCCCGACAGTTGCAGAGAGCGCAAGAATCTGGAGGGTTGGGCAGAGCTTTCTCAATTTGACAATAACCATTTCAAGGGTCGGCCCCCTCCCTGAGCTCCCGATTTCGTGTATCTCGTCGGCAACGAGGAGGCCAATGTCCTCAAGCCAGTCCACCCGATGCCTCATCAGGGCGTCTAGCTTCTCCGTTGTGAGGAAAATAATGTCCGCGCCGGATAGCCATCCGTCCTCGGAATCGAGGCCCCCAATGCTCAGGGAAATTTTGAATGTCCCGCCGTATTTCTCCTTGAATTCGGAATGCTTCTCCTGGGAGAGAGCCCGAAGGGGCGTGATATAGACGACTTTCTTCCGAGAGAGCGCGGTGTTAATTGACGCGAGCTCCGCTACAAGCGTCTTTCCGCTCCCGGTTCCCGTGCAGAGGAGGAGGCTTTTTCCGGAGAAAATGCCGGAATTGAGCGCCTCTTTTTGGGGGGGATAGAGGGAGTCCTTCCAGCCCGCCCCTTCCGGAAGCTTTTTTTTCAAGAGGCCCTTTTCAAAAATCTCGGAGACTCTCTTCGGTATTCCTGGCTCTTTCAAGGGGGATTTTGGTTGAATTGCCCGATTAAAAAAGTTGAGATTGCCCTTCCGGTACTTGTCGCTCAGGAAATCAGCTTCCCGTCGCACTCGGCCAGAATTACCTCGAATTTGCAGTATTTCCCGCTGACTGCGGTGAACGCCCTGTTCGCGCAATAGTAGCCGTTCGTCTTGTAGATCGCGGTAATTATCTCAGCCGACCTGTTTCCTATTCTTGTCTGATTCTCGGAAATCGGGTCCCCGGCTTTCGCGACAATTGAGCGTATTCTCGAGGGGAACTGCTTTTCCGAAATACCCGATGTCGCATTTATCTGAAGTGTGCAACCCCGCCCGACCTGGACAAAGTTCTTTCCTGCAACGACCGGTTCGCTTGTGTTATACCCAATTTTCAGGTGGAACTTGTCCCCCCAATATTCCCACTCCTCCAGCCTGAGGGAATCGGGAAGCGGGCCCGCTCCCGCTCTTCCGGAGGAGAGGACCAGGAACACTGCCCCAAAGGACACAATCATTAGTATTGCCCCGATAATTATTACGGTCGATATTGGGATGTCCCCAGGTTTTTTCCCGGAAGGGACCTTCTCCAGGTTCCCCGCGTCCACTGGCGCAGACCTCGCATCACCTCGGCCCCCAGGGTTCCCTTCGCCTCCCGGCTCAGACCTCGCATCACCTCGGCCCCCAGGGTTCCCCCCAGGGCTTTCCAAAGGCCCAAACTTCCCCGAAGAATTCTCCTCTGCGCTCAAGCGGACTTCCTCCTTATTGAGCACCTGCCCGGGGGAAGGAGCCTGTCAATCAGGTCGTCTTTTCCGGAAAATCCGAGGAGCTTCTTTATCTCGGAAACCGCCTCCTTTCTGTCAGTTGAACCCGGCGCAATCTCGACCCTTTCCCCCGGGCATGCCGGAAGGGGCGCGGACCTCGGTTCTCCATCCTTTAGGAAAATCCCGAGCTCAAGAACAGTGTTCTTGAAATAGTTCTTCTTTCCGTAAATCATGAACGCGCCCTTTGGGACATATTCCCCGGGAAGGGCGGTCTTTTTCACCTGCTCTGGTAGGACCCAATAGACATCAACTGAACCGAGCCGGGCCTGCCATGCCCGGGAATATGAGGCGCAAAATGACGCCGCTTCCGAAAGGGTGCCTTGGTCAGATGCACCCCCCCTTATTACGACAAAGGGGCTTCCTGCAGGGTCCGCGTGGAAGACAATATCGTCTTTTCCAGTGTGCTTTTTTATAACGCTCTCGTTGGTCTGGGCGTCCTTTCCGGCAATTACCAGGGAGCCTTTGCTTGAGAAGAAGAAGCGGTATTTCTCCTCATACCATTCTTTCTTTACCCTCTCTTTCGTCCTGCCCTGGGGGGAATCCTTTCGCCCCTGGATTGAAACAAGCGTTTCCTTCAAATGCTCCCTTGTCCTTGCAATCTTTTCCCGGAGCTTCTTCGCCTTGTCGAAATAGATGGAGGCGTTCTCCCGGGCAGTCCTCCTAATATCAATTTCAACTGCTACACCGGATGCGCCTTCGTTTTCAGCGGGAAAAGCCATCTGGAAAAAGTTATATCCGCAAAGGTAAATAAGCTTATTGTGATTTCGGAAAACGGCTTTTATGCCCTGAAAATAGGGTATTTCGGTGAGGGTTTTTTCGGAAGCCAGGTTCAGCCGAATTTCCCGACAGTCGCATCAGTCATGAGGGAAGCACTTTTCAGGGCGGGGACAATTTCCCCCGGAACCCTTGAGAAAATCGCATTTGCGTCAAGGACTGACAGGGGCGTCTCCGCAATTGGGAATGTTTGCAAATATTACGGCAAGAGGCCGATTCTCGGGAGAATAAACAAGTTCCTCCCGGAGACCGTCTGCGCTTGGGGATATTCCCCGGTCCCGGAGGATTTTTCCGAAAGAAGGGACGCTTCCCTGAAGAAATACTCCTATTTCCTTCCGGATACCGGGGAAAATCTTTCAATTATGAGACAAGTCTGCCGGATGTACTCTTCAAAGTCAGCTTCATCCTTCCGAGCTTTTTCCAAGAGAGATAAAGTTGACCGGGGGCCGGGCGCTCCCCTCGCATTTGCAAAAGTCTCAAAGGAAGGGAGTTTCTTCGTTTTCAGGTTCGCGGGAAAAGCTTTCCTTTGGAACCAGGTGAGAAAAATGGTCGGGGCCGCATCAGGGGCAGCCAAGGGAAAAATCGGTCTTTCCTTAATTGAAGAATGCCTGTCCGGGTCCTTTGCCGGGAGGGATGCCGGGATTCCGACCTCCCCTCCCGAAGGGCTTCTCCTCGAATCAATCGAGTATCCGAAAATCTCCTTCATTGAAGAGCCGAAAAAAATCCAGGAGCGATTTTCCAAAACCGCATTTTCCGCCCTCCAAAAATCGCGCGTTCTCTTGGGCCTTGCTTCAGAGGGATTTGGACATTAGTATTTCGTTCGAATATTTCCCCTTGTAGAGGAGATGACCCATCCTTTTTCCCTCCTCAGAAAATCCCGTTCCAGAATAGAGCGCCCTTGCGGGAAGATTCTCCTCGAAAACGCTCAAGGTCGCTATTTTAGCCCCGAGTTTGGTTTTTGCGTCGGAGAGTATTCTTTCAAGGAGCGCCTTCCCGATTCCCCGCCTCCTCTTGTCCTTTGAGACAGAGAGACCTATTGTCGCAACATGGCTCCTTCTTCCCCGCCCTAGTTCGGCCTGGGCCGTTGCCTTGAGTTTCCCTTTCCGGTCGAAAGCGAAGAGAACGACCGCTTTTCCGGCGGAAATTTTCGTGAGGGCGTCAACAAGCCACTTCTCCTCGCTCTCAGGAGTGTTCTTCTCGTTGTTACTAAGCATTGCGTCCTCGTCAACCAGGCTGTTGAAGAATTCAAGGGCCTCCGGCCCGTCCCCGGTCTCTGGCTCCCTTGCGAAAATCCCCGGGGCAATCTCAATTCCCGCACCCATTAGCGCTTCATCCTCTTTCCGGAGAGGGACAAGACGAATTCCGTCTCCTCAGAATCCAATTCGAGCGCCTCTTTTACCGTTGGGTCAATCAGGGCTAGCCTCATTACCGCCTTCCCCTTTGCGAGGGGGAATTTTTTCCTTATTTTTCCGTGCACCTGCTTTCTCAGGCGCCTCTTTTTCACAATTGAGGGGTTGTATTTCGAGAGGGGGTTTGTTATTTTCCCGGCTATTGGCATTCTCCCGTTCTCCTTTGCAACCGAGACCCCTCCGGTCAGAAATGAAATCCGATAGGGCAGGAGGGACTGGCTTCCCGAAGACATTATCCTTCCGGAGACAATGTCCGCGTCCGAGAGCGCCCGATACCCGTCCTTTAGGGAGTTGCCCGAATAGAACCTGAGAATGTTCTCGGAAAGATAGCCGGCGAGCTCTTCTGGCTGGTTTTCAGTCCCCCTGAAAGCGTCCCTTGAGAGCTCCGAACTCCCGGTTGCGAGAATTATCCGGACAGCGTCCTCAAGGTTCCCCCGCCTCTCTTTTGACGTCGCAATTCCCTTCAGGTCCGCTAATCTGAGAGACTCTTTTCCCCGTCCGAGCGCCTCAAGAAGAGTTATTGCCGCCCGGGCATCTCCCCCAGTCTTTTCAGCAATCTCCTCACTAACCCCGCTCTCAAGCGAAATGCCTTCGGCTTTCGAGACCTTTCTCACGAGTTCCTCGATTTCCCCTGTCGAAGGGTTCGAGAACTCTATCTGGATTGTTGAGGTTTTGAGGGGCGAGAGCTTTGGGTTCCATTCCCACCAGTTGGATCCTCGCGCAATCGGAAGGGCTTCAAGGAATGCCGAGATTTTCCCCCCCGCCCTCTTTTCAGTTGAGAAAACCGTTGCCCAGATTGCCTTGTCGTTTGGCTTCTCCCCTGTCTCGGAAAAATACACCTCTTTTAGGAAGGCAAAGACCTTGAACCGGTTGTCCGCCTTTCCAATGAACTTTCTCTCCCATTTTTCGGGATTGAACGGAGCAGTTCTCCCGGAATTGCCCGAGACAATTGCGTTGTTCGCAGTGAGAATTATCGGGTATTTGGACTCTTTTATCAGGGAGGCTATTGCGGAAACCCCCCCATAATCCTTCCTTCCGGAAATTCCGTCAACCTCGTCAACAAGGATTATTTTTTTCCCCTCTCCCGAAGAATCAAAGAGGCTCCTCTGCGTTGCTGCGGAGCCGACAACCCGCTCAATTTCCTTTTTGTTCCTGTAATTGCTCGCATTCGTCTCAATTATCTCCGCTCCCGCCTCCTTTGCAAGGAGATGCGCGGCAGTAGTCTTCCCGACTCCAGGGGGTCCGAAAAGGAGGGCGGCTTTTCCCCCAGGAGCCCAGGAGGAGAACCAGCTCTGAAGAGCCTTGACAGCGGGGCAGTTCCCGGAGAGGTCTGAAAGCCTCCTCGGTGCGTGCTTGTCAACCCAGAGCATTGCCACTTCTTTCCCTTGCAATGCGAAGTATTTAAAATTTGAACGGTCGCTTTTCCCCCAATCCATGCTGAAACTGCTGCCGTTGTTCTCCTATGACACTCCCCACTCAATATTCGCTGCGAGGAAAATTCTCGCAGACAAGCCCAATTTCGTTGCAGTCGAGGTCCCGGAGGAATTCCAGCCAATTCTTGACAGGTTCGCTTCCGGGCGTCTCGGGGAAGGGGGGTTGGTTTCCGCCTTTTCCGGGCGCGGCGTTCCAAAGGGCGCTCTTGACCGGGGGAAAAAGCTCCTGTTCGGAAAATCCGAACCCAACTATCTCCTGCCTGACTTTGGCTCTCCCGGGCATTCAATAGAATACATTGCAATTGCCGCGAAAAAGGTCGGAGCGAAGCTTGTCGCAGTTGACATGACGTTCGCTTCAGCGGAAACCGCGATTGACGGAATGCTTGTCCATACCAAAAAGGGGAGGCGGGCCGCAATTGAGAGGGCGAAAAAGTCCCTTGGAGCCCCCGACCGCGGCCTCTCAACTTTCTTCGAATTCGTTTATTCTCCGTTCTATTTCTTCGAACTCCTGATTGGCCACAGGCCCAATAGGGACCCCCCGGGAAAGCACCCGTCCGGCTGTCCGATATGCACTGCCGGAATATACTGGGAGCGCTCTTTCTACGAGGCATATGCACTTTTCACGAACCTGTTCCACCCGATTGGGGAGGCGAAATATGTCCCCGCAATGAAATATTTCGAGACTCTCCGGGAGAGGAAAATAGCGAGAAAAATAGCAAGAATCTTGATTAACTGGAAAATAGCATATCCGAAAAAGCCCGAGCCAAGAGTCCTCGCAATAACGCACCTGTGGCACTCGCGGGAAGTCAAAAGAAGGCTCGCTCAGATGGGCTTTCAGCCGGCATATATCTAGTATTTTCGCATTCCCTGCTGTTGCTGCTGGGGAGGGGCCGGAGGCTGCTGCTGTTGCTGTTGGAGATATGGATTGTTATACCCAATTCCCAATTGGGCAGCGTTCACACCCCCCGAATATCCTTGGGTATTTTGCGGAGGCTTTGAGAATTTCTTCCTATAGACAATGAAATAATATCCCGCCCCGCCGACCGCTCCTAGCCCGGCAAGGACTAGGAGAGTTGCTGCGCTGTCCGGTTTCTGGCACTTGACTTCGGCAACATCCAACTCGTTTAGGGCCTGGGTGTAATAGCTCTTTGCGGTTGTCAGTTCCCCCCGCTCAAGCCTCTCCCTTGCGTTGTTGGCAAGAGTTGTCAGTTTGTTGAGGTTGTAGAACCTGCAGTCGGCCGATACCGTCTGTATTTCGTCAATTATCCCGTCAATATTCTTCTTCAGGCGCGCCTTTTCAGAGGACACAACAATAATGTCCGTTTTGTATAGTGTCTCCTCCCCGGTTGATTCCGACTTTACAGTCACCCCTGTCGCAATTTTCGAGCCCTCGACAACGTCTTCGCTGAGAGATATTGTAAAGTTGACGCTCTGGCTCTTTCCCGGCTCTATTTCGAGCGCATCAGGCGTTATTTTCACCGGGCCGGCCGGGGAAAATGAGAACCGCTCTTTCAATGGCCCGATGTTCCTGAACTTGAGCTCAATTGTCTTGTTCTCCCCCTGTTCGAGCTTTGTCTGGCTTGAGAACGGGTTCACGAGTTCGACTAGCGCGCTCCGAACGGAGACTGCGAACTGGGTGGAGGCGACAATCGGCTCGCCCGTCACATCTGTCGTCGTCGCCTCTATCTGTATGGGTTCCGCGTTCGGCTTTACAATTGTCCCCCTGTCGCTAACCGAAACATTGAACAGGAGGCTTCCCTTGGAGGGGATTTTCGCAAAAGTCCCGCCCGGAAACTCGACCCTAAATGAGGTTGTCCCAGAAGTCCGTAACGAAACCTGCTTTTCTGACGGGAAGTTGCTTGTTAGCTTCATTGTCGCGTTTCCCGTGCCTCCCTTGGGTATTGAGATGTTCTTGTCAATTGCCTCTATGAAAAAGGACCCGCTTTTTCCCGAGACCTGGACAGTCGTCCTTTCCGATTCGAATGTCGCGCCGTTGAGAGTGCTAAGGGAGAAAACGTAGAGGGAGACTGACCCCTCAGAGAGGGTGCAGTTTGCGAGAGCCTTCTCTTCCGCGCTATTTACCTTGGAAAGGAGGGTTCCTGCGGCAACGCTCTTGTTCTTGCTGGAAATGAAATTCGAGACATCTGTCTCAAGCCCTGTCCCGTTACCGAGACCGGAGGCTCCGGCTGAAATCGAATCCGCCATTGACGGGTTCTCAAGGACCGCGCTCAGGACAAGCCAGAGCTTTCTCAGGTTCGGGCTTCCCTTGCAGGCGAGCTTCTGGAAAAAAGTCTTGTTGGAGTATGTCTGGGTTCCGAAAGCGGACATTTTTCCGTGGGGAAAAACGCCCATTTTCGAATAGGGCTCGGGCACAACTGTCCAATAGACCTTTTCAGCGGGAGCGGAGCCGGAAACGCGTATGAGGGTTGTCACATCGAACTCCTCTCCTGCCGGAACTGAGAATACGGAGGTGTATGCCTCCGGGAAAACAAGTATTGTCTTTGCCACCGAGAACGACACCGGGATGTTTTTCGTTTTTTGCGTTCCTGACGCCTTTGCCGAAATTGTCGCATTCGCAGAAAGCGGGGCTTCTGCGGGAGAAATGCTTAGGGAGAAGATACCCGTCTCCCCCGGGGAGAGCGCGCGGGTTGTTGTCGATGATGTCTGCCATCCCGTTGGCAAGCCCTCAAAAGAGAGCTCATAATATTCCGTTATGCTCCCCTTGTTCGTAATGTTTATCCGCACATCCGTTCTGGTTCCTGACGAGAGCTTTATCTGCCCCGGGGAATCCACCCTGATTGAAAAGTCGTTCGGTTTGAGGACCTCAGGCGGAAAGAGTCCGTACACCGTTCCTGACGCCGCGTCAGTGACTGCGACTTGGAAGGACAAGGGGTCGTCTGACGAATATATCTTGACTGATGATGCCTCGAAATAGTCGCCGGCCGAGTTCGCATATATTGTCTCGAACGGAGTCCCTGCTTTGGAAATGAAAAGGGTTGTCTTGTAGACAACGCTTCCGTCCGTCTTGCATCCTGAGCTCCCGGAGACCGCCCCCTGGAGAATTTGCCTGCCCGTCTCATCATTGTATTTGACTGAGAAACCCTTCCGGTCAAGAACGCACGGGCAGGCTTTCACAGTCAGGGAATCGGTGGTGTTCGCAGTTATCCCGTTTATTGTTATTCTTGTAGAGAATGCGCCCGATGCTATTTTCGGGGCTGGGAAGAAGAGGGATGCGCCCTCCTGATAGAACGTTTTGTAGAGAGTCCCGCCCCCTGCAAGATATGTGCCTTGGGAATCCGGAGTGAAGTTCCCGGGGAAATTGACGTCAACCCGGACGGAATTGTTGAGGTTTGCCGGAAGGCAGATTTCAGAGAGCTTTGCCGAAAAGTCAAAAGGGCAAGCAATCACAGTCCCGCCAATGTTGCATTCGACTGGCGAGAATGCCGGAAGAAGGGAAATGAAAACTAGAATTGCAGAGAAGACAACCGCCCCTCTCAGTTCCCGTCTTTCCCCCATCACTTGCTATCCCTTTCTCCCAAAGCCCCGAGGGCGGAGATTTCCGCCAAAAGGCCGTCCAATTGTATCCTTTCGTTCGCCCCGGAAAGGAGCCGAAATGAGTATTCGGAGAGGAGGGCGACAATTGCCATTTTCCGCTTCTCGGGTATTTTGAGGGAGAAGACTTCCCTGTGAAAAGCCCGTATTATCTCCTCCCCGGAGAGCGCGTCCTCAATAACCGCCTCCCCTAGAAGGATCCGGGCGTCAGAGAACCGCCCCTCAACTGCCGAGAGCTCTAGGACTTTTATCACCTTCTCAGGCGCGAGCATTCTTGCGACAGAATAGACATGCTTTTCAGTTATTTTCTTCTCCCCGACGCTCGCCCCCTGGAGAATGTTTGTCGCGAACCGGAGGTCCCCCTCAGAGAGCTTTGCAATTGCGCCAACTGCGGATTCGTCAAGCTTCAGGCCCTCGCCTTCCGAGACCCGCTCGACATATTTCCTGACATCTTCCTCCTTTAGGGCCCTGAAGCGGAATGTCGCGCACCTCGATTGGATCGGGTCAATAATCTTATTCACATAATTGCATGAGAGGATGAACCGGCAGGTCCCGGAGTATTTCTCCATGGTCCTCCTAAGCGCGTTCTGCGCGTCCCTAGTGAGGGCGTCGCACTCGTCAAGGAAAATTATCCGATATGCCCCGCCCCCGACAGGAAGAGTTCTCGCGAAATTCTTTATCTTGACCCGGACAACGTCAATTCCCCTCTCGTCCGAAGCGTTCGTCTCGAGGAAATTCTCCTTCCACTTGTCCTTTCCGAAAAGCTCCCGCGCAATTGCGACAGCGGCGGTAGTCTTTCCCACTCCCGGGGGCCCGGAAAAGAGCAGGTGGGGTATGCTTCCCGACTTTACAAGGGCTTCGAGGCGGGAGACCGTCTCCTTCTGCCCAATGAACTCCTTCAATGAAGATGGTCTGTATTTCTCAGTCCAGACAATATTATGCGAATTTTCCCTTTCAGCCACGCTTTTCACCATCCATCCCCCATGTTTTTAAAAACTAGCACGAATGTTCCCCGAAAATGGTTGACTTGAAAAGCGGAACGGGCCCCCTGGTGGCTTTCCTTATAGGCGCAATATCCCCCTTCCTCCCGAGTTTCGGGGGCTTTCCCTTTGTTGCAATGGGCGCAGCGACAATTGCGGCAATAGCAATCCCCTCGAAATCCAAGGGGAACATAATCCTCTCAATGCTGGTCTGGGTCCTCTCCTTCGCCCTTTTCTCATCAATTTTCTCGCAAATAGGGGTTGCCTGAAAATGTCATATAGGACCCACTACTCTTCGGCCCTCTCGCCCGAAATGGACGGGGAGACAGTCTCCGTTGCCGGATGGGTCGCAAGCTTCCGGGACCTGAAAAAAGTCAGGTTCCTAGTCCTCCGGGACAGGACAGGGACAGTCCAGATTGTCGCGAATTCTGAAAACCCCGAATTCGAGAAATTCTCAGGAATTGGCCAGGAGGACGTTCTTTCAGTGACGGGAAAACTTGTCAAGAGCAAGGCGAACGCGGGGTTTGAGATTGTCCCTTCAGCAGTCGAGATTGTCTCGAAATCAGCCCAGCCCCTTCCTCTGGACCCCTCAGAGAAGACTCCCGCCCTTTCGGACACCCGCTTTGACAACAGGTTCCTCGATTGCCGGCGGAAAAAGGTCTCGGATATTTTCATCCTTAATTCAGAGCTCTTGGCAGAAGCCAGGAAATTCTTCAGGGAGAACGGGTTTGTCGAAATAAACACCCCGAAAATCGTTGCCGCAGGAGCGGAGGGCGGAGCAACTCTTTTTCCAGTCAAATATTACGACAGGGAAGCGTATCTCGCCCAGTCTCCCCAGCTCTACAAGCAAATGATGATGGCCTCCGGAATTGACCGGGTGTTCGAGATTGCCCCGGCATACAGGGCGGAGAAGAGTAACACAACAAGGCATCTTTCCGAATTCATCTCAGTTGATTGCGAGCTCTCTTTCATTAGGGATGAGAACGACGTAATGGACATGATGGAGGGGATGGTGAAAGCCCTTGTCCGGAGGACTGCCGAGATTTTCCCGGACAGGGCTCTCCCAAAGACGGACTATTCCTTCCCGAGAATTACCTGTGCTGAGGGGGCACGGCTCCTCGGAAGGGCGCCCGGAGGGGACTTTTCAAGCGAAGAGGAGAAGGCTCTCGGAAAACTGATGGCTGAGAAGGGAATCGACTTTTTCTTCCTGACAAAGTACGATTCGGACATAAAGCCCTTCTACATAATGGAGGATTCGGAAAACCCCGCTGTCTGCAGGTCGTTTGACCTAGAATTCCGGGGGCTTGAAGTTACGAGCGGGGGGCAGAGGGAGCACAGGCCGGAGGAATTGAGGAAAAGGATTGAAAAGCTCGGGCTTGCGCCCGCGGATTTCGAGTTCTATATTGCGAACTTCAGGTACGGGATGCCCCCGCACGGGGGATTTGGCTTTGGGATTGCCCGTTTCATCCAGATGATGCTCGAACTCGAGAACGTGAAGGAGGCTGTCCTCTTCCCGCGCGACCTCTCAAGGCTCGTCCCGTAAGCGCCACCGGAAAATTAATTAAGGGCAAGCGGGCTTTCCGACCGGCCCCGAAATGGAAGAGCGGAAAACAAAGTTCAAGCTCCACCCGATAAAGATGGCGAAGAAGGTGAAGCGGGTTGTCGCTGAGAAGGAGAGCTTTCCCTTGGTTCTTGACAAGAAGAGCTACCTTTTGATAAAAATAGATTTCAGGAAAAGGGAGCTTGCCGTCGGAAGGTGCAAGACGGATCACGTCCTCACCCACGAGTTTCGGGGGAAAACGGCGAAACAACTCTCAAAAGCGGTTGTTGCATCCGGCCTGATAACGAGAATGGATCACGCGGCATATCTGGGGCGCGAGCTCGCCCGGGCGGAACTCGCTCTCCGGAACCCGAAGAATCCGAAATTGAAATACATACAGGACGCGGCCTGAACGGAACCCATTTTCTTCCAAGTCCTCCTCAGAGGATTCGAGCCCTGCTCGAAAAATCCTGCCTGCGGGCTGGATGTCCCGATTGCAATCGCGATCCGGTCTGCAGACCGGACCCTGAAGGGCAAATCCGTTTGGTCCTCAGACCATCGGTGCCTCAGCACGGACACGGGCGTAAGAAAAGACGAGCCTCTTTTATTTGATGGCGTCAATGACGTGACCAGTTTTTTTCTCAGCCAAGCTCTCTGAAGAATTCAACCGTCCTTCTAATTGCCTCCTTCTCGATTCCGGGGAGCTTCTCACCCGTGGAGGGGTTCCTCCAGCCGTGCCCGGAATCCAGGAACACGAGCTCCTTTTTCTCCGAAGAGAGCCTTCTGAAAAAGCGCTCAACTGCGGGAATTGATATTACCTTGTCGTGCTTTCCCTGGAGAATCAGGAGAGGACAGGAGATTTTCCCGGCAAGCCCGGCCGAATCCCACAGAAGCGTCTCCTCGAGGAACTTTCCCGAAAGGATTGCTTCTTCCCCCGTCGGAGGGTGAATGTTCCTGAAGAGGTCGTCCCCGACCGGAGCCCATTTCTCCGCCTCCCAAAATATGCTTTCCTTCGGGGATACTGAAGGGTTCCAGAAAACCGCCCCGACGCAATCGCGATTCCTCTCTCCTGCGAGAATTCCAGAAGCGACAATTGCCCCGAAGCTTGAGGCGAAAACTGCGAACCTGCCGGAGGGAAGGGCGCTCTCAGCAGTTGCGATTGTTTCCAAAAGGCCCTCCTTTGCAAAAACCGGCTTTTTCCAATAGGAGAGCTCAGGCAGGATTGGCGCAAATCCCAGTTCCCTGAAAATTTCTGCCCTCTCAGAATAGCGTTTCCTCTCAGAAGAGAATCCGGGAAGGGTCAGTATAGGAACATTCCTCAAATCGCAGAAATCCACTCCGCGGTCAGGTTCATTGCAAGCCCGGCGGACCTTTTGTCCTGCCTCTCGGTTCCAGGAAGCCACCACACATGCCCGACCTGTCCGAGGGATATGAGAACCTTTTTTCCGAAAGGGAGGAGGGAAAAGAGCCTCTCTGATTGGGATAGCGGGACGTTCGAATCCTTTTCCCCGTGGATTATCATGACAGGGCAGTTTATTCTCCCGGCAAAGTTCTCCGCACAAGTCGCCCCAGCTTCACTCAGGAATTTCTGGGAGAGCAAGTATTCCCGCTCCTCGCCCCTAACGGACCTCCTGAACCTGGCAAAGCCCGTCTCTTTCAGGGACCTTTTTTGTGCGGCCGATAGCCGGTTCCGCTCCGAATTGCTCTCAGAGGGGAAACTCAGGGGATACCAGAGAGCAATTCCCGATATATTTTTCGAGAATGCGAGATTGGCAATTAGCCCGCCGAAACTGGCTCCGACAAGGAATATTTTTTCATGGGTTTTCGAGAAGAAGGCCACGATTTTCCTGAGCTTTTCGACCTCGTTCTCTATTGAGAGCTCTCCGAATTCTGAGAATTTGTTCCTGGAGAAACCAAGCTCATAGCCGAAGGACGAGACGCCCCTCTTTGCGAGCTTTTCTTTCAGGTGCAGGAATTCTGAGGGGAGCGCAGTGTATCCGTGGACGAGTATTGCGACCGAGTCCGACCTTTTTTCAGGGCCAAATAGAACCCCTTCAATCCCCTTTCCGATTTCAACGGTTTTTTCAGCCAATTTCGGGGGACTCTCCCGCAGGCCAGGTTTTATTCCTTTTGCCCATTTGCCCCCCAGGCCACCTAGGAAACATAGTCCGCTCTTATTAGAACCGGGGGCGTTATCATTTCCCCGCTGCGTTCAACCCCGTCCTTTGCAACCCTTATCTCCTTTAGGATTTCGAAAATGTTCCCCGCAACAATGCCTGATTTTAGCGCCCGCCCCTTTCCGGAAAAGACGTTTTTTGCCTCAACTGAGAAATCCCCGGAGAACGGGTTTATTGTGTGCGTTCCGGAAAACCAGAGGATTTTGATTTCAGCTTCCTTTTCCAATTCGTCCTTTCCAATCCTTCCTGGGGAGAGAACGAGGTTTGTCGGGGCGATTTTGGGGATGGAGGAGGACCCCCTCGAAGCGTTCCCGGTGCTCTTGGTCTTCATTTTAAGGGAAGTCTCCCAGTTTGTGAGGAAATTTTTCAGGACGCCCTTTTCAAAAACAGCCGTTCTTTTGGAGGAGACGCCCTCAGAGTCAAAGGACGAGCTCCCAAGCCCACCCTCAAGCAGGCCGTTGTCTTCAAGAGTGAGGTCGTCTGAAAACATTTTTTCCCCGAGCCTCCCCGAGAACGCCGAGTTCTTCCTGAAAACGTTCTCCCCGTCAATTGAGGGGATTAGCGCGCCTGAGAGAAGCCCTTCGACCGCATATGGATGGAGGAGCATCAAAATACCCTTTCTTGTGCCGAACGCTTCCTGCCCCTTTCCGAGGACTGCCCGCTCTCCAGATACCCTCCCAATCTCAGAATAGTCAAGAGAGTCCTCCCTCAACGCCTTGCTCTCAAAGCCAGTCGAGCTCCCTGAAGAGGAATAGCTTCCCGCGGAAACAGATGTCCCCTTCTCCTCGAGAAGAAGGCCGTTTGTGTTGGCAACAATTGTCTTCCCAATACCTGCCGAAACTCCCGCATAGGTCGGTCTCGCCCCAGCCCCCCTCGAGGCTGAAATTATTTCCTTCACCCTGTCGATAATGTCCTTTCCGGAGATTTCCCCAATTTTCGGATAATATAGCCCGTCCACTTTCGGAACCCTCGTTTTCCCGGGAAGGGCGGGGAGTTCTCCCCCAATTCTCGAATTCAGGACCGCTTTCCTTGCGACAAGGGGCGCCTTTTCAGGGGAATTCCCAAAGGAAAATCCGACCTTCCCCTTCCTGATTACGCGTATCCCGAAACCGAACGATTCTCCTTCCCTCACTTCAGAGAGCTTTCCGGATTCTGAGGATATTGAAACGTTCTTTCCAAGTGAGACAAAGACCTCGGCCGAGTCCGCCCCCGCCCTTTTGCATTCCCGAAGGATTTTCTCAGCGTCAATTTTTTCCATTCAGCCGGTCCCTCCGACGACTGCTGTCGCCCTGAAATGCGGTCCTCCGCTTCCTACAGGGACCCACTCCCCGTTCTTCCCGCAATGGCCGGACTCTATCTCAAGTCCGTCTGAGACATAATCAATTGATTTCAGGGTCTCAAGGGTTTTTCCGAGGAGGGAGACATCCCTGATTTTTCCGGCAAGCTCGCCTCGTTTTATCAGGAACCCTTCAGTTGCCGCGAAATTGAAAGTCCCATCTGACGTCTGGGCAGTCCCGCCTGAAGACCCAATTAGATATACCCCTTCCTTTGTCTCCTTCAGAATTTCCGAGAACTTGGTTTTCCCCGGAAGGGCATAGGTGTTCGACATCCGGACATTGTTGACTTCCGCCCAGGAGTTCCCGGTAGATTCGCTCCCGGTCTGCCCCGCGGAGTTCCTTGACTGCATGTATTTCAAAAGGGACCCTTTCCTGATTATTGTCGTCAGTTCCGATTTCGCCCCGTCCCTGTCAAACCCCCTCGTTCCATAGCCCTTCTGAAGTGTCTTGTCATCGACAATTGTCACGAGGGACGAGCCGATTTTTTTCCCCAATTTTCCCCGAAGGATTGAATCCCTGTTCGCAATATGGTCGGCTTCCGCCATGTGCCCGACCGCCTCATGGACGAACGTTCCGACCAGTTTCGGGTCCATTATCACCTGCATTTTCCCCGAGGGCGGGCTTTTAGCAAGAAGGAGGGACTGCGCCCTTTTCGCGCAATCTTTCCCGAAATCCGCCCCAAGGGCTTCAACAGTCTCAAACCCCGCAGTCTCCCGCTTGGAACTGAAAGCCCGCTGTATCAGCGTCCCTTCCCGCGCAATGCACGAGAGGAAAATCCCGCAGATCGCTATTTCCTGCTCTAGGAAGAGGCCTTCTGATGTCTCAAGCGCAATTTTCGATTTGGAGTCGGAATATCCGAGGTCAGTATTGACCCCCTTCGCTCCCCGAAGAATTTCCTTCGCTTTCGCGAGCTTTTTCCCGATTTCAATTGTCTCGGGGTCCTTTTTGAAAAGAGTCCTGTATCCCGTCTTTCCCTTGGAGAATCCCCCGAGCGAATATCTCTCCCCCTTTTTCAGGTTCCGCGAGAGCTTCTCTGCGCTTTCGCAGGTTTTCCTCAAGAGCCCCCTGGTTTTTCCCTCCTCCGTTGTCTCGGAATAGCTCCACGCTCCCGAATGAAACGCCCGTATCCTGAATTTCCTCGAAAAGCCGTCCTTTGCTTCAATTACTTCCCCGTTCCTCAGGCGAAGGGCGGTGAGGCTTCCCCGGGTCTCCTCAATGTCCCAATAATCAACCGAATCAGAGAATTGCATTGTCCGCCGGCTGGAGGGAACTGCCAGTATTATAAAAATACCTAAACCAAAACCATTTTAACCGCACTCTAGAGCCCTTTCCCCAATGGCCAAGCTTTCTAAGATGCCCAAAATGGAGTCAGACAGTCTCCTGATAAAGGACCTTCCGAAAACGACTGCCGAGATTCCCGTCCCGAAATCAATTATTGAGCAGGTAATTGGCCAGGACAAGGCTGCCGAAATTATGAGAAAAGCCGCATCCCAGCGAAGGCACGTCCTCCTGATTGGGGAACCGGGGATTGGAAAGTCCCTCTTGGCTCAGGGAATGGCTGAGTTGATTCCGAAAGAGGAGTTGGAAGACATTGTCGTCCTCCCAAACGCCCTTGACGAGAACACCCCGATTGTGAGAAAAATGCGGGCGGGCCACGGGAAGATGCTCCTTGAGCGGGCAATGGGCGAAGTGAAGAATGTTGAAGGGGTCAGGCGGACCCTTTTCCTTGTTCTTTTCGGGGCAATTGCCGCAATTACCGGATACTATTTCATTGTCCAGCAGCAGCCCCTGATTCTTTTCGGAGGGATAACCGCATCAGTCTTCCTTTTGATGGGAATGCAGTATACAAAGAGGGCGAAGAACGTCATCAACGTCCCGAAAGTGATTATTTCAAGGAAGCGGATTGACAACGCCCCCTTCATTGACGCTACCGGCTCCTATGCGGGAGCGCTTTTGGGGGATGTCCGGCACGACCCCTTCCAGTCGGGGGGGTTGGAGACCCCTGCGCACGAACGGGTGGAACCGGGAGCAATACACCGGGCGCACAAGGGCGTCTTGTTCATTGACGAGGTGGCAACGCTCACAAGAAGGACGCAAATTGAGCTCTTGACCGCAATGCAGGAGAGGAAATATGCGATTTCCGGGAAATCCGAGCGTTCGTCCGGGAGCATGGTGAAGACTGAACCCGTCCCTTGCGATTTCGTCCTCGTTGCCGCCGGGAACCTCCCGACTCTTGGGACAATGAACCCCGCTCTCCGCTCAAGGATACGAGGGTATGGCTATGAGGTCTATATGGAAGACACTATGCCTGACACTCCGGAGAACGAGGCCCTACTCGTGAAATTCATTGCGCAGGAAGTTGCAAAGGACGGGAAAATCCCCTCGTTTGACTCCTCCGCAATCAAGGAAATAATTATTGAAGCCAGGAAGCGGGCCGGAAGGAAGAACCACCTGACATTGAAGCTGAGAGAACTAGGGGGCCTTGTCCGGGCGGCGGGAGATGTTGCAAAGACCAAGGGAGCGCGGATTGTCTCCTCAGAGCACGTCTCAGTTGCAAAGAAGCTTGCTACAACCCTCGAACAGCAGGTTGCGGTGAAGTTCACTGAGAAGAAAAAGGAGTATCAGGTAATTCTCAATTCAGGGGCAATTGTGGGGCGCGTCAACGGCCTCGCGGTCATCGGGACTGATTCGGCAATAGTCCTTCCAATTGAGGCGGAGGCAACTCCCGGAGGAAGGAAGCAAGACATTGTCGCGACCGGGAAACTCGGGGAAATTGCAAAAGAGGCAATAAAGAACGTGAACGCGGTAGTGAGGAAGCTCTATGGGAAGAATATTGAAAAGTCCAGCGACCTCTATGTCCAGTTCCTCCAGACATACGAGGGAGTTGAGGGGGACTCGGCCTCAGTCGCGGTAGCGACCGCAATAATTTCGGCGTTCAGGAAGGAGGCGGTAAACCAGTCAATAGCAATGACTGGAAGTCTCTCTGTCAGGGGCGAAGTCCTACCAATCGGAGGGGTGACTCCCAAGGTAGAGGCCGCGATTGCCGCCGGAATGACTGCAGTAATTATCCCGGAATCGAACCTAAAGGACCTGATACTTTCTGAAGAGGACCGGAAGAGGATAAAAATAATCCCGGTCAGAAGGATTGAGCAAGTCCTAAAGCACGTGTTTGTCAAGAAAGGGAAGAGTCTTCCAGGGGTTTCAAGGGTTGCAAAGCCCGCCCCGGCTTGATTTTAGGAAATTTTGCCGGAATTGGCCCGGAGAAAATAGAGTCAAATTTCCAAGGAAAAATCCCTAGAACCTGAATGGGCTTCTCGGATATCCGCCCATTGGCTGCTGCTGGGGCGCCGGTGCCGGAGCGGAAGGGGCCTGGGCAGACATCTGGGCAGAGGGCATTTCGTCATGTCCCCCTTCTTTCAGTTCTTCAGTATCCTCCTGGGCGCGACCGAGCTCAATATTCTGGGAAATTATCACAATGTCCCCTATTGCCCGAACCGCCTTGTGCGGGACAATTACTGCCCGGACGTTCGAGAGCGCTTCCCTGAGCATTGACTGGGGAGTAGATTTGATTACCCATCCATGTATCATGAATTTTCCGAGGACAACGTCTGAAACCTTGCCGAAATAGGCGCCGGCATCGGTGAAAACGTCCTTGTCATACATTTCTGAGATTTTCATTATTGTTGCCATGTCGGGATTAGGGTGTTTCGGATTATATATAACTTTTCTGGCTAATCCAGGGCTTTAAACCCTGTTTTATCCCCTCTGAAATATTTTAAACACCGAAAAGCCCCTGTGTTTCAGGGAAATGGGAATAATAAATTCAATTACGGAAGCTTTAAATAAAAACCTTTTCAGAGTGGTTAATAACATGCCATTAGCGAAGAAAAAGGCAAAACCAGTAGTTGTCGGAATTTCCTCCTTTTCCGGCGCGGGAACCTCGACTGCAGTGGAGAACGTCGCGGAAATGCTGAGGGAGCAGGGCCAAGAGGTGGAAACTCTGAACTACACATTCACCAATTTATCTCAGGATCTCGGAATGGGTTTCGACGATTTCAGGGCGTTGGCTGAAAAGGACGAGACATATGATTTCGGAATAGACCTTTTGATTAGGAGACGGGCGGAAAAAGCCCTCTCTGAAGGCAAATCGGTTATTGCCGGCTCCCGGATTGCCGACTGGGCTCTTGGAGGAATCGGAGACCTCTATGTCTGGATTGACCTCGATTCGGATGTCCGGGCCGGAAGGATTTACCAGAGGGAGCAGGACGTGCGGGCAGGAAAAGTCCCGAATGCAAAGCCTAGATATAAGGAAGGGGTAACTCTTGAGGAAATCAGGGCGAAATCGGATTCGAGGGACGCAGACGACCTTGCAAGATACAAGAGGTTCTATGGTATAGACCTCCTTGACAATTCCTTCTGCCAGGCGAAACTCAACAGCGGAACTGACGGGCCTGAGGCAATTGCAACGAAGATTTATTCGAAACTTACTCAGCAGATAGGCGCCCCAAAATCGGGGGAAGACCGATGGAAGAAAATAGAGACTGTCGCATCCCCGAAATATTCTTCAATTGAGGAGAAAATGGGGAAGGTTTTCGAGAAATACGGCGTAGCCGTTAGAGGCAATTGATTTAACCCCCTTCCCCCGTTCTTACGGAATGCCCCCAAAAGAGCTCTTCATTCTCCCAATATCCCACATTGCTCCCGAGAGCAGGAGCCGTGTCCGGGAGGAAATGAACAGGATTGCCCCAGACATTCTCGCAATTGAACTCGATCCCCAGAGGCTGATTGCCCTCCTCGAGGAGAGGCGGACCGGGAAAAGGAAGGCGAATTTTTCCCTGTTCCACCTGAGGGAGTTCCTCCTTGTCTTTGTCCTCTCGAAAATCCAAAAGTTCCTGGCGGAGAAGATTTCCCAGACTCCCGGAGAGGAGTTCCTGGTAGGAATAGATTCCGCAGTTGAAAGAAGGATCCCGGTCGCTCTCGTTGACCGGGACATTTCAGTTACTGTAAAGCGCCTCTTGTCCGAACTGAGGCTCCCAGTAATTGGGCACCTGATCTGGTTCTCCCTATTCGGAAAGGGGGGGAAAATTGAGATTGACATTGCAAGGGTGCCAGAGGAGAGGATTGTAAGAAAGCTCCTCTTCCAGCTGAAAAGGGAATTCCCGGGGATTTACAAGGCATTGGTTTCCGAGAGGGACGCTTTTATTGCCGGAGAAATCGGGAAAATCCCGGAGGAAAAGCGCGTTCTCCTAATAGTCGGGGCGGCGCACGTCCCCGGCCTTCGGAGGAAATTCCCGGAAGCAAAAATCTTATAGCCCGGAAAACCACCTCCCTTTGGATGTTCAGGAAAAAAAAAGGGGGTGCCTTCCTCGGTTCCGGAAAATTCCTCTTCTCCCTCACAGAAATCTGGCAGCTACTTTTCTCCGCGCTCGTAATATCCGTAATATTCGCATATCCCTATCCGGCCTGCTCCGGCCTCTCAGACACCCCCTGCATTGCGCTCTCGACAGCCCTCCTCTTCCTGATAGTCGGCTCCGCCTTCATTGTCCATGAATCGAGCCACAAATTGACTGCCCAGTATTTCGGCGTATGGAGCGAATACCGTATGTGGGCGGAAGGGCTGATCCTCGCTCTTGTAATGAAAATCCTGGCGGGCTTCTCCTTCATTGCCCCCGGAGCCGCATATTTCGAGCCCTACAAGAGGAAAGGTCCCCTCTCGGCGTTCTTTGCCGAGAACTATCTGACGAAAGACGAGGTCGGGAAAATCGGCCTTGCGGGCCCCTTGTCAAACGTTGTCCTCGCCCTCCTGTTCTTTGCGCTCTCCCCCTTCCTCGGCCCGATTGCATATGCGGGAATTGAGATAAACCTGGCTCTCGCAATGTTTAACCTCATCCCAATACACCCGATTGATGGGGCTAAAATATTCTCCTGGAGTTGGCAGGTCTGGCTCGCGCTCCTGGGGCTTGTTTTCGCTTTCCAGTTCTTCCTAGTTCCCTACTAATTCCGCGGATATCCGGAATGGGGCGCAGTCCTGGGAGTTTTCCCCCTTTCGGAAGCTTCTTCGGAGAACCAGACAACTGCCCTGACATTCTCCTCGCCCGAGTACGACGTTGAGAGCGCCTCCATTATCCCGGCAATTACTAGCCAGCCCTTTGTAAGAATGTCCTTTCTCCTGATTCCCTCCCTCCTGACAACAACGGGCCCCTTTTTCACGACTTTTCCTTCAAGAAGCGCCCTCTCCTCGAAATCCGAGAGGGAGACTTTTGCCAGGACCTCCTGCCCGTCCTCTTCACGGTAGAAATGGGGGAAATGGTCGAGCTTCTTTTTCAGGTGGGAGAATTTTATCCCTTTCAGTTCGGCGAGCGTAATGAAACTGGGCGAGTTGAACCGCCCCTTTCCCCCCTCGAAAACCTCCCTGACATATTCGCTTGCGTCGTCCGGAAGCCCCCTCACTCCCGCGACAGGGGAGAAGCCGGTGTAGTTTCTGACTCCGAAGAAGAGCCCGAACAGGTTGTACGGCCTCCCCTCGTTTCCGAGATCCTCTATCCTGAGAGCGGGCCTCCATCTGCCGGAATTGTCCCTGTATTCAACCCAGCCGGAAATCCTAGTTACAGTCTCCATTGAGGCAAACAGGTCAATTGGTAAAAGTTTTAAACAATCCGGTTTTCAGGCTCTTCATAATGGCATCCTCAAATGAAGGCAGGCTTCCCTCGGGAGGAGGGGGCTTTATGAGATATTCGGAAGACTTCAAGAGCGCATTTGAGCTTACTCCCGAAACCGTTATTGCAATCTGCGGCGGAGTAATTGTGCTTGAGCTAGTCCTCCGGTTCACTCTCCGGCTCTGAACAGGGAAAGTTTCCCGAATGCCGACAAGAAGGATTTCTTCCCCGCGGTTCGGTCCAGCAGGAGTCCCTCCCTCATGTTCCAGCACCCTGGAGGCGGTGTCCTATGTCAGGAAAATAGGGCTCTTGGCCCTGGAAATAGAGTTCGTCCGGGGGGTGAAAATGGGGGAGAAATTGGCGGGCGAAATTGGCGCACTTGCCAAAAGAGAGGGAATTTCCCTTTCCTGCCACGCCCCATACTGGATAAACTGCTCCGCATTGGAGGAAATAAAGATTACGAATTCAATAAGGCACCTGACCGACTGCGTGAAAGTAGGGGATGCTCTTGGGGACCCTAGGTTCGTAATTGTCTTCCATCCGGGTTTCTATCTCGGCCAATCTTCCGAAGTTGCGGGAAGGAAGGTCAGGGAGACAATGAAGCAGGTTGTCTCAGAAATTAAGGAGCGTTCCCTGAAGAACGTTGTCCTCGGAATGGAGACGACCGGAAAACAGCTCCAGTTCGGGACTCTTGACGAGATTCTCCCAATTTGCTCTGAACTTGATTCAACTGTTCCCGTCGTTGATTTCGCGCACCTCCATGCCCGCTCCAAGGGAGCAATGAAAACGGAGAGCGACTATTTGGCAGTTTTCGAGAAAATCGAGAAAAGCCTCGGAAGAAAATCCGCCGAGAACCTCCACTGCCACTTTTCCGAGTTGAATTTCGACCCAATCAAGGGGAATGAAAAGAACCATGTCCCGTTGGGGACCGGCCCGGGTCCCGATTTCCTTCCCCTGGCGAAAGTTATTGCGAAAAACGGCCTCTCCCCGACACTCATATGCGAATCCCCCCTTCTCGACCAAGATGCCCTTAGAATGAAGGCTATTTTCGAGAGTGTTTCCTGAGATGGAAACGCTTGTTGTCGCAATTGGGACGAAGAATCCGGTCAAAATCCTAGGGGTAAAAAAGGCGTTCAGAAAGGCTTTCCCAAAAGAGAAGTTCTCATTTGTTCCGGTTTCAGCAGAGTCCGGGGTCGGAGAGAGCCCAAAGGGAACGGAGACTTTTATTGGCGCAAAAGTTCGGGCGAAAAATTCCCTCGCCTTGGTTCCGGGAGCGGAATATGGTGTTGGGGTTGAGGGGGGCCTTCGGGACTGCGGTCCGGATTTCGGATGGTTCGTCGAGGGCGTTGTCGCGGTTTCGGACAGAAAGGGACGGACGACCTACGGGATTTCCGGGGGCGCAGTTGTCCCGAAAGCAATAATGACCAAGTTCCTCTCGGGGCGCGAGGAATTGGGGGCTGTCGTTGATTCTGTTTTCAGGACGAAGAATGTCAAGCAGGGCCTCGGGCTCTCGGGGATAATGTCGGGCGGCCATTTCCCGAGGGAAGAAAAGTTCTTCGAGGCCTGCCTCGTTGCCCTGGAATCGGGAAAAGTCCTCCGGAAACTGGGAGAACTCTGAACTGTCCGCTAGTATTATTAATTGCATATGCGCCCCTTTTTGGATGGATTCTGACAAGCCCCCGGCCGGACAGTCCCGGCCATCCTGGGACGAGTATTTCCTTAGCCTGGTTGACACAGTCTCCCTTCGGGCTACCTGCGACAGGGGGAAATCCGGATGCGTTATTGTGAAAGACAAGCGGATAATTTCTACGGGATATGTGGGAAGCCCCCCCGGAATGCCCCACTGCGACAAGGATGGCCATCTCTTTGCAAAGGCGTTAGAGGAGGATGGAACGGTGAAAAGCCACTGCATCCGGACAACGCATGCGGAACAGAACGCGATTTGCCAGGCGGCGAGAGCGGGGGTCTCAATTGACGGGGGGACGCTCTACTGCACAATGACCCCTTGCTTTGTCTGCGCAAAGCTCCTTGTAACCTGCGGGATTCTCCGCGTTGTCGCAAAGAGGGACTATCATGCGTCCGCCCTCTCAAAGGAGCTCTTCAAGAATGCGGGAGTCGCCCTCGAAATCCTCGACCCGGAGACCGTGAAATACGACCGGCAGTGAGGATTGGGAATGGACCAAAAACAGGTTTTCAGCATAATTTTTCTCGTCCTCCTCGTGGGAATAATCCTCGTCTACATGTTTCTCACAGGAATCGCGAACCTGATTGCGTTCTTCATGAGTATTTTCAGGTGAGTCATTCTTTACCTGACGCTTAGCTTCTCCCCAACCTTCAACCTTACCTTGTCCGAGCACTCTAGAATCCATTTCGCCCCGCCCCTCTTCGGATAATACACTTTCCAACTCTCTGGTCGGAAGAGCTCTGCCGGAGACGCCCGGACAGAGTCGAGAACCTTCCCCTCGGAATCGAGCCAGGCAACGGTTATCGGGAAAAAGCACCAGTGCATGTGTATTCCTAGGAATTCCCTCGGCAGTTCCCGCTCGAAAACGAAGAGCAGGCACTCTCCCTTCTCAAAGGGCTTCCTCCGAAACATTATTCCAATGCCCTTGGAGAAAGTGTCCGAGCAGACCTTGACCTTTCGGAAAATCTGCCCCTTTCCCTTGACAATTGTCGTCATTCCTTCCTTTTAGTTTTCCCCCCGTTAATAAAAATGTTCTTCCCCTTTTCGGCGACAATTGTCTCTCCCCCTTTCACATCCTCAAGGACCAGAGCCAACGCCCCTATTTTCGCATTATTCCCTATTATCACGGGCCCGAGAATTGTCGCTCCTACCCCCAAAATGACGTTGTCTCCAACAGTCGGATGCCTTTTTTTCCCTTTCTCGTCCCGCCACCATCCCCGCCCGCCCAGGGTCACTTGGTGGTACATCATTACGTTCTCCCCGATTTCCGCAGTCTCGCCAATTACGACCCCTGTCGCATGGTCAATGAAAAAGCCCTTTCCTATTTTCGCCCCCGGATGTATTTCTGCCCCGGTTAGGAACCTCCCGAAATAGGAGAGCGCTCTCGGAAGCAATGGCAATCTCATCCTCCAGAGGAAATTCGACGCCCTGTATATCCAGATTGCCTGGACGCCCGGATAGAAAAACACCTCAAGGAAGGAGAGCCCTCCCCGAAGGGCGGGGTCCTTTCCATATGCAGTCCTTATTGTGTCAAAAGCCATTTTTTCCCACGCTCACCCGAAAACCCCGGTCGATAGATAGCGCTCTCCGGTGTCGGGAAGAAGTACAACAATTCTCTTTCCTTCCCCAAGCTCCCTTGCAACCTGCCTTGCTGCGAAGAGCGCCGCTCCTGAAGAAATTCCGGCAAGAATGCCGTCAGTTTTCGGAAGGGCTCTCGCCTCAGAAACTGCGTCCTCGTTTCTCACCCGGACAATCCTGTCAATTACCGTCCTGTCAAGGATTTTTGGGACGAACCCCGCCCCAATTCCCTGTATTTTGTGGGGCCCGGGGGCTTCCCCGGAGAGGACTGCCGACGCGTCCGGCTCGACCCCTATGACAAGCGTTCCCGGACCAGTTTCCTTCAATTTCCTCCCAACCCCGGTTATTGTGCCCCCTGTTCCGATTCCTGCGACAAATGCGTCGGGGATGAATTCGGAAACTATTTCCCGATAAGTCGTCTCCTCGTGCGCAAGGGGATTCGCCGGATTCTCGAACTGCTGGGGCATGAATGCGCCGAGTTCTGCCGAAATCTCCCTGGCCTTTTCAATCGCCCCCTTCATCCCGAGTGTCCCTGGAGTGAGGACGAGTTCCGCCCCATATGCAAGGAGAATCTGCCTCCTCTCAAGGCTCATAGTTTCGGGCATTGTCAGAATTACCCTGTATCCGAGAGTAGCCCCAATCATTGCGAGGCCAATTCCGGTGTTCCCGCTCGTTGGTTCGACTATTGTCCCCTTTTCCTTCAATTTTCCTGACTTTTCAGCTTCCCGAACCATTCCGAGGGCAATTCTGTCCTTCACCGACCCTCCCGGGTTCCTCGACTCGAGCTTGCCGAAAATCCCGGCAGAGCCGGGGTCGGCCCTTATTCTCACAAGAGGGGTGTTTCCAATCAGTCCTATCGCGTTTTCATACATCATTTTTTTCATTCCTGTCGTTTTGTTTTTTGGCTATTTTTTCAGAAAAATATTCCGGCCGAAAATTCGGGTCCGTTCCGGTTTATTGTCACAATTAATCCGGCGGGGTGCTTTCGCGCCTAACAGCAAGGACAGGTTTGGCAGGATAATAGAATGTTCAAATTCCCGCCGATTTCCATTACCGGCCCCTCCCCTTCCCCCTTTATTAGCTTTGCCGGAACCCGCGCCTAAAAGGCCCCCTAAAACAATATATAACAAGCCGGATTCCCAACCGGAATGGCGAAGCAGTCGGACAGGTCAAATGAGCTTATTTTGTGGTTTGAGAATTTGAGGAAGGACGATATCCCCCTCGTGGGGGGCAAGAACGCGAACCTCGGGGAAATGATTTCCTCCGGAATCCCGGTTCCGGGCGGGTTTGCCGTGACCGCCTATGCATACAAAAAGTTCGTCACAGAGACCGGTATTGCCGAGACAATCTACGACCTCCTTCGGAAGACTGACGTCAACAATTCCGATGCCCTGACAAAGGCGTGCGCGAAAATGCGCTCCCTAATCGAGGATGCGGAAATGCCAAAAGACATTGAGGAGGCGATAAAGGAGGGCTACAAACAGCTCTCGAAGAAATACAGGTCGCCCGAACTCTTCGTTGCCGTGCGCTCGTCGGCAACGGCAGAAGACCTCCCTGACGCGTCCTTTGCCGGCCAGCAGGAGACATTTCTCAACGTCAAGGGGGAAAAAGACCTCCTTCTCTATACGAAGAAATGCTGGTCCTCCCTATTCACTCCGAGGGCAACTTTCTACCGAAACGACAAGGGATTCAGGCATGAGGATGTCCTCCTCTCTGTCGCTGTCCAGAAAATGGTCAACTCCAAGTCGGCGGGAGTGATGTTCACTCTGGACATCTCGACTGGGGAACCAGATGTGATAATAATTGAATCGAACTGGGGATTGGGAGAGGCGGTTGTCTCGGGCGCAGTGACTCCTGATAGTTTCCATGTTAACGAAACGACGCTCCAGATAATTGACAGGCATTTGGCAGTAAAACACATTGAGTATATCAGGGACCCGAAATCCGGAGGAGTAATCCATTCCCAGGTTCCGGATGACCGGCAGAACATCCCATCAATTACTGACGAGGAGATTGTCCGGATTGCCGAACTCGGGAAAATGATTGAAAAGCACTATGGACGGGAAATGGACATTGAATGGGCTGTTGACCGGGACATGAAATTCCCGGAATCCGTTTTCCTTGTCCAAGCGAGGGCTGAGACTGTCTGGAGCAAAAAGGGCAAAGAGGCTCCGGCCTCCGCAGTCCCCGAGACTACGGAGCGAAAAGTTGTTGCCAAGGGAATGGCGGCATCCCCGGGGAACGCTGTCGGGATTGCGAAAATAATCCCGGATGTCGAGCAAATTGACCTTGTAAAGGACGGCGACCTCCTCGTGACAAGCATGACTACTCCTGACTGGGTCCCCGCAATGAGGAAAGCCTGCGCAATAGTTACTGAGGAAGGCGGGGCGACCTGCCATGCGGCAATTGTCTCAAGGGAACTAGGGATTCCTTGCGTTGTCGGGACCGGAAACGCGATGAAAGTAATGAAAGCGGGCTCCTTCTACACAGTTGACGGAAAGGCGGGAGTTGTCTATGATGGAAAACTTGCAGAGAAGAAATCCACTGAAAAGTCCGCATATGAGAAAGGAACTGCGGTAATTGCCGAGAGTTTCACTCCCACCGCGACAAAAATCTACATGAACCTCGGGATTCCGGAGAAAATAGATGACTATGGGAACCTGCCATTTGACGGAATTGGCCTCATGCGCCTCGAGTTCATTATTGCGACCTATGTCAAGGCCCATCCGATGGACTTGATTGCCCAGGGGAAAGGAACCCAGTATGTCGACAAATTGGCCGAAGGGATCGGGACAGTCGCGAAAGCAATAAACCCGAGGCCTGTTGTTATCAGGTTCTCGGACTTTAAGACCAACGAGTACAAGGACCTCCCCGGAGGCGAGAAATACGAGCCGAAAGAGGACAACCCGATGATTGGCTGGCGTGGGGTCTCTAGATACATCTCGCCCGGGTTCGAAAAGGCGTTCCGGCTAGAATGCCAGGCAATAAAGAAGTGCAGGGAGGAGTTCCGGCTGAAGAACGTCTGGGTAATGCTTCCCTTTGTCCGAACGGAGTGGGAAGTGAGAAAAGCCTTGGCAATAATGGAGGAGGAAGGCCTTCAAAAGAACAGGGATTTCAAGATATGGGCAATGGCGGAAGTGCCCTCAATCGTTTTCCAGGCAGACCGGTTCTACCAGTATTTCGACGGGTTCTCAATTGGGAGTAACGACCTGACGCAGTTGACAATTGGCGCTGACAGGGACTCTGAACTCCTCGGGAACATGGGATATACCGATGAGCGGGACCCTGCAGTTGTCGAGGCAATTAGGCAATTGATTGTTGCCGCGCACCGGAACGGAAAGACAATTTCCATCTGCGGGCAGGCGCCTTCCAACATGCCGGACTTTGTCGAGTTCCTGGTAAAAGAGGGAATAACCTCGGTATCTGTCAACCCGGACGCGGTTGCGGCAACGAGAAAACTAGTCGCCTCAATTGAGAAGAAAGTTATGCTGGAACGGCTGAGGAAGCTCTCTGAACATTCAGGTCACGGGTGCTGTCGAGGATAGGCACCAATCTGTTCGGGATGCGGCAGAAGAGCACAAGGGCCGGAGGAAATCCCTCCGGCAGTTTCTCTATTTTTTCCCGGAAACCTTCTCCCAGACCAGTTCAGAAATAGCCTCAATTGAGAGGAGTTTTCCTTCCGGCGCGCAGTTGACAACGGACCAGCCGAATTTCTCAGCGCAGTAGAGATAGGCGTCTGAGGCGTGCTTTAGGTGGACTAGATCCGCCTCGTGGATGTCCTTCGTCCTCCCGCCCTCGATATACTCCCTCATTTTCTTCTGCTCAACCAGTTTCTGCCCTATTTCCGGGGGGAGATGGAGGAGAATCACCTGGTCGGGCCTTGGAATCCTGAATATCTCGAACTCGAGGTTATCGACCCAGGAGAGGAAAGCGTCCCTCTTCTCCTTGCCCTCGATTTTCCCCGTCTGATGCCCCATGTTCGAGGAGGCATACCTGTTGGAAACAACCGTTTTCCCTTCCAAGAGAGCCTTTTTTATTTCAAATGACGCCGCGAACCTATCCACTGCATAGAAAATCGAAGCCCTATAGGGCCCGACCTCCTCGGCCGTCCCGTATTTCCCGTTAAGATACTCTTCAACCAGCCCCGCGCTCTTCTTCCCGTACTGGGGAAAATCAAAGACAACAACATCAGACCCCCCCTTTTTCAGCCGGTCAATCAGGATTCTTGTCTGGGTGGCTTTGCCGGTCCCGTCCGTCCCGTCAATTACAATGAATTTCCCCGAACCCATCTCATCGTCCGCCCCTTCAATACCTTAATAAACTTTGGGCGGGGAAATCTCCCAGAAGAATGGGCTTGATTGAAAAGCTTTCGGCAGTTCTCCTGGTTTTCCTCCTTTTCGCCCCGCTGGCCGGCCTTGCCACAGGGAAAATATCAATTGAAAAATCCGCCCCCAAGGGAATTGATGTCGGGGCCAAGGGAATGGTTGTCCTAGAAATTGCCGCAAATCAGTCAGTCTCTTCCCTGGATATTGTGGAATCAATCCCGCTCTCCCTTTCTTTCGAGGAATGGTCAATTTCCGGCTATGACCCCGCAATGGTCGCCTTTGAGGAGAGGATTGACGGAAGCGAAATGAAGCGGAGATGGACTTTCCGCCAGGGCTTCTCGCCTGGCGAGCGCTCGACCCTCACGTATTTCTTCTCCTCCCAAAAGGAGGGTGAATTCAACCTCTCGACCCTCTACATCTACCCATCGTCCTTCGAGAGGGTTGAATCAACTGTCAAGGTCAGCGAGAACCGCCCGCTCGTATTCGTCTTCGTCTTGGGGTCCCTAATTCTCCTTTTTTCCCTCTACCTTACTCACAGGTCGAAGAAAGGGGAGAGGAAGCTTTTCTCGTTCGTCGGGAAAATCTTGAAGAAGAAAAAGCAGATGGAGTGAATTATTCCTCCAAGACTGCCCTTCCGTCAACTGCAACAAGCCTGCCTTCGGCAGTGCAGATGAGGGGGTTGATGTCAAGTTCGATAATTTTCTTCTCGTCTGCAAGCTCTCCCAAGGCCGAAATCGCCCTTGAGAGGGCTTTCCTATCAATTGCGGGCTTTCCCCGGAAGCCATCCAGTATTTTCTGCGCCTTTAGGGATGCGAGCATTCTCTCCGCGTCCCTTTCAGAGACTGGAAAGACTCCTGTAGAGACATCGGAATACGCTTCAGCAAGCGTCCCCCCGATTCCGACGAGGACAACTGTTCCGAACACCGGGTCGCGTTTGGCGCCCAAAATAATCTCAGTCCCGGAGATTTTCTCCTGAATTATCGCCTTCTCCGGGGATATTTTCCGGAGGGCGTCTTCCAGCTCGCCTCCATTCTTCGCTTCAATCACAAGGCCCGCATCCGACTTGTGGCCGGAAGTGTCCGGTTTCACGAAAACCGGAAAAGACCCGACCGAACTTCCCCCAAAAGTGTTCGGCTGCGAAATTCCAGTCCTCCCGTTGCAAACGAGAGCGAGTGTTTCCGAGACTGATAGCGTCCTCATCAGTCGCCTTTTTCCGCCCAGGGTTTTATTAGTTTCTCCTTATTTCTCTTCAAGTCCCCTTCCTTTGTTTCAAATAAAACAAAAATGTTTTATTT
>Ga0209835_1000281_pt1 | contig 34189 bp, 33 predicted proteins | sample LakKivwa52mmetaG_FD_184138 | JGI IMG/M metagenome (GOLD analysis project Ga0209835, IMG submission 184138) | Anoxic lake water microbial communities from Lake Kivu, Rwanda to study Microbial Dark Matter (Phase II) - Lake Kivu water 52m metaG... | ecosystem: Environmental > Aquatic > Freshwater >... | reverse complement strand
GCGCAGACACAGGATAAGCTCGACAGCAACCTGACCTCCTGGGAGATTGGCGTACAGCTCGCGCACAGCTTCAGCCAGAAGCGGATTCCCTTCAATCCACGCACCGACCTGCTCACCGCGCCGTACCGCGACGACAACCGCTATTTCTGGGAATTCGAGGAGTTCGATTTCAACAAGGCTGCCGGCGCCGGTTATGAAAGCATCAAGCAGGTGCGCAAGTACGTCAGCGTCATGGAAATGGCCAACGAGATCGACGTCGAAACCGCCGGCGACGACGCCGAGGAAATCTGGGTGCTGGGCACTGAGTTGTTCCCCTACGAAAACATCGGCGACGAGAGCAACGGCAAAAGTTTCAACGAACTGGAAGGCAAAGAGCCGATCTCTGACCCGTTCCATTATTCGGAATGGGATTACCAGATTCAGCTGGAGCGCCCATCTTGGGCGACGGTGTTGGAAAAGCGCGCCAAGAAGGGTGATCTGGACGTCATTGACGGCATTACCGCGCAGTACAAACGCGAAATCCATCGCATGAAGTTCCTGCTGGATGCCATGCAGCCGCAAGGTGTGCAGCGCATTCGCAAGCTGGAAGACGGCGACGAGATCGACATCAACGCCGCCATCCAGAGCTTCACCGACATTCGTCTGGGCAACCAGCCGGACCCGCGCATCATGATGCGCAGCGTGCGGAAAACCCGCGACTTTTCCATCCTGGTATTGCTGGATTTGTCCGAATCCACCAATGAGAAAGTGCAGGATCAAGAGTATTCCGTGCGCGAACTGACGCAACAGGCCTGCGTGCTGCTGGCCGATGCCATTAACAAGGTCGGTGACCCGTTCGCCATTCACGGTTTTTGTTCCGACGGCCGCCACGATGTCGAGTATTACCGCTTCAAGGACTTCGACCAGCACTGGGACGACGAGCCGAAAGCCCGTCTGGCGGGCATGACCGGCCAGCTGTCCACGCGCATGGGCGCGGCCATCCGCCATGCCGGGCATCACCTCAAGCTGCAACGCTCGGCCAAGAAGCTGCTGATCGTCATCACCGACGGCGAACCCGCCGACATCGACGTGCGCGACCCGCAATACCTGCGCATGGATACGAAAAAGGCGGTGGAAGAAGTCGCCAAGCTGGGCGTCACCACCTATTGCATGAGCCTCGACCCGCGCGCGGATAATTACGTCTCGCGCATCTTCGGCCAGAAAAACTTCATGGTCGTCGATCATGTCCAGCGCCTGCCGGAGAAACTCCCAATGCTCTACGCAGGGCTCACTCGTTAAGGAAACTCATGAACAACGCTTACGTCGGTCTTAACAACGACCACCACGGCATCACCCAACTTGGTCGCATCGTGCTCGACGGTCGCGTGTTCGGCTTCATTCCGGAGACCGAAGACTGCACCGGCTGGGACTTGGGCCGCATGCAGATGCTGATGGATAAGGTCAGTGTGGAATGGGACAAGTACGCCAACTTGCCCAGCCGCCTGCCTGCCGACCTGCAAGCCCGCCACACCGCGATCTATGCCGAGGCGATGAAAGACGCGCGCGCAAAAGGCTGGAATCCTGAGCTGGGCGACGACGAGTAATCAGTCCGGCGCGCTCTTGCGTTCGAACTTCAGTACCCTGGCCACGCCTTCCGGCCTTTCCTTGCCCGCGAAATCGGCCAGCGCCCTGGCGAATGCCGGTTGCAGCTGCCGCATGATCTCAACCCCGTCTTCCCGGTAGTACACCGCCTCGTAGCAAACCGGCTCGTCCAGCGCATCGCGTGCCTGTGGCCTGAAGTGTTGCCAGGCGATCACCGCGAGGCTTTTCTGCAAGTGGTCGACGAAGACGATCTCCTCGCGGTCGACCACGGCCAGGAACTGCATGCTCCGTATCGGCACGAACAACGCCCCCGGGCTGCGCGCCAGCAAGGTGTGCGCCAGGTTGTAGGTGGCGGCGGGCAGGGTGCTTTCATTCTGCGCCAGCGGCGGGTCGCGATAGATCGTGATCTCCATGTCCGGGCCTTTCAGATGAAGCCGGCCGTGCGCGCGGCCTGGGTCAGTACGAACTGCGCGAAGGCGCTGGCGGCCAGCGAGAAGTGCTTGTTCTGGCGGTGCACCAGATGCCATTGACGGCGGATCGGGAAGCCTTCGACATCCAGCATGGTCAGCCGCAGGGCGGCCAGTTCCAGGCTCACGGTATGGCGCGAGACGATACCGAGGCCGAGGCCGGATTCGACCGCCTGCTTGATGGCCTCGTTCTTGTTCATTTCCATGGCCGCGCGCAGGGCCAGGCCGTGCGACTGGAAATAGGCTTCCGTTGCGCTCCGGGTGCCGGAGCCGGGTTCGCGGGCGACGAAATCCTCTTCGGCGATGCGCGCCAGCGCGATGTTTTTTTGCTTCGCCAGGGGATGCGACAGCGGTGCGATCACCACCAGCGGATTTTCCATGAACGGGGTCGATTCGAGGTTGTGACTGGCCGGCGGCTGGCCCATCAGGGCGAGGTCGACCTCGTTGTTGGCCAGCCGGGCCAGGAGGGTTTCCCGGTTGACCACGCCGAGGACGATGCGGACTTCCGGGTGTTCCTGGCGGAACTGGCTGATCAGGCGGATGGCGAAGTTGCTCACCGTACTGACTACGCCGACGGTGAGGTTGCCCTGCTTGAGGCCGCGCAGGTCGTGCAGGGTGTCCTCCAGGTCGGCCAGCTGCTGGGCGATGGCCTGGCTGGCGCGCTGGACTTCCTGGCCGACTTCGGTGAGGTAGACCTTCTTGCCCAGCTGCTCGAACAGCGGACGGCCGACCGCTTCTTCCAGCTGCTTGATCTGCATCGACACGCCCGGCTGCGACAGGTGCACCTCCTTCGCGGCGCGGGAGAAGGAGAGGTGGCGGGCGGCGGCTTCGAAAACCTGGAGCTGGCGAAGGGTGACGTGGAGCATGGCTGCATCATAAATCATGGCTTATGTATTGCATAACAAATCGTGAATATTGCTTATGAGATGGGGTGCGTATAGTTAGCCACTGTTTCAAGTAGGGTTATCGCGAAATCGCGCATCCCCGGTGTTTGAACAATCTGCCCAAACTAACTAGGAGTGAATACATGGATCAATCAGCCCGTTACGCCGACCTCAGCCTGAAAGAAGAAGACCTGATCAAGGGCGACAGGCACATTCTCGTTGCCTATCACATGCAGCCCGCCGCGGGTTATGGCTATCTGGAAACCGCCGCCCATATCGCGGCCGAGTCCTCCACCGGCACCAACGTCGAAGTCTGCACCACCGATGAGTTCACCAAGGGCGTCGACGCGCTGGTGTACTTCATCGACGAAGCCAAGGGCGTGATGAAAGTCGCCTACCCGATCGACCTGTTCGACCGCAACATGATCGACGGCCGTGCCATGCTGGTGTCGTTCCTGACCCTGTGTATCGGTAACAACCAGGGCCAAGGCGATGTCAAGTGCCTGAAGATGCACGACTTCTATGTGCCTTGGTCCATGCTGCGCCTGTTCGACGGCCCGGCCAAGGACATCAGCGATCTGTGGGACATCCTCGGTCGCCCGCGCGTCAACGGCGGCTACATCGCCGGCACCATCATCAAACCCAAGCTGGGCCTGCGTCCCGAGCCCTTCGCCAAGGCGGCTTACCAGTTCTGGCTGGGTGGCGACTTCATCAAGAACGACGAGCCTCAGGGCAACCAGGTGTTCTGCCCGGCCAAGAAGGTCTACCCGCTGGTCTATGACGCCATGAAGCGCGCTATGGACGAGACCGGCCAGGCCAAGCTGTTCTCCGCCAACATCACCGCTGACGACTACCACGAGATGTGCGCCCGCGCCGACTTCATCCTTGAAGCCTTCGGCCCGGACGCCAACAAGGTGGCCTTCCTGGTTGACGGTTATGTCGGCGGCCCCGGCATGGTGACCACCGCGCGTCGCCAGTACCCCGGCCAGTACCTGCACTACCACCGTGCCGGCCACGGCGCCGTGACCTCGCCTTCCGCCCTGCGTGGTTACACCGCCTTCGTGCTGTCCAAGATGTCCCGTCTGCAAGGTGCTTCCGGCATCCACGTCGGCACCATGGGCTTCGGCAAGATGGAAGGCGCTCAGGACGACCGCAACATCGCCTACATGATCGAGCGCGATTCCGCCGACGGCCCCTACTACCACCAGGAATGGCACGGCATGAAGCCGACCACCCCGATCATCTCCGGCGGCATGAACGCGCTGCGTCTGCCCGGTTTCTTCGAGAACCTCGGCCACGGCAACGTGATCAACACCTCCGGTGGCGGCTCCTACGGCCACATCGACTCTCCGGCGGCCGGCGCGATCTCCCTGCGTCAGTCCTACGAGTGCTGGAAGGCCGGCGCCGACCCGATCGAGTTCGCGAAAGAGCACAAAGAGTTTGCTCGTGCCTTCGAATCCTTCCCGGGTGATGCCGATCGTCTGTATCCGGGCTGGCGCGAGAAGCTGGGCGTGCACAAGTAATAAGGCGCGTACAGCACCTGCTGAACCGAGAAACGCCCCCGCCCTCGGGGGCGTTTTTCTTCAGGCACAGTAAAACCAGATGATTAATATGGACATTAAGTCTGCTTCCGGATGCGACCCGCTGGATCGAATCTGAATGCGGATTTGTTTAGGAGAACCAGCCATGACCCAGAAAGATCAATACAAGGTTCACAAGGAACCCTTCTATCAGGCGCAAGGGAATGAAGTCGCGCTGTTTGAGGCCGCCTACCGCAACCGCTTGCCGGTGATGGTGAAAGGCCCGACCGGCTGCGGCAAGTCGCGTTTTGTTGAATACATGGCCTGGAAGCTGGGCAAACCGCTCATCACGGTGGCCTGTAACGAAGACATGACCGCCAGCGACCTAGTTGGTCGTTATTTGCTCGACGCCAGCGGCACCCGCTGGCTGGATGGCCCGCTGACGACGGCGGCGCGTATGGGCGCTATTTGTTATCTCGACGAGATTGTCGAGGCACGGCAGGACACTACCGTGGTGATTCACCCATTGACCGATCACCGGCGCGTCTTGCCACTGGACAAAAAAGGCGAGCTGATCGAAGCGCATCCCGATTTTCAGCTGGTGATCTCTTACAACCCCGGCTACCAGTCGCTCATGAAGGACTTGAAGCAATCGACCAAACAGCGTTTTACCGGCTTTGATTTCGATTACCCAGAGGCGGCGCTCGAGGCCATCATTCTGGCCAAAGAAACCGGCCTTGATGAGGCCGCCAGCGCTCAGTTGGTAAAGATCGCCCAGATCGCTCGCAACCTGAAGGGCCACGGCCTAGATGAGGGTATTTCCACGCGCTTGCTGGTGTATGCCGCCGCCCTTATCAAGGATGGTGTGTCGGCGCAGGACGCTTGTCGGATGGCGCTGGTGCGCCCGATTACCGACGATGCGGATATTCGCGAAACGCTGGACCACGCGATTGACGCGACCTTTGCGTAACCTCCCGCGCTGCCCATCGCCGTGGGTGCGCAAGGAAGGATAATGATGAGCGAAGCTGAAACCGAAACCCCCTACCAGCACCCGCTGATGAAGGCCTACTGGGCCCAGATCGACACTCACTTCAAGCCGGTGGAGGATGTTTTTGAGGATGTCATGGCCGAGGCCTTGGCCATTCTCACGCGTGATGGCCTGAACGCCTATCTGGAGGCGGCGCGCGTCATTGGCAAATTGGGACGCGGTGCCGAGCCGATGCTGGCGTTCATGGAAGAGTGGCCATCGGCGGCAGCCGTGCTGGGCGAAGAGGCCTTGGTGGAGATCATGGTGGTGGTTATGCGTATGCAGAAATCACCCAATAGCCGTGCCATTACGCCCTTTCTGCAGACCCTGGCACCCGTGGCGCGGCGCCTGCATTCGCAGGAACTGATGCGGGATTATCTCGACATCACCCTGAATTTCATGGAGCGCACAACCGGTTCCATTCACGGTCACCACACCACTTTCCCCAGTCCTGGGCTGCCCGATTTCTTCGTTCAGGCCCCTTTTTTGCTGGCGCAGCTCAGTCTCGTGGGCCTAAGAAACTGGGTGGAATACGGCATCCGTAACTACCGCAGTCACCCGGAACGGCAACGCGACTATTTCACGGTGCAATCGGCTGATAGTCGCGCCGTCCTGCAACGCGAACGCCACGGTACGCTGTTCATGGATGTGGAACGCAAGTTGGACCTCTATCTGCACGCTCTCTGGCAAACCTCTGAACAACTGGTGCCGTACTCCACGGCCTTTGATGATTTGCGCAAGCCCGTGCCGTATTACGACAAGTTGGGCCTGCGCATCCCGGATGTATATGACGATGCCGGCGAAGGTCTTCACCGGGTCGCCGGGATTGATCGTTACCGTGCCACTCTGGCCCATATGGTCGGCCATCAGCGCTGGACAAAACCGCTGATCGCCGACAACTGGAGTCCATTCCAGCGCATGGCAGTAGAGTTTTTCGAAGACTGTCGCATTGACACCTTGCTTATCCGTGAATATCCCGGCTTGAAGCGCATTTTTCTGAGCCTTCACCCCAAGCCGGCCGAGACCGCTTGTGATCCGGAAACAACCTCCTGCCTGCGCCACCGCATGGCCATGCTCTCGCGTGCCTTGCTCGACCCGAACCATGGCTATCGTGATGCGAACCTGTTGTGCTTTGTCCAGCGCTTTCATGACTTACTGGTGGGGAGTGAATCGAACACCCGCGACATCGCCACTTTGGCTCTGAGCTATGTAACCAAGACCCGCCGGCAAAGCGACCAGTACGCCAAGGTGCATTTTGCTGACACGGAGGTGGATTACCGTGACGACAATCGGCAGATGTGGGTCTTCATCGAAGACAGCGATGACGAGGAGATGTTTGAGAAGGAGAAAAAACGCACGCTAAGCGAGGAGAAAAAAGGCTTGCCCCCGCGCCATTATCCGGAATGGGACTACAAGAGCCTGACTTACCGGCCGGATTGGGTCAGTCTGTATGAAGTGTTACACCCCAAAGGCAACCCGACGGATATTGACCGTCTGCTCGAAAAACACAGTGCGCTAGCCAAGCGCCTGAAGCGCATCCTCGACCTCCTCAAACCGCAGGATAAGGTGCGTATTCGCTATCAGGAAGAGGGTTCCGAGCTGGATCTCGACATCGCCATCCGCTCGTTGATTGATTTCAAGGCGGGTGCGCAACCGGACCCGCGCATCAATATGAGCCACCGCACTGATGGCCGCGACATTGCCGTCATGCTCTTGCTCGACCTGTCGGAGTCGCTCAACGAAAAGGCCCTGGGCAGTGACCAAACCATCCTCGAACTCAGCCAGGAGGCGGTGACGCTGCTGGCCTGGGCGGTTGAGCAACTGGGCGATGCCTTTGCTATCGCTGGTTTCCATTCCAACACTCGCCACGATGTGCGTTACCTGCACATCAAAGGTTATGGCGAACGCTGGGACGATGACCCCAAGGCCCGTCTTGCCGCCATTGAGGCGGCCTATTCCACTCGCATGGGTGCGGCCATGCGCCACGCCGGGCATTACCTCGGCGCGCGTCAGGCTGACAAAAAGTTGCTGCTTATTCTCACCGACGGCCAACCCGCCGACATTGATGTGCCGGACGAGCGCCTGCTTATCGAAGATGCGCGCCGCGCCGTCACCGAGCTCGACCGCGCTGGCATCTTCTCCTATTGCATTAACCTCGATCCCAAGGCCGACGAATATGTCGCTGACATCTTCGGTAACCAATACACCGTGGTGGATAACATCGAGCGACTGCCGGAAAAATTGCCGGAGCTTTTTCTTGCCTTGACGAAGTAAAAAACCCGGCCGAGGCCGGGTCTTTCAATAGTGCTGACGGGTCGTCAGGAGCAGACTTGTTGAAGTGTCCAGGGGAGGATATTGGTGGTGTTGATGGCGCCAAACCCCAGATCAAAAACAGCGTGCAGGATCTTGGTGCTCGGGGTGGCAATGCCGACCAGTTCGGTTGGGCAGTTGAAGGTGACGACAACCATGGGTTTCTCGCCGGTCGGATAGACCTTGGTAATGGTCGGCAGGAGGGAGCGCGATTTGCTGGAATCCTTGCCATTAAAGTTATCCTGGCTGGAAGCAAGCGCGCTGGCTGTGGCCACCGGTACCTGCGCGCTGCTTGGGACCTGGGCAATATTCTGGCCTTGCCATGGTGCAACCGCAGGGGCTGGCGCAACGCTGACTGTGACGGGCTGGACAATGTAGGGGTTGGGGCGCGGCGACCAGGGTGTCGGGGTGTTGCTGACGAAGGCCGGTGCCGAAGGGGTAATGCTAACTGGTGCAAATACAAAGGGAGGGATGCCAGGAGCTCTATTCGGTAGCGCGGCTGTGGTCGGGGCGACGGCCACGGGGGCTGTTGCCGGTGTGGCCGTTAGGGTGGCGGCGGCAGCTACAGCCGGTGTCGTTGCGACGGCGGCCTTGACTTCATTCTGCGCAGAGGCCTTGGCCGTGGGGTTGACTGCAGATTTCGCAGGAGTCTTCTTTACAGCGCTGTATTTCTTGCCATTCCACTCAAAGGTCTCGTTGCCTGCCTTGCGGGCAGCGGAAAAAGCCTCTTTGAAGGTCGAAGGGGCCTTCACATCAGCAGCTAAGGCAGGCTGAATCAGCGACCAGCCGAGGCAGGGTGCGATGGCGATCAACAGCTTGCGTACTTGGTGCTTAGACATGTGCTTGGGTTTCCTATAGTTTCTTGCCCGTGGCTGCGCATGGCAATCGTCAATTTATGGATCCGTAACATACGCAGTTATTAGGGTAGTGTAAATAAAAAACGCTCCGTATTAGTATATTCGATGGACTTTGTAGCAATAGTTTAACATGTTGATATTTATACAATAAAAACACAAACGAAATTGTCATTATAAGAGTTAGCTGCTGGGGTGGTGCATTTGAACCATGTCTGAACCGACGCTTGTTGGTCTGTGTGCTTTGCCATGGCCGGGCGTTGCTCTCAGCAAGCGAGTGGGTATTAACGCTTTCCATCACGGAGACTTTACGGTACAACGCACGGGTCGAGTAAAAACCGCTTAGAGGATGAGGAGATGAAACAGAATCGGGTTTCAGAATTTGCGTTGTCGATTTTGAGCGTTGTCGAACATGTCGGTCTGGCGGTGGTCACCCTCGCCACGATCAGCGCGATGACGGGCGAGGTTGGCATTATGCTGACGGCAGGTCAGGCCACGCTGGCTGATCTGCTACTGATGTTCTTGTACCTGGAAATTTTGGCGATGGTCGGGCTGTATTACAAGTCCGGCAAGTTGCCGGTGCGTTTTCCCATCTATATTGCCATTGTCGCGCTGGCCCGCTTTTTGGTGTTGGACCTCAAAAATCTGGATTTCTGGCAGATTCTCGGCGTGGCCGGCGGTGTCCTGCTACTCACCTTGGCGGTGTTGGTCATTCGTTACGGGCATGTAAAATACCGTTACGGCGACGACGAGTGATGCGCCGGTAACCCTTGCGCAGCCGGCTCTACGAGCGCGGCCACGCCTTCCTTGTGCGGGGCATGTGGCTGCCAGCCCAGTGTTGCCAGCATGATGAAGAAGCCTATTACATACGCAACGGGTACATGCCAGCCGTTCTTCAGCCAGGCGCCGACCGACTTGGCCTCAGGGAACAGGTTAGACAAGGCCACCCCGGCGCTGGAGCCAAACCAGATCATCGAGCCGCCAAAGCCCACCGCATAGGCCAGCACGCCCCAGTCGTAGCCACCTTGCTTCAGCGCTAGCGCGGTGAGCGGAATGTTGTCAAACACCGCCGAGACAAAACCCATGCCGAAGGCGGTTTCCCACGCGGCCACCGGTAGTCGTTCGACCGGCATCATCGACGCGCACATCACCAGCGATAGCAGGAAAATACTGCCCCGGCTGGCATCCGGCAATAACGACCAGGCTGGTTTTCGTAGCGGCGTCATGGCCAGCAGTACCGCCCACACCGCCACCCCCAAGAAGGGGAAGTGACTGGAAATGGTGGAGAAATGTGTGTTGACCACGATATTGGTACCCATGACCCCTAACAGCATCAGCAACACAATCCACAGATAGGCCGCATCCACCTGTACGCTGGCATCGGTGCTGCGCACGATAGGTGCGTATTGATGCTGTTGCCGAGCTGCGATGATGCCAAACACGATGAGTGCCGGGATGGCTGCGGCATAGGCATTTATGACATCTAGCGGAGCGATCCCGTCGATCCACATCATGGTGGTTGTGGTGTCGCCGACGACAGAACCCGCCCCGCCGGCATTAGAGGCGGCCACCAGTGCGGCGAGATAACCAATATGCACGCGCCGCCGGAATACGCCTGCGGCCACCGTGCCGCCGATCAAAGCCGCCGCGATGTTGTCGAGAAAGGCCGACATTACGAACACCATGATCAGCAAGACAAAACCGCCTTGCCAGCCATCGGGCAGATAACGCGGCAGAATCTCGGGAAGTTTGCTGTCCTCAAAATGTCGGGCCAGCAGGGCAAAGCCTAGCAGCAGGCCGAATAGGTTGGTCAGTGTTACCCATTCATGTTGCAGGTGCCGCAACCAACCCATCACCCCGGCACCCTCATGGAAGCCGGTAAAGCCAATCTTGTAGAGCGAGATTACCGCCAGGCCGGTAAGCGCCACCGGCAAGGTGTAGTGGTGAAATACCGCCACTCCCAGCAGGGTGAGCGCAAACAGAACAAAATCAAGAGGAATGCCAAAAATCTCCATGTGGCGCTCACTTCACAAAGGTGACGGGCACGGTGGCTAGATGCAATACCCGGGTCGCAATCGAACCCAACAACAGATCGCCCAAGGTGGAAAGCCCGCGCGTACCCATGACGATTTGATCGCACGATTGTTCTGACGCCAACTGCGTAATGACGCTTGCTATCTCGCCGCGCTCGATGTGGGGGGTGACCTTGATGCCGGCCGCCGTCAGCGTCGCCACCGCGGGAGCCAACACCGCCTCCCCATAGGTCCGTGCCATGGTTGCCAGCTCCGCTTCGGGTAATAGCCGATGCACAATCCACTCGTCTGCCAGCGGCTGGACATTGATCAGATGAATTTCGGCCGTAGCCGCCAATCCGCTCGACACCTGGCGAATTAGATAATTTAAAGCGCGGGTCGCGGCCGGCGAACCGTCGAAGGGTAACAAGGAACGGGACATGATAAAGCTCGCTGCAAGGGGGGCTTAAGGCGGATTCTAGCGTGCCCATCGTCAGCTCGACATTACAATAATTAATGCAATATCTACAACAACTAATGTAATATCTATGACATCATGAACTGGAGACTCTTGCTTATTACCCTGTCAGCGGCACAGGCCAGCCTGCGCATCCGCCTCTGGCGTCGATTCAAGGCGGCTGGTGCGGTGTTGTTGCGGGATGGCGTTTGGTTATGGCCCGAGTCCGCCACCCAGGCCGGGTGGGCAGACCTGCTGGAAGAAGTCCGCGAGGTGGGCGGTGAGGCCGAGTCCTTACGCTGTCAGGCGGTGGATGCCGAGCAGACGGCGCGTTTCATGGCCTTGTTCGACCGCCACGCCGAATACGAAAAATGGCTGGATACCCTGAAGGCCACAGCCCCGGGTGTGCGTGCGGCGGCGCGTTTGCGGCGCGAGTTATCGGCCCTTGAGAAGATCGATTTTTTTCCGACGGAGTGGCAATCTGTGGCGCGTGAGGCCATGCTGCGCTTTGAACAAACCTCCAGCCCGCATGAACCCAATGCCAATCAGGCCGACATTGCCCGGCTGGATCGCGCTGCGTATCAGGGGCGCGTCTGGGCTACGCGCGCACGGCCTTGGGTGGATCGCCTCGCCTCGGCCTGGTTGATTCACCGTCACATCGACCCGGCGGCCCGCTTTGTCTGGCTGGCTCAGCCCGGCGACTGCCCGGCTGATGCCCTCGGCTTTGACTATGACGGCGCGACCTTCAGTCATGTCGGCGAGCGAGTCAGTTTTGAAACCCTGCTGGCCAGCTTTGGCCTCGAAGCCAACCCGGGCTTGGCCCACATGGCGCGCATTATTCATTTTCTTGATGTGGGCGGCCTGCCAACCCCCGAGGCCGCTGGACTAGAAACCATTCTGGCCGGAATGCGCGCCAGCCTGAAAGATGACAACGACCTTCTGGCCGCCGCTGGCCAGACCTTTGATTACCTGTACTCGCAATATGGAGAGAGCCGACATGAGTGACGCCCCGCAAACCCCGCCCCCGCATCCTTCCTTCTGGGAGGCCTTTGCCTACTGGCTCAAACTCGGCTTCATCAGCTTTGGCGGTCCCGCCGGGCAGATCGCCATCATGCATCAGGATCTGGTCGAAAAACGCCGCTGGATCTCGGAGCATCGCTTCCTGCACGCCCTCAATTACTGCATGTTGCTGCCGGGGCCGGAGGCGATTCAGCTCGCTATCTACATTGCCTGGCTGATGCACGGCATCGGCGGTGCCATCGTGGCCGGGGTGCTGTTTTTCCTGCCCGCGTTCGTGTTGCTGTCGACGCTTGCCGCCGTGTATCTCAACTTCAGCGATGTGCCGCTGGTGCAGGGCCTCTTTTACGGCATCAAGCCGGCGGTGGTAGCCGTGGTGCTGTTCGCTGCCTGGCGCATCGGTTCCAAGGCGCTCAAGAATGAACTGCTCTACGGCATCGCCGCGCTGGCCTTCGTCGGCATCTTCTTCTTCAAGATCGACTTTCCCTGGATCGTCCTCGCTGCGGCCCTCCTCGGCGCTATTGGTGGCAAGCTGGCACCGGCCAAGTTCAAGGGCGGCGCTGGCCATGGCGCCTCGCACAAGAAATATGCCCCGGCACTCATTGACGACGACACGCCCCCGCCGGCCCATGCGGCCTTCTCCTGGGGTAAGCTGGTGCTGATGACGGTGGTTTTCCTGCTTCTCGGAAGCGTGGTACTGGTGGCGGTGAGCGGTCAGTCCACCCTGAAGGACATGGGCGAGTTCTTTACCGCTGCGGCCTTCCTTACCATCGGTGGTGCCTACGCTGTGCTGCCCTATGTGTACCAGGGCGCCGTTGAACAGTTTGGCTGGCTCACCGGCGCGCAGATGATGGACGGCCTGGCCTTGGGAGAAACCACCCCGGGCCCGTTGATCATGGTGGTGACCTGGGTCGGCTACCTGGGCGGCGTGACCAAGCAGATTTATGCCGATCCTATCGTTGCCGGTGTTGCGGGCGCGGCCGTAGCCACCTTCTTCACCTTCCTGCCCTCGTTCTGGTTCATCCTCGCCGGCGGGCCGGCGGTGGAATCGACGCGCGGCGAAGTTAAGTTCACGGCCCCACTTACCGCCATCACCGCCGCTGTGGTTGGTGTCATCGTCAACCTGGCGGTGTTCTTCGCTTGGCACACCTTCTGGCCGCAAGGCACCAGCGACGCGCCCTTCGGCGGTTCTTTCGAATGGCTGCCGGTGTTGGTCGCCGTCGCCGCCTTCGTGGCCCTGTGGAAGTACAAACAGGACATCATGAAGGTCATCGCCACCTGTGCCGCTATCGGCCTTGCTTACACCTTTGTCATTGGAGCCTGAACATGGACCGCACCGTCAACCCCACTCACCTTGACCTAGGCGGCAAATTCATCCTCGATGTGCGCCGCGCCGACGACCGCAACGCTTCGAGCGAACAGCTCGCGGGCGCCAACTGGCAAGACCCGACCCAGATCAGCGCATGGGCTGACAGTCTGCCGAAAGATCAGGAAATCGTGCTGTATTGCGTACGCGGCGGAGCCGTGTCCAATAGCGTGGTCGATGCGCTTCAAGGTAAGGGCCTTAAGGCGCGTTTCATCGAAGGCGGGATCGAAGGCTGGAAGTCCGCCGGGGGCGAAGTGGTCGCGAAATAAAAGGGCTGACCAATCCTCCTAGCCCCGACCCGGGCAGCCTGCGCGACCCGTTGGCCTTGGATCGAATGGAGCGGCGCTTAGTCCCGAGTCGGCCCCGTCACGCGCCCGGTTTTGGCGATCAGCACGGGCCATTCGGCCAGTCCAATCAGGCGGTCGGTCGGGCTGTTGGGTAACAGACGGTTGAGGCCACCCTGGCGTTTGCCCAGCACGATGAGGTCAGCGCCGATCTCGCGGGCCAGCGTTGCCAAGGCCTGAGCCGGGGCGCCGTGGATCAAGCGTACTTCTGCCGTAACGCCTTCGACACGCAACTGTGCGGCAGATTCTTCGGCCATTTCCGCCAGTACCCGCGCGGCGGGGGCGCCGTCCTTGACGACGGTGGCCAAGGTGACTGGCACGCCGCTGGCGCGGGCCAGGGTGGCGACCAGATCCAGCACCGCTACTGACGACGGATTGGCGTCATAACCGACTAAAATACGCGTCTTCCAAAGCCCGCAGCCTTGCGGTACCAGCAGCACCGGACAGGGCGCATCGTCGATCAGGCGTGCAGCATGGTGGCCGACCCAACGATCGGTCAGACCTTTCGGCGGGGTGCGACCAATGACCAGAATTTGGGTGTCGGCCCGGGTGGCCGCACCGACGACGGCCTGTACGGGCTCGCTACCTTCTACCACCAGGTCTTCGCAGGTCACGCCCAAAGGCGCGGCTGCTTCACGCACTAGGGATAGACGCAATTCAGCGCGCTCGGGCTCGGCACCAACTTGCACCATGGTCATTACATCCAGGCTCACGCCCATGCGTTGCGCCAGCGCTAGCGCGAGGTCACGCGGGGCGACGCTGGTGGCGCTGCCGTCGGTGGCCAGCATCAGGCGCAGGCGGCGGTGACCGTCGGGTAACAAATGACCGTGACATTCCTTGAAGATGCGTGTGGTGCAGGTACGGCAGATGTCGGGGTCCAGTGTCCAGTACACTGCGCCGGGGGCATTTGAGCCGGGTGGGAAGAAGCCGCCCTCGCCGATGTCCTTGAGGTATTCACCTTGGCGTAAAAAGTGTTGTACCGAGTCGCGCAGGGCGTAGAAATATAAGCCGCCGCCCAGTCGCCGGCGTCGCCGCGCCTCCTGCGCGAGCATTTCGCCCGCCGCGACATCGACAAAGCCGATCGCTGGGGCGTGAATAACCACGGTTTTGTGTTGAGGGTTTTCGACATCAATTTGTTGCAGTGCGCCCTGGATGTAATCCACCGCGCCAAAGTAAATTGAGCCGTTGATGCGCACAAAGCGCACCTGCGGACATTCGGGCCGGCCCTTGGCATCTACGGCCTGACAGGCCGCGTTGCCTTCCAGACCGGCAGGCACTACCGGTTCAATTTCCGGGCGCGAGGTCCGGTAGAGATACATCACCAAGGACAGCAGCACCCCGGCAAAGATGCCTATTTCCAGATTGATCAAGGTTCCCAGTAGCGTGGTCCAAAGAATGGCGGCTTCCGGTTTGCTGGTCTGCCAGATGGATTCAATATGATGAAAGTCGATCAGACCCCAGGCCACCAAAAACAGGATGCCGGCCATGGCCGCGGTCGGCAGGTGAGCGGCCAACGGTGCAACCAGCAACAGAATCAGCACCAAAAAGACCGAAGCGAAGACCGTCGCCAGTGGCGTGCGCGCCCCGGCTTCAAAATTTACGCCACTGCGGTTGAAAGAACCGGAACTGGCATAGCCGGAAAAGAAACTGCCAAGCAGGTTGGACAGGCCCTGACCGACAAATTCTTGATTGCCGTCGATGCGTTGCTCAGTCTTAGTGGCGATCGAACGCGAGATGGATACCGCCTCGGTCAAGGCCAGCAAAGTGATGACCAAGGCGGGGATTGCCAGTTGGCGCAGGGCAGCAAAAGAAAAATCGGGCAGCGACAGCGGCGGCAGCCCGGCGGGCAGGGCGCCCACGGTCTTGATTCCGGTCGTCGTTTCGCCGCCAAACCCCGCGTTCAAGACGGCGGCCACCAGACTGCCAACGATCATCGCGGCAATCATGTAGGGAAACTTCGGGATCCATTTTTTGGCCAGCAAACCCGCTACCAAGGTGATCGCACCGACTGTCAGCACGAAGGGATTGATGGCGCTGAACTGGGCAAACAGCTGGTGGATGGTTTCGTAAAAGGGCGTCCCGCGTGGGATGGGGATGCCGGTGAAATTCTTGATCTGGCTTCCGGCGATCAGTACCGCCGCGCCGGCGGTAAAGCCAATCACTACCGTGTGCGAGATGAAATTGACCAGCGTCCCCATGCGCGCCAGACCCAGCACCAGTTGATATAGACCGACCAGAAAGGTCAGCGTCAGGGCGAGCTGGATGTACTCTACGCTGCCTGGCTCGGCCAGATTGTGCAATGCGGCGAACAGGGCAATGGAGATGGCTGTGGTTGGGCCGGAGACGAGATGCCAGGAAGAGCCAAACAGCGCCGCGATGATGGCCGGCACCATGGCCGCATAGAGACCAAACTGTGGTGGCAGGCCGGCGATGGTGGCGAAGGCCACGCCCTGCGGTAGCACGATCATGGCCCCGGTTAGTCCAGCCATGGCGTCATCCTTGACCGTTTCACGGTTGACGCGCGGCCACCACCCTTGCCAGGCCAGGAAGGGACGCAGGAGGACGGCAGGGTCAAGGTGAGCGTGACTGGGCGGCATGATCTTCTCTTCGATCGTTCTGGCCCTTGTATTGTATTCGCAGTGGAATAAGCTGTCGGTATTCCATTTTTATTGCGGAGTCATCATGCCTGCCCGCCCCATCGTCGAGCGTATCGACGGGTTATTCGATCTTGCGCATCGTCATTCACTTGAGTTTAGTAAACCCGAGGCTTGGCTCGCCCGCCAGCGTTACCTGGCCGAACACCCCACGGCGATTTTGGTCATGAAATGCATGGACGGGCGCATTAACATCCCCATTGCGACCAACACTCCGGCGGGCATCATTCAGCCATTCCGCAATTTGGGCGGCATGTTCAATCTCGGATGGCCACATTTAGGCGAAACCATTACCGATGCCGTCACTAAGGTCGTCAAGGCGGGGCGGCGCAGTTTGATGATGATGACCTATCACTATTCAAAAGGCAGTGAGCATCGCGGTTGTGCCGGATTTAACTATTGCACCCACGCTGCTCGCGCCCACACCTTTGAGATCAAGGCGCAGATTGAGGCCTTGTTTGGCAGCGGGCACGGCACAGTGTATCCCTTGGTATGTGGCTTCGAGACGGATGAAGATGCCCTCATCGTGCACGGCACGCAGGGTGCAGTGCTGAATCTGGCTGAACTGGGTGCGGCCGATCGTGACAGTTTGCTACCGCGCCTGACGCAATTGTTCCCGGATATGCCCGCGCAGGTGCGGGCCGATTTGCTGCCACTGCTGCTGGGGAACCTCGATCACATTGCCGAAGTGCGCCAGACCGAGCGCACGCTCGAACTGGAGCACGGCGAATGGATGATCTGCATCGGGCGGGGCTTTGACTGGCTGCATATGCCCAATCAGGCCCTCATCATTGGCCCCTACAGCCCTGATCTGGCCGATCCCCTCCGCAAGGCAGCGGGAATTATCAAATCGAATATGCAAGGCGGGCGCATCCCGGATGATGGCTTCCTCCTGCTGGCCTCGGCGCCCTACGATGAGATTGGTGTCGACCGCGCTCGCGCTGAACTCAAGGCCCGCTTCATGAGCGATTTTGCCGCCAGCGTTATCCGGGCCGAACACCCGGATCTGGCGGCCAAAATGGCTCAACGCACCTGCGTGTTGAATTGGGGCAATCGGGCGCTGGAAGCCATTTGATCGGAATTATTTCGCCAGCACCGGCATCCCGAACAGCGGCCAGATCGTCACCAGTGCCAGGCCGAGTACCACCAGCAGGATCGCGCTCATGACCAGGCCATGTTTGAAAAACTCGCCCGGCGTGAATTGCTTCGACTCGTAGGCGATGGCATTCGGTGCGGCGCCGATCAGCAGCACGAATGGCATGCCGGCAGTGACCAGTGCAGCGAAGAAAATGACGTCGGGCGCCACGCCGAGGTAACGCGCCATCACCAGCGAGACCGGCAGCGCGATGGCGATAGCCGCCACGTTCATGATGAAGTTGGTCATCACCAGCACGAAGGCGGACACGCCCATCACGAACACCCACCAGTGCCCACCCTGGAGCGCTGTGAGAAAGTTCACCGCCATCCATTCGGCGGCGCCGGTCTTCCACAGGCAGAAGCCGATGCTCATTGCGCCGGAGAACAACAGGATGATGTTCCAGGGCATCTCTTCGAGATCCTGCACTTTCAGCACGCTGAAGATGAAGAACAGCAGCGTCGACGTCAGCATCAGGCCGGCGCGGTCGATCCCCCTGAGCGCGGGGACCGTCGACTGCAGCGCCATCATGACGACGACGAGGGCGACGCAGGCGATAACGAATTTTTCCTTGGTCGTCATCGGGCCGAGCGCTGCGGCAAGCTTGCCGACTTTTTGGCGCAAGCCGGGGATCGTCGCCTTGGAAGGCTTGAATACGGCGGACAGATAGAGCCAGATGACGAACACCATGCCCCAGCCGATCAGCCCCATGTAGAGCGGGAAGTCGAAGAAATCGACCTGTCGCCCGGTGAACTCGGTGAACATTGCCGCAGCGGCCGGGCCGCGCGCCGCGCCGAGCAGGGTGATGATGCTGCCCGCACCCGCTGCCCAGGCCATGCCGATGAACAGCGCCTTGCCGAAGTTGGAGGGGCCGCTGGCGCTCTCATCCTTGTAAAGCGCCATGATGGCAAGAAGGATCGGGAACATCGTCGCGGCGACGGCCGTGTGCGCCATCACGTGGGCGAGCAGGGCGGTGACCACCATGCTGCCGAGCAGGATGATGCGCGTGTTTTCGCCGACCACGGCGAGCATCTTGTAGGCGATGCGCTTGGTCAGGCCGGTCTTGGTGAAGGCCATGCCGATCACCATCGAGCCGAAGATGAACATCACCGACGGGTCCATGAAGTCGCGGAAGGCTTCCTTGGCCGGTCGGATCATGAACAGCGCCTGGAACACGCCGATGGCGATGGCGGTGACGCCGATGGGGATCACCTCGAATACCCACCAGATGCCGGCCATCATGAACAGGCCGATGGCGGCCTTGCCTTCCGGCGAGAGGACGAACTCCTTGCCGCCCGGATCGATGGCGACGCCCCAGGGCGGCGAGAAGTAGATCAGCAGAAAGATGGCCAGGCCGCCGAGCAGGGCAGTCCATTTCTTCCAGTCGAAGGCAGGCTTGGGCGCCTCGATGGCGATGGTGGTCGGATCAGTCATGGAAAATCACCCCGCAGGTTTCTTGGAAAACATCCGGGATACGGCAGGTGCCAATGACCCGGCCATGCTCGACCACTGGCAGCATGCTGGTGCGGTGGCTGACCATCAGGTAGATGGCCAGGGTGATGGGGTCGTCGGGGCCGATGATGTCCTTGGGTGGATACATGACATTTTGGACTGTGTGTTTGGCGGCGGCCCGGCTTTGTTCCACCAAGGTGTCGCCCCAGATGCGCGCTAGGTTGGCAACATCGTTTGTCGCCCCTTCGAAGCGGCTGTGCTCGCCGACGCGCAGATAGTCAGGGAACAGGCCGTGCAGCAGGTCGTGCATGCCGAGTATGCCGACCAATTGTTCTTTCTGGTTGAGCACCAGGATGTGGCGGTAGCGACGCCCGGTTTCACGACTGGCCTGCAATGCTGCAAAGGCGTCGTGCAGAGTGGTGTCCTCATACACCGTGGGATATTCATCGAGAGGGACCAGTATGTCCCGGACCTGGTTGGCGATCATATAGCCTCCTTGTGATTGGAAGTGGCACAAAAGCGCAAAGCCCCTCCCCAAGAGTGCTCGGGGAGGGGCTGGCTCGCAGACATTTTGAGAGCGCTTCGAACGGATCAGGCCGGTTTCGCGGCCTTGTTCCAGTTCGAGGGCAGCGGACACAGCAGGTCATCCGCCGCCTCTTCGCCCAGGCGTTCGTAGATCGAGGCCAATGCCTGGTTTTCAGTGGCAAACATATTATGGCTGCCGATAAATTCGAGCAGGCCGGTGGCACGCATGACATCTAGAATCTGTTTCTTTAAGCCAGAGAAGAGGATCTCGATTCCGGAGTCACGCAGGCGCTCAACCAAGTGATGCACCACCTCTTCACCAGATGCATCCAGCTGGTTAATGGCATCACCGACGACCAAGACATACTTGGCGTCTTTGTGGTCGGCAACCGCCTCTAGCACGGCATCTTCGAAGTGGGCGATGTTGGCAAAGTAAAGCGAACCATCGAAGCGCATGGCGACCACATGTTTGCTGGTGGCCAGATTCGGGTTCACCTTGATGTCGCGCAGGGTGCCATCGCCAAACCGACCGAGGATTGCGACGCGCGGCTTCATGGTGCGATACAGGAAGAGCAGGATGGCCAGAACTGCGCCGATCATGATGCCTTTGTCCAGATGCGGTGCGGCCAAGAGGGTAATGATGAAGGTGGTCAGGGCCACGATGCCGTCGGTGCGGCTGGCCTGCCAAGTGTGTTTCAGCGCCTTGGGCGTGATCAGGCTAGTAACGGCCAGCAGGATGATGACGGCCAGGGTCGCTTTGGGAAGGTGATAGAGGTAAGGCGTCAACAGCAACAGGGTGACCGCCACGAACAGGCCGTTGAACACCATCGCGAACCCGGTTTTGGCACCGGCCTGCAGGTTAATGGCCGAGCCTGTAAAAGATCCACACGCCGGGTAAGACTGGAAGAAAGAGCCGCCGATATTGGCCAGGCCTTGACCAATCAATTCCTGATTTGGATCTAGGCGCTGTTTGGTTTGCGCAGCTAGAGCCTTGGCCATGGAAATGGATTCCATGAAGGCGACCAGAGCGATCACAAAGGCGGCCGAGAGCAACGCAACAAGCGTGTCCAGAGATAATGGGGGAATGCGGAAGGCGGGTAAGCCGGCGGGGATGTTGCCAACCACATCACCACCACCGACTAGCTTCAACTCGCCTTTTTCAATCTTTTTGATATGCCAGAGACGGCCATCTGTTGCAATGCCGGCTGGTACCTGGCCTTCTAGGAAGAGCTTCGTAGCGGCATCATCATGGCCCTCACTGCGTGCGAATTGGAGCTTGCGCATGGCATGCATCCGCCCCTTGTTTTCTGCCTCCAAGTTCTGGAGATCCATCTTCATGAGATCGATGGTGTATTCCAGGTCGGTCACCGTGCGGACATCGTGCACCTTGCTGGCATCCCGCATTTGGCTGGAAAGTTCGGTGGCCTGGACATTCATGGATTGGATGAGCCGATCGGTGGTGATGTAATCGCGGGCCATTTGTTGCGTGGCTTGATCAGCGATCTGATCGGTGCTGCCGTGGGTCTTGTGTTCGAATTCGATGCTGGCGCTAACGATAATGGTGACAACGACGGCAATCAGAACGGAGAGCTTGGACAGGGAATGGATCTTTTTCAGACCAAGCATCAGTGCCAGGGCAAAGGCCGACATGGCCAAAGTGGGGAGATGGGTTTGCGGCAGATAGCCGAACATTTCCCAAATATCGAACAAGAAGGAATCGCTGCGGCCTTTGGGGATGCCCAGCAGCATATCCAGTTGCGACAAGGCAATGATGATGGCTGCCGCGTTCATGAAGCCGAGGATGACCGGGTGCGACACAAAGTTGACGATGGTGCCGAGCTTAAAAGCCCCCAGCAAAAACTGGATCAGGCCGACCAGGAAGGCCAGCACCAAGGCCAGGCCGATAAACTCTTCCGAGAACGGTACGGCAAATGGGGTGATAGCGGCTGCCGTCATTAGTGAAACGATGGCCACCGGACCCGTGGAAAGCTGCCGCGACGATCCCCATAGTGCGCCCAGAACCGCTGGGACCAGCGCGACATACAAGCCGTAATAAATGGGTAGACCGGAGAGCTGCGCATATGCCATTGCCTTGGGCACTAACACCAACGCGCCGGTGATGCCAGCGATCATGTCACCGCGCAACAGGGTGGTGCTAATGGGAAACCAGACAAGGAAGGGGAACAGGCGGAGCAGCAGAGGATTCGTCATTCGGTGGCCCATCAACAAAGGCTGGTTTGCTCCCAGCCGGCAGATAACGATTACAAAAAGCAACACCAGCGTTGCTATGCGTAGCAATTCTACCAAGTAGATGCAGGCATCCTGATAAGTTGTATTTATTTCTGGCCGGGTGTTCTTGATGCACGCATAATTCCTGACACTGTTCTTATTGGAGTTCCCATGATTCGACGCAACCCCAATGGCGATGTACCCGTTGTTCACGAAACGGCGTTTGTCGACCCCACGGCAATCCTCTGCGGCAAGGTTATTGTTGAAGAAAATGTCTTTATCGGCCCCTATGCCGTCATCCGTGCCGACGAGGTGAACGAAGCCGAGGATATGGAGCCGATCGTGATTGGTGCCAACTCAAACATTCAGGATGGCGTCGTCATCCACTGCAAGGCCGGCGGTGGTGTGCGTATCGGGCGCGGCACCTCCATCGCCCACCGCTCCATCGTGCACGGCCCCTGCACAGTGGGCGACAACTGCTTTATCGGATTCAATTCGGTGCTGTTCAATTGCGAAGTGGGCGAGGGTTCGGTGGTGCGCCACAACTCGGTCGTCGAAGGCTGTCATGTGCCGCCCGGTTTCTACATCCCCTCGACCAGCAACATCCACTCTGACGCCGAGCTGGCGACCATCACCCCGGTTACCCCGGACCAGGCCGGGTTCTCGGAAAGCGTTGCCCAGGCCAACCTGGAACTGGTGCGCGGCTACAAGCGGATCCGCAATGAGTTTTAGAAACCCCGGTTGAAGCGCGGCGCCAGCCAGTCGACCGTTATTTCGGGTTTAAGAGGGTTGTGCGCAATGCGGGTCTCCGGGTGCGCAACTAAAGATCCTGCAGGAGGTCATTACCCTTCTGGTCTTTGTTCCATTCGCACTGTTTTACATGCACGAGCCGTTCAAGCTGGATTACTTGTGGGCGGCGTTGTGCCTGTTGGGCGCGGTGTATTTCATCTTTCGGGCCTAGCTTGAGCTTGGTGCGGCGCGCTAAAACATCTGCCGTGCGGTAAAATCACACTTCTTTTTTGATCGACTGGGTGCTTTGTTATGTTTGCCGCCGACTATCTATTGCCGAAAACTGATCCTGAAATCTGGGCCGCCATCAAGGGTGAGGCGCAGCGTCAGGAAGATCACATTGAGCTGATCGCCTCGGAAAACTACACCAGCCCGGCCGTCATGCAGGCGCAGGGTTCACAGTTGACTAACAAGTATGCCGAAGGCTATCCGGGCAAGCGGTATTACGGCGGCTGTGAGCATGTCGATGTAGTCGAGCAACTGGCGATTGATCGCCTGAAAAAACTCTATGGCGCCGAGGCGGCCAATGTGCAGCCCAACTCGGGTTCCCAAGCTAATCAGGCTGTGCTGATGGCCTTCTGCAAGCCGGGCGATACCATCATGGGTATGAGCTTGGCCGAAGGCGGTCACTTGACCCACGGCATGGCGCTCAATATGTCGGGCAAGTGGTTCAATGTGGTGGCCTACGGTCTGAACGCCAAGGAAGAAATTGACTACGACAAGATGGAAACGCTGGCCCGCGAACACAAGCCGCGCTTAATTATCGCCGGTGCTTCAGCCTATGCCCTGCGCATCGATTTCGAGCGTTTCGCCAAGATTGCCAAGGAAGTTGGCGCCATCTTTATGGTGGATATGGCGCACTATGCGGGTCTGATCGCCGCCGGCGTTTACCCCAACCCGGTGCCGCACGCTGATGTGGTGACTTCGACCACGCACAAGACGCTGCGCGGGCCGCGTGGCGGCATCATCCTGATGAAGGCCGAACACGAAAAGGCCATCAACTCGGCTATTTTCCCGGGTCTGCAAGGTGGCCCGCTCATGCATGTCATCGCGGGCAAGGCGACGGCGTTCAAGGAGGCTGCTTCGAAAGAGTTCAAGCATTATCAAGAACAAGTTGTGGAAAACGCCCGCGTTATGGCCAAAGTGCTGAAGGAGCGCGGCCTGCGGATTGTCTCTGGGCGCACCGATTCGCATGTCTTTCTGGTTGATCTGCAAGCCAAGGGGCTAACCGGCAAAGAAGCGGAGGCCGCTTTGGGCCTGGCGCACATTACTGTGAACAAGAACGCTATTCCCAACGACCCGCAAAAGCCCTTCGTTACCAGCGGCATCCGCATCGGTTCGCCCGCCATCACCACGCGCGGCTTCAAGGAACTCGAAGCCGAGCGGCTGGCGCACCTGGTCGCCGATGTGCTGGACGCTCCCAACGACGCAGAGGTTCTTGCCCGGGTCAAGGCCGAAGTGGCTGATCTGACTGCCAAGCTACCCGTGTACGCACGCTGACCCTTTGATTAAGCGCGGCCCATGAAATGCCCGTTTTGCAGTCACGCTGAGACCCAGGTCGTTGAGACCCGACTCTCGGAAGACGGGAGCAGCATTCGCCGTCGCCGCCGCTGCATGAGTTGTGAGAAGCGTTTCACCACCTTTGAAAATGCCGAAGTCCGCATGCCGGCATTGGTTAAACAATCGGGGGAACGGCAGGAGTTCTCGCGTGACAAGTTGCGCGAGGGCTTTCGCCGCGCCCTGCATAAACGGCCAGTTTCGACTGAACAAGTGGATGCGGCCATCGAACACATCGTGCAACGCTTGCTGGCGCTGGGTGAACGCGAAGTAAGTTCTCGCCTCGTCGGCGAATGGGTGATGAGCGAACTCAAGCGCCTCGACAAGGTGGCGTATATCCGCTTTGCCTCGGTGTATCGGGCTTTCCAGGACCCGGACGACTTCCGCGATGCCTTGCGCGAGGTCGATGAAGCCAAGGCGGATGTTCAGCGCTGACGACTCCCGTTACATGGCCCGCGCCTTGCAGTTGGCGGAACGCGGGCTGTACACGACGATGCCAAATCCGCGGGTCGGTTGCGTCCTGGTCAAAGACGGCCGCATTGTTGGCGAAGGCTTTCACGAACGCGCCGGCCAGCCGCACGCCGAGGTCCACGCCCTACGCGCGGCGGGGCAAGCGGCCCGCGGCGCGACCGCCTTTGTCACGCTGGAACCGTGCAGTCATCATGGCCGAACCCCGCCCTGCGCCCACGCCCTGATTGATGCCGGTGTGGTGCGCGTGGTGATCGCGATGCGCGACCCCAATCCGCAAGTTGCCGGGCGCGGTATCGAATTACTGACGCTGGCCGGGATTCACGCCGAGGTCGGCCTGATGGCGGCGCAGGCTACGGAACTCAATGTTGGCTTCATTAGTCGCATGACGCGCGGTCGCCCCTGGGTCCGCCTCAAAACCGCCAGCAGTCTCGATGGAAAAACTGCGCTTGGCAACGGTGTGTCGCAATGGATTACCGGTCCGGCGGCTCGGGCCGATGGGCAACGCCTGCGCGCCCGCGCTTGCGCCGTCCTCACCGGCGTGGGCACCGTACTGGCCGATGACCCGCAAATGACCGTGCGTGATATGGAGATCGCTCGTCAACCGCTGCGCGTCGTCGTTGATAGCCAGTTACGCACCCCGCCGACCGCCAAAATCTTGCGCGATGATGGCGCTTGGCTGGTCTGCGGTGAACTTAAAACCAGCGCCGATCGCGCCCGTCGTGATGCCCTGCTTGATGCCGGCGCGCTGATTCTTGAACAACCGGGAGCCGATGCTCGGGTTGATCTCGCAGCTCTGCTGCAAGAGCTTGGCAGCCGTGGCATTAATGAACTGCATGTCGAGGCCGGTGCCACCTTGAATGGCGCACTGCTTGGCGCTGGTCGGGTCGACGAATGGATCGCCTACCTCGCCCCCAAGGTGCTGGGTGACCCGGCGCGCGGCCTGTTCGCCCTGCCGGAGTACGCGCAAATGGCGCAATGCCATGACTTCCGGATTCAAGACCTGCGCCAACTCGGGGACGATATCCGGCTCACGCTGCGGCCGATTTCGTCGTGAAGGATTTTCAGGATCATTTTTCTGCACTGGCCACAGATTATGCGGCCTTTCGCCCGGGTTATCCGCCGGAGTTATTTGCGTTTCTGGCTGACCTGAGCGCACAGCGTGCGGTCGCTTGGGATTGCGCGACCGGTACGGGGCAGGCGGCGCTGGGGTTGGCCGGGCACTTTGCGCAGGTGATTGCGACTGATGCGAGTGCGGCGCAGATTGCGCACGCGGTGCCGCATCCGCGTATTTCGTATCGTGTGGCCTCGGCTGAGGCCAGTGGCCTGGCTGATGCGAGTGTGGATTTGGTGACGGTGGCGCAGGCGGCGCATTGGTTTGATTTGCCGGCCTTTTATGCCGAGGTGCGCCGCGTGTTGCGGCCCGGCGGGGTGCTGGCGCTGTGGGGCTACGAGCGGCTGATCGTTCCAGACGAGATTGCCGTGCCTTTTCGCCAATTCTACGAGCAGACGCTGGCCGGTTTCTGGCCGCCGGAGCGCCGTCTTGTCGAGACGGGCTATCGTGATTTGCCGTTTCCATTGGCGCCCCTGATGGCCCCAGAGATCGCGTTGCGGGCGGAGTGGAATTTGCCGCAATTGTTGGGCTATTTCGGAACTTGGTCTGCCGTCAAGCGTTGTCGCGAAGCGACAGGGCGCGATCCCTTGTTGCCATTAGCGGCGGCACTTGAGTCTGATTGGGGTTCTCCCGCTGCGACAAAACCCCTAAAATGGCCAACCTTTTGGAAATTAGGCCGTATTTAGCGGCGGGCTCTTTATCATGTTTACCGGAATCATTCAGGCCGTGGGCCATATCGTCAGCGTGACGCCGTTGTCGGGTGCCGATGCGCGCGTGGTGATCGACGCGGGTGGACTCGATCTGGCGGATGTGGCGTTGGGCGATTCAATTGCGGCCAACGGGGTGTGCCTGACGGTGGTGGCCTTGGCTACGACGCAAACGCCGCCGTGCTACAGCGTTGATGTTTCCGGCGCGACATTTTCTTGCACCACGGGCTTTTCTGCTGGGGACCGGGTGAATCTGGAAAAGGCGCTGCGCCTATCCGATCGGCTGGGTGGGCATCTGGTGTCGGGCCATGTCGATGGCGTTGGCGAGGTGCTGGCGCTTACGCGCATTGGCGAGAGTCACCGTTTTGATATTCGCGCGCCGGAGGCGTTGGCGCGTTATTTGGCGGCGAAAGGCTCCATTGCTGTGAACGGCGTATCGCTTACCGTCAACACGGTCGATGACCGTGATTTTTCCATCAATCTCATTCCCCATACGCTGGAGCATACGGCGCTGGGCGACCTGCAACCGGGTAGCCGCGTCAATCTGGAGGCCGATATGCTGGCCCGTTACGCCGACCGCCTGATGGCCTATTTGGACAAGAAAGACTGATATGACAATTGCAAATACCCTCGAAATCATTGCCGAGCTGAAGGCTGGCCGCATGGTTATTCTGGTGGACGAGGAGGATCGCGAGAATGAAGGCGATCTGGTGATGGCGGCCGAGTTTGCTACGCCCGAGGCGATCAACTTCATGGCCCGGTATGGCCGTGGCTTGGTGTGTTTGACTTTGACCGATGACCGTTGCCGGCAGTTGGGCCTGAAACAGATGGTGGCGGACAATCAGACCCCTTACAGCACGGCCTTTACGGTGTCGATCGAGGCGGCGCAGGGTGTGACTACGGGCATTTCGGCGGCCGACCGCGCGGTGACGATTCTGGCAGCGGTAAAAAAAGATGCGGTTGCGACCGATATTATCCAACCCGGTCACATCTTCCCGTTGCGTGCCCAGCCGGGCGGGGTCTTGAAGCGGGCCGGCCACACCGAGGCGGGTTGCGACTTGGCTGCGATGGCGGGCCTAGTTCCGGCCGCGGTGATTTGCGAGATTCTGAAGGATGACGGCACGATGGCGCGTCTGCCGGACTTGCTGGTCTTTGCTAAGGAGCATGGCCTCAAGATTGGCACGATCGCCGATTTGATTCATTACCGCAGCGAGACCGAAGGCCTGGTTGTGCGCAAGACCGAGAAGGCGGTGCAAACGCCGTGGGGCGCATTTAATCTTCTGGCCTATCACGATAGCACCGCCAATGAAACGCATCTGGCGCTGGTGCGCGGCACGCTGGCCGCCGATACTGAAACCTTGGTGCGGGTGCATGAGCCGGTTTCGGTGCTCGATTTTATTGATTCTGGCACTGGCCATTCGTGGACTATGGATGCGGCCATGAAGGCGCTGGCGAAGGCCGAGCGTGGCGTGATGTTGCTGCTGCATCGCCCAGAAACGGGTGAGGATTTGCTGGACCGCCTGAGTGCAGATCACTCGGTCGCAGGCAAGGTCGAGCTGCGTAATTACGGCATTGGTGCGCAGATCTTGCGCGATCTGGGCGTCGGCAAGATGCGCCTGTTGTCACACCCGCGCCGCATGCCATCGATGACCGGCTTCGGGCTGGAAGTGACTGGATTTATGGAACAGGGGAACTGAAATGGCTCAATACGACCGCGTCCAAGAGCGCGAAATCGCGCTGGACGGCCAAGGCTTGAAGATTGGTATCGTCCGCGCTCGCTTTAATCACACGATAACCGAAGGACTGTTGGCCGCCTGTGTCGATACCTTGGTCAAACTGGGCGTGGCCGAGCCGGATATCCGTATTGTTAATGTGGCCGGCGCGCTGGAGATTCCGGTGGTGTTGATGCATATGGCGGACTCAGAACAGTTTGATGCGTTGATTGCCATCGCGTGCGTGATCCGCGGCGAGACCTATCATTTTGAAGTGGTGTCGAATGAGTCCAACGCCGGCATCACCCGCGTCCAGCTCGACACGGGTATCCCTGTGGGCAACGCGGTGCTGACCCTGGAAAACGAAGATCAGGCGGTCGTGCGCATGGACGAAAAGGGTGTTGATGTGGCGCGGGTTGCGGTGGAAATGGCCCAATTGCTTAAGTCGCTATGAGCCCTGTTCCTGAAGCATCGGTAACCTCACTTGGGGCCAAATCCTCCGGGAGCCGTCGTTTGTCCCGGGAACTGGTTTTGCGTGCCCTGTACCAGTGGCAGTTGAACGACAGTTCGTTGGCCGTGCTAGTGGCACAGGCTGAGGCGGCGGATATCCATGGCCGAGCTAATGTGACCCACTTCGAGGCGCTCCTGGCCGGGGTGCTCAAGCATGCGCTGGAATTGGATGCGGCCTTGGCTCCCATGTTGGATCGCGAGGTTGAGGCCCTTTCGCCGATCGAACATGGGGTTCTGCTGCTGGGGGGCTACGAATTGATCCATCAGCCTGATGTCCCGTACCGGGTAGTGCTCAACGAGGCCGTCGATCTGGCGAAGCGCTACGGCGGCACCGATGGCCATAAGTACATCAATGGTGTTCTCGACAAGCTGGCGCAGGTTGTGCGTCAGGTTGAGGTCGGGGCGGGGCGGTCTGCACGATAGATGCGGCGGCAGAGGTGGCGACTAAGACGACGACAGCGGTGCCCTCTGAATTTGATCTGATCCGTCGCTATTTCACTCGCGCCACGCCGGGTGCGGTGCTCGGTGTGGGTGATGATGCGGCTCTTTTGGCGTTAACGCCGGGTTCTCAGTTGGCTGTGTCGACCGATATGCTGGTGAGCGGCCGGCATTTCTTTCCCAACGCTGATCCCGAATCGCTCGGGCACAAGGCGCTGGCGGTCAATCTGTCTGATTTGGCTGCTATGGGCGCTAAGCCGCGCTGGGCCACCTTGGCGTTGGCCCTTCCGGAAGCGAACGAGGCCTGGCTTTCTGCCTTTGCGCGGGGCTTGTATGGGCTGGCCGATGCGCACGGGGTGGAATTGATTGGCGGCGATACGACGCGTGGGCCGCTCAATATCTGTATTACCGTGCTGGGCGAGCTTGTGCCGGGGCAGGCTCTGCGCCGTGATGCGGCGTGCGTGGGCGATGATGTCTGGGTATCTGGTGAACTAGGCGGCGCGGCTCTCGCGTTGCGCCATCTGCGCGGTGAACTGGATCTGGGCGCTGCGGCAGATCTTGCTCTGGAGCGTTTGCACCGGCCCCGGCCACGCCTTGAATTGGGCATGCGCTTGCGGGGTTTGGCGCATGCGGCGATTGATCTCTCAGATGGATTGTTGGCCGATCTGGGGCATATTCTCGAACTTTCGGGTGTCGGCGCCCGGCTCGACCGCGCAGCCATTCCGTTTGCGGCGGGATTTTCGGACTTCACAGCGTATTTCGATGTCTGCGCCCTCGCCGGTGGCGACGATTACGAATTGTGTTTTACGGCGGCGCCCACTTGTGCCGATGCGGTGCGGCAGGCGGCCAAGGAGTGTGAGGTTGCCGTAACCCGAATTGGCCGGATTACAGAACGACCGGAGTTGGTAGATGCGGATGGGCGCGTTTTTGCACACACTAGGGGTTATGACCATTTCGCCTGATCGCCACTTTCTCGTCGCCCATCCAGCCCATTTCATCGCCTTGGGTTTTGGTGCGGGTCTTGCGCCCAGGGCCCCGGGTACGGTGGGGACGCTAGTCGCTGTTCCGTTCTATTTCCTGTTGCTCGGTTCACCCTTTTTCTGGCTGTGGGCACTGGCTTTTCTGGCGATCGGAGTCTGGGCCTGTGGGGTTGCCGGACGGGCATTGGGTGAGCACGACCACGGCGGTATCGTTTGGGACGAGGTGGCGGCCTTTTTGTGCGTGCTGCCATTTGCACCTGCGGAGCCGTGGGGTTATGTGTTGGCCTTCTCTTTGTTCCGGCTCTTTGATATCTGGAAACCATTCCCGATTGGCTGGCTTGATGCCCGCGTCAAGGGAGGCTTTGGCGTGATGCTGGACGATGTGCTGGCGGCCGGGTTTGCGATCGGGGTGCTGTTCGGAGTGTCGGCGTGGCTGTGAGCGAAGCCGAATTGGCGTCGCTCGCCGCTGAAGTGGGCGGGGCCTTAAGGCGCAAGGGCTGGATGCTGGCAACTGCCGAGTCTTGTACGGGTGGCTGGATCGCGCAGGTCGCGACGGCGATCGCGGGTAGTTCGCAATGGTTTGAGCGCGGTTTTGTCACCTATAGCAATGCCGCAAAGCAGGAAATGCTCGGGGTGCGGGAAGAAACCTTGCAGCAGCACGGGGCCGTCAGCGAGGCCACGGTGCGGGAGATGGCGGCTGGAGCGTTGGCGGCGAGCCGGGCGCAGGTGGCGGTGGCGGTGTCCGGGATTGCGGGGCCAGGTGGTGGGACTGCCGAGAAGCCTGTGGGTACGGTGTGGATTGCCTGGGCGGAGTCGGCTGGCGTAGGTGTTGACATTGTCGCAACGCGCTATCATTTCCTTGGTGACCGTCAGGTGATTCGGGCGCAAACCGTGCAACAGGCCCTGAAAGGGCTTCTGGGGCGGGTTGCTGAGAGTCACTAAACATGCAGCAAGAATAATTAGTAGGGATGGAGATCCATTTTCAAGGCCTGCGCTAGGCTCATCCTATGAGCTTTTTGCCGTGCCATAATGGCCGCAGCAATTTAAAAACCGTTTAAGGATTGGAGTCGGACATGGATGAAAACAAGGTCAAGGCATTGGCAGCGGCGCTGTCTCAAATCGAGAAGCAGTTCGGCAAGGGCTCCATCATGCGGATGGGTGATGGTTCGGTCATCGACGACATTCAAACCGTTTCGACCGGGTCTCTGGGGCTGGATGTCGCCCTAGGTATTGGGGGTTTGCCACGCGGTCGTGTCGTTGAGATCTATGGCCCGGAATCGTCAGGCAAAACCACGATGACGCTGTCGGTGATTGCGCAAATGCAGAAACTGGGCGGTACGGCGGCCTTCATCGACGCCGAACACGCGCTTGATCCGAATTATGCTCAGAAGCTGGGTGTCAATGTTGGTGACTTGCTGATCTCCCAGCCGGATACGGGCGAGCAGGCGCTGGAGATTGCCGACATGTTGGTACGTTCTGGCGGCGTCGATGTGATCGTTATCGACTCGGTGGCGGCGCTGGTGCCCAAGGCCGAGATCGAGGGCGAGATGGGCGACTCACATATGGGCTTGCAGGCTCGTTTGATGAGCCAGGCCTTGCGCAAGCTGACCGCCAACATTAAACGCACCAATACGCTGGTGATCTTTATTAACCAGATTCGGATGAAGATTGGCGTCATGTTTGGCAGCCCGGAAACCACAACCGGCGGCAATGCCCTGAAGTTTTACGCCTCAGTGCGCATGGATATTCGCCGTATTGGTGCGATCAAAAAGGGCGATGAGGTGGTGGGCTCCGAAACCCGCGTCAAGGTGGTTAAGAACAAGGTGTCGCCGCCGTTCAAGGAGGCTATCTTCGATATCCTCTACGGCGAGGGTGTGTCGCGTGAGGGCGAAATCATCGAGATGGGCGTGGCGCAAAAGCTGATTGACAAGGCCGGCGCCTGGTATGCCTATCAGGGCGAAAAGATCGGCCAAGGCAAGGACAATGCCCGCGAATATTTGCGTGAGCATGCCGACATTGCGGCCGAGATCGAGGCCAAAATTCGCGCCAATTTGGGCGTCAAGGGCCCGGGTGCAACCGCCGTAGAGTGACCCTGTACGAGCGCGCCATCGCGTGTTTGGCACGGCGCGAATACAGCCGTGCCGAGTTGGCACGCAAACTGGTGGCCCACACTGAGGCGGCCGAAGGCGTCGATCCCAGCGAGTTGATCGCTGCCGTGCTGGATCGGTTGGAGGCGGAAAACCTTCTGTCAGATGTTCGTTATGCAGAGATGCTGGGCCATAGCCGTGCCGGTCGTCATGGTAGCTTGCGCCTTCGTCAGGATTTGAGGCAGGGCGGGGTCTCAGAACAGGATTGTGCGATTCCTCTTGCCGAGGCGCAGGCGAGTGACCTGGAACATTGCCGGACCGTCTGGCAAAGGAAATTTGCTGCTCTGCCCGTTGATCTTAAGGATCGCGTGCGACAAACCCGCTTCCTGTTATCGCGTGGTTTCCCGGGCCGCGTGGTGGCTCAGGTGCTAAAGGGCTGCGCAGATGAGGATTGGGCTGGGGATTAGATTCGTGCCCTGAGTAGCTCGGCGAGATCCGCGTCGCCCAGGTCAATGGGATTGGTCTTCATGCTGCTCCCCCGGCTGTTGGCGACCAGTTTCGGGATCGCCGTTGCCTCGATACCGAAGGCGGCCAGGCGTGGTAGGGCCATTACTTGAGTCCAGGTCTCCAGGGTCGAGACCAGGGCGGCGTGGGCATCCTGATCACAGAGGCCGGCGTCCTCGGCGAGCAGCCGCCCAACGACCGCGTATTTTGTCAAAGCGGTACTTTCGGGCTTGCGGGCACGCAAGGCCGCAATGTTGATGCGCGTGGCCTCGGCGACCAAGGTGCCGCATGCCACGCCGTGTGGGATTGGGGAAAATGCCCCCAAAGGTGCCGCCAAGCCATGCACGGAGCCTAGCCCAACTTGGGCCAGGGTGATGCCGGAGAGGAGAGCGGCGTAGGCCATGTTGGCACGGTGTTGGCTGGCATCCGGTGATTCCGGCGCACTGAACCAGGGAATTAGGCTGTCCCGCGTCCGCGTCAGGCCGTCTAGTGCCAGGGTGTCGGTGAGTGGGTTGGCACGAGTGGAAACGAAGGATTCGAGGAGTTGCGTGAAGGCATCCATGCCGTTGGCCGCGATCATAGCCGGGGGGCAGGTAGCGAGAAGATCCGGATCGATGACGGCCCACTCTGCAACCAGTTGATCATCGCGAAAGGATTTCTTAAAGCCGCGCGCACCACCTTCCGAGAGCACGGCGTTCTTGGTCGCCTCGGAGCCGGTCCCGGCTGTTGTGGGCACCGCGATAAACGGCGTGCTCGGCCCTTGGTAAGGAAGCTCGGGGCCAACGCCTTCCAGATGGTCGCGAACCGAGTTGCCGCGACGAAGTAGTCCAGCAATCGCTTTTGCGGCATCCAATGCACTACCGCCGCCGATGCCGATGACCACAGCGATGGGTTGCCCCGCGTGGACACGAACGATGCTATCTATGAGGTCGGGGCTGGGTTCGCCCGGAATGTGGGCCAGTTGCCATGCCACTTGTCTTTGCTCAAACGCGGCGCGCAAGGCCGGCCAAGATGCACAGCGAGCCAAGGTTTTGGTGCCGGTAACGAGGAGCACCGAGTGGCCAAAACGGGCGGAAATGTCGGCGACACGAAGAAGCGTGCCAGGACCAAAAATAATGCGCGGCAGGCGGCTTAGTTCGAAGGCGGTATGCATTGCGTTTTCAATCAGTGGGTTGGGACGGATGATACCGTTCTGGGCGGGGGAAGCGCGCAGCCGGATGGAAAATAATGGCAGATAGGTGTTGACAGCCTATTGGGTGGTCTGCATAATCTCCCTTCTCTGACGCGGGGTGGAGCAGCTCGGTAGCTCGTCGGGCTCATAACCCGAAGGTCGTAGGTTCAAATCCTGCCCCCGCAACCAGTCAGCCGGTTCTTTAAAAACAAGCGCAGCCTTAAATGAGGTGTGGGCATTAGGTTTAGTGGAGTATTTGAAGGGACGAGCCGAAGGGTTTGGAACTAAAGGATGCGAAGCGAAAAGATATACCTAATG
>Ga0209835_1000280_pt1 | contig 34339 bp, 28 predicted proteins | sample LakKivwa52mmetaG_FD_184138 | JGI IMG/M metagenome (GOLD analysis project Ga0209835, IMG submission 184138) | Anoxic lake water microbial communities from Lake Kivu, Rwanda to study Microbial Dark Matter (Phase II) - Lake Kivu water 52m metaG... | ecosystem: Environmental > Aquatic > Freshwater >... | reverse complement strand
CTCCCCTGGAATTACCAGCAGGCAATCACGAATCCAGCCTAACCACATCAGGGACTGATCGAGACCTATTCTCCGTCAGTCCCTATGAGGCCCGGCTCCCCCTCACGCAAGCTTACCGAAAGGACACATCCTATGATTCAGATCCAGCGCTATTGAAATACTTGAGCCTGGCCCTGCCTTATAATGGCGGCCGGCCATTCGACGATTGGCCTTGCATTATACGCAGGATTCTGATAACCTGCGTATAATTGAAGGGGGGCCCAAGATGGAAAGAATGCCGCTCGAGGTCCAGAATCTCTATACGGAACTTTTAGACAGATTATCAACCATCGACGCCCATAGGTCTATCGGTCATGTCCCAGGAGCCTTCCTCAAAAAGATGATCAAGGATGAAACTTACTATTACTTCCAGTATTCCGATCCCGGCGGCATCAAGCGACAGATCTACATTGGACGGAAAGACAGCTCTTTGGACAAAGTGGTTAAGAGTTATCGGGAAGCAAGGACCAACTTTGAAGAAGATTCAGCCGGAGTCCAACGCCTCTGCGCCCTGCTGAGAGCGGGTGGGGCTCTGTTGACCGACCCGGCCTCGGCCCGCGTATTAAGAGCTCTGTCTGACGGAGGGTTCTTTCGGTTGGATGGGGTGCTTGTTGGCACTCATGCCTTTTTGGTCCTCGGGAATATTTTGGGCATCAAATGGAGTGGAGGGTCGATCCGAACTCAGGATATCGACATTGCTGCCGAGCCATCCTTGAGCATTGCATTTCCAGGTCCTGGTTCGGATATTCCTGGTGTTCTTGATGCGCTCCAGATGGGTTTTCTCCCGGTGCCCCAGCTCGAACCCCGGAACCCTTCGACCTCATTTGTTGTTCGTGGCAAGGGGCTTCGGTTGGATCTTCTGACACCCCTGCGCGGCAGACGGGTTCAGAAACCCATCTTTATTCCCAGACTGAAAGCCGCAGCTCAAGCCCTCCCATTTTTGGATTTCTTGATCACGCGACCGGTGCGAGGTGCGCTTGTGGATGGTGGCGGGGTTCTCGTCAATGTCCCCGACCCGGCACGATTTGCAATTCATAAACTCATTGTTTCCGGGGAACGGGGGGCAGGAATGCATACAAGGCGTGAAAAGGATCTGAATCAAGCGGCTCAGGTTTTTTCTGTCCTCCTCGAAGATCGTCCAGGCGATGTCATGATTACATGGAGAGAGATTCAGAGTCGTGGAAAAGGATGGGTAAAAAGGGTTCAAAATGGGGTATCTGCAATAAGGAGAGTCGACCCTCTTATTGGAGAAAAGTTAGGCGCCTACTTAATGGCCGGTTCATAGGTGGGTAAATTCAGTGAAAGAAATCTGAGGCTGATGAGGGAAACTGTTGGGGAAAGATTTCGGGGTGAAGGCCGCTGGTGGCATTCGCACCCTTGAGGATGCTATAAAGATGGTCGAGGCTGGAGCCAACCGAATAGGCACCAGCGGAAGTGTGGCGATTGTTCAAGCAGTTAAAAATTGACAAGTCTGAAATTTAATTTTAAAGTAAATGGAAAAGTAGATGGACCCTGGATCGCCATCCATCCTGCCTCTCTTATTAAAACCCTAACCATTTAGGCTTGAAATGAATGTTATACTGATCTACCCTGAGATTCCGGATACCTTTTGGAGTTTCAAACATGCGCTGAAATTCATACGTAAAAAGGCCGCCTCCCCGCCCCTTGGACTCCTCACCATCGCCCCCATGCTGCCAACCGAATGGAAAAAGCGATTGGTAGATTTAAACGTAAGGAAGCTTACGAGAGAAGACCTTGCATGGGCTGACTGCGCCTTAATCAGTGCGATGACCGTTCAAAGAGATTCAGCCTATAAAACGATTGCGCAATGCAAAGAAACGGGTCTTCGGGTCATTGCAGGTGGACCGCTCTTCACAACAGAGTACGAACAGTTTGAAGCGGTTGATCATTTCGTGCTCAACGAGGCTGAATTGACCCTGCCTGCCTTTCTTGAGGATTTCGCCCAGGGCTGCGCCAAGAGGGTTTACACGACATCTGGTTTTGCCGACATTCGGAAGACACCCGCTCCAATGTGGGAGCTGGCCCATTTTGGCGATTACGCCTCGATGTCCATCCAATTCTCCCGCGGTTGCCCTTTCAATTGTGACTTTTGCAATGTGACGGCCCTGTTCGGCCATCGGCCTCGCACGAAGAGCGCTACGCAGATGATCGCCGAACTGGATAGTCTCTATCATCTGGGGTGGCGGAGTGGGATCTTCTTCGTGGATGATAACCTCATCGGGAACAAGAACCATCTCAGAACCGATCTCTTGCCTGCGCTCATCGAGTGGAGAAAAAACAAGAAGGGGGTTCCGTTCGGGACAGAGGTGTCTATTAACCTCGCAGACGATGCACAACTGATGCAAATGATGGTGAAAGCGGGTTTTGATACGGTCTTTATCGGAATCGAGACTCCCAACGAGGAAAGCCTCGCCGAATGCAGTAAGAAGCAGAACATGAACCGCGACCTTGTAGAAGATGTGAAGCGTATCCAACGGGCAGGGCTGCAGGTGCAGGGAGGCTTCATCCTCGGTTTTGACAACGATTCAGCTCTTACCTTCCGGCGACTCACTGATTTCATCCAGAAAAGCGGCATCGTGACCGCTATGGTTGGATTGCTTCAAGCCCCTCCAGGCACCAAGCTTTACGAGCGGCTTAAACAGGCAGGGCGATTGCTTGATCGGATATCGGGTGACAACGTTGACGGGACAACGAACATTATCCCTGCGATGAGCCTTGATGCGCTCCGCAAGGGGTATAAGGACGTCCTGCAACACATCTATTCCCCTGAAGTTTACTATAAACGGGTCAGGACCTTTTTACGAGAATATCGACCGCCGCAGATCAAAGTCCCGCTAAACTTTAATCATGTCTCGGCTAACATCCATGCTTTTATCCGTTCCATCTTCCAATTAGGAATCGTTGGCAAGGAACGTTTTCAATACTGGAAGCTTTTCATGTGGACGCTTGCTCGTCGGCCCAGGGCATTCCCGCTGGCTATCACATTGGCTATCTATGGGCACCATTTTAGAAAAACATGTAAGCTCCATGTCCTGTAATAACAGTTCCATAATAATAATGACATCGGTTTGTAAAATCCCTCCCTACCTCCCAAAGGGAGGAATTACCCCTCTTTGGCCTCCAGCCCATAGGGCTTCTGGCCCGGAGGGCAAAGAGGGGCGAGGGGAGATTTTTTAATGCTGTTGTCAATTAGATTCCGAGAGCTTTTATGGCTTGATAGCGCTGCACGGACGTCTCATGCGATTTAATTTTTGCCACCCGTTCCGCTTTTCTTGACCCGTTCGGCGGCATCAAGCCTCACCTTTCAAGGCTGGGTGGCAAAACACCGCTCAGGGTCAACCCTGAGTAAGCCTCAGTCATTAAGCTGAGGGACGTTGAAAGAATGTCGAAGGGTTGACTTTCCTTAAAAAATCAATTAGTAATAAAACAGATTCGATCTCCGAGCCCTCTTCCTAACTCCTTTCTGGGAAATGGAAGTCGGCCGTCAGGGCATGGCTGGAAACGGCCATACCTCCTGTGTTTGGAAAGGAGATGGATAATTGGACTTTAAAAGCCGATATCCCAAACACGGGTGTCGGCTTTTTTATTCTAACGAATGACACGAAGGGAGTCGAATATCACGAATAAACAAACATTCGATTCATTCGTTATCATTCGCGTCATTTGGAAGTGAAAATGAAAGGTTTCTTCAGGGTCCAGACACCCGCTCAACTTCTACAGAAACTTAACCGTTTCAAACCCCTCTCCTATGAAGAGGTCCCCTTTGAGGAATCCCTCCACCGGGTCCTTGGGGAGGATATCATCTCTCCCGCTAATCTTCCTGAATTTCCCCGCTCCACGGTTGATGGTTTTGCTTTAAAGGCAAAGGATACCTATGGAGTCTCTGAAAAGAATCCTGCCCTCTTTCAAGTCATCGGAGAAATTCCCATGGGCAAGATTTCGGAGATCACATTGATGGATGGCGAGGCGGCGAAGGTTGCCACCGGAGGGATGGTCCCAAATGGCGCGGACGCAGTGGAGATGGTCGAATATACTGAATGGGTGGACTCCCATACCATTCATGCTTTTAAGACTCTCTCTCCACTCGAGAATGTGATCCAGGCAGGAGAGGATATCAAGGCGGGAGAGGTCGTCCTGCGAAAGGGTCATCTCATCCGCCCGCAGGAGATAGGACTCCTCGCTGGAATCGGAAGAACCCCTGTCCGGGTATCCCTCAGACCGAGAGTCGGAATCATCTCTTCCGGCGATGAAATCGTTCCCGTAGAACAAAAACCTTTATCCGGAGAGGTGAGAGATATCAATCGCCATACCATCGTTTCAATGGTGAAAGAAACAGGAGGCATTCCCGTTTTTTTAGGGATCGCAAAGGACCGCTTTAACGATCTGAAGGAGAAGATTGACTTGGGACTAAGGGAATTGGATATGGTGGTCATCACCGGAGGAAGCTCCGTAGGAACTCTCGACCTCGTAGGGGAAGTCCTCCAGTCTTTTCCCGGAACAGAGATTCTGGGCCACGGTCTATCCATCAGGCCCGGGAAACCTACGCTTCTGGCAGATATCGATGGAAAACCTTTCTTGGGACTTCCAGGCCATCCTGTCTCTGCGATGGTCATCTTCCATCTCTTCGGAAAACCTCTTTTGAAAATCCTGTCCGGCTTATCCGATGAGATGGAGCCACAAATCAAATGGAAGGTGAAAGCCGGCCGCAATATCCCATCCGTGGCAGGACGGGAAGATTACGTGAGGGTAACATTGGAGGAGAAGGATGGAATTCTCTGGGCTTACCCTGTTTTCGGGAAATCCGGAGCCATCTCACACCTGGTCAATGCCGATGGACTCATCAGGATCGGCATCGATGATGAAGGACTGGAAGAAGGAGAAGAAGCAGAGTTCATCCTCCTTTGAAAGGAGAAATCCGAAGCACCTTTTTGCACTTGTCATGTCATTCCGGCGAAAGCCGGAATCCAGTTTTTTAAATTGGTCTAAAATTCTCTGGACTCCGGTTTCCACCGGAGTGACGACTCTTTTCGAATCCATCAGTTTTGGATTTCCTTTAAAATTTGAACTTTGCCGCTTGATATTGAAATTCTTATGAAACGAAACATCTATCTCAAAAAGAAATCTTTGGACGAAGCCAAAGGGATTGCTTCCAACCTTGCTGACCTTATTCGTCTCGGCGCTGATAAAATCCCGGTCATACGGGCATTGGGCAGGGTGACAGCCGAGCCTGTCTTTGCAAAAATTTCTTCGCCTCCTTTCCACTGCGCAGCCATGGACGGAATTGCAGTCAGAGCAGAATCAACTTATGGGGCCACCGAGGATTCTTCCAGAGTGCTGACCGTTGGTGAAGAAACATTTTTTGTCAATACAGGCCATCCGATCCCTCAGGGAATGAATGCGGTGATTATGATTGAAGAGGTTCATCAGATTGACTCCGAAAGGGTGGAAATCAGAGAAGCCGCCCATCCCTGGCAGCATGTCAGGTCTATCGGTGAAGACATCGTTGCAACGGAGATGGTCTTTCCTGAAAACCATAAAATCACATCTTATGATATCGGAGCCTTATTGGCGAGCGGTCATCAAGAGATATGTGTGAAGAAAAAACCGAAGGTTCTGATCCTTCCAACCGGATCGGAACTGATAGAACCGGACGAGGTCAATCTTTCGGAGCCGTTATCCAAGATCATCGAGTCCAATTCTTATATCTTAAGCCATTTGATCTTTGAAGACGGAGGAGAACCCGTCAGGCACCCCATTGTCAAGGACGATTTCCAGAAGATCAGAGAAGCCCTGCTTTCAAATCATGAAGGGGTTGACCTGATCCTGATCATCGCAGGCTCCTCCGCGGGTTCGGAAGACTATACCCGGTCGATCATTGAAGAATCCGGAGAGGTCTATGCCCATGGGATCTCCATGATGCCCGGGAAACCGACCCTCCTGGGGAGATTCAAAGACCGGCCCATTATCGGAATCCCTGGATATCCTGTTTCGGCCATCATGGCCTATGAGGAATTGGTGAAACCGATTCTTTATCAGGTCATCCATCTTTTCAGACTGGAAAGGCCCAGGATTAAGGTTTTCCCAACCCGAAAGATCCCATCAAAATTGGGAACGGAAGAATTTTTAAGGGTGAAGGCAGGAAAGGTGGGAGAAAAAATCTATGCCTCTCCCCTTCCCCGTGGTTCAGGGATCATCACCTCTCTGACACATGCGGATGGAATCATTCGAATCCCCTCTCTCTCAGAGGGCCTGGAGGAGAATCAGGAAATAGAGCTGGAACTTCTCAGACCTCTTGAGGAGATCCTGAATACTGTTGTGATGGTGGGAAGCCATGATCTCACCCTCGACATACTGGCCAATCTCCTTGGGAAATATTATCCTCCCATCTTTCTCTCCTCCCATTCCGTGGGAAGTTTAGGAGGAATCCTCGCACTAAAGAGCGGGATATGTCACATTGCCGGTCTCCACCTTCTCGATCCTGATACAGGTGAATATAATTTTTCTTATATCCGAAACTACTTAAAAGGGATCGAAGTCAAGATTTTTAACCTTGTCCATCGTGAGCAGGGTCTGATCGTCCAGCGTAAAAACCCGAAAGGACTGAAGGGTTTGGTGGATCTCCTCCGGGAGGATATATCCTTTATCAATCGTCAAAAGGGTTCCGGGACCAGAATCCTCCTTGATCATGAACTCAGAGGCCTCTCCATCGATCCGGGTCAGATCAAAGGATATGAGAAGGAGGAGTTTACGCATATGGCCGTGGCCTCCCTGGTTGCCAGCGGCATAGCCGATGCCGGATTGGGGATTCTGCCTGCGTCCAAGGCGATGAATCTCGATTTCATTCCTGTCACAAAGGAGCGTTACGATCTCGTCATCCCATCCATCCACGTCGGAGATGAAAAAATCGGGAAGGTGATCGAGACAGTTCGCTCTAAAAAGTTTAAAGAAGAAGTCCTTCGGATGGGGGGCTATGATGTATCAAGAACAGGAGAGGAACTATTCTGAAATTACAAATGACAAAATCCAAATGTCAAAGGAATGTCAAATTCTAAATTTTGAAATTTGAGCTTTGGATTTCCTTTGAACTTTGGCATTTGACATTGGAGAAATTAGTGCTACTCGATCCTTACAAACGAAAAATAAATTACCTTCGCATTTCGGTGACAGACCGTTGTAATCTCCGCTGTCGCTATTGTATGCCGGAGCAGGGACTTCCCCTCACTCCTCATGAAGAAGTGCTCACCTATGAGGAGATCTTAAGGATCGTCCGTGTTTTTGCGAAAGAAGGAATTTCAAAGATTCGCTTGACTGGCGGGGAACCCCTCGTGAGAAAAGGGATTGTCGATTTTGTCACCCGGCTTTCTGAGATTGAGGAGATCAGGGATTTAAGCCTGACAACCAATGGATTGCTCCTGAAAGATTATGCCGCGGATTTGAAGCGGGCCGGGCTAAAGAGAATCAACATCAGCCTCGATACTCTCAACCGTGAGAAATTTTCTATGATTACCCGGAGAAATGGCCACGAAAACGTATGGCAGGGAATTGAAGAAGCAATGAAGGTTTCTCTTTCTCCGATTAAAATCAATATGGTCGCCATTAAGGGGTTCAATGACGATGAAATTGAGTCCTTTGCCCTGCTTACCCTGCATCACCCGCTCATTGTGCGTTATATTGAGTATATGCCCTCAGGGAATGGAGAGGAATGGAAAGAGGGGAATATTTTAACCGCCCCCGAGATAAAATATCGCCTTGAGGAGATGGGAAATCTCATCCCCATCCCTTCGGACCAATGGGATGGCCCTGCCCGCAGATTTCGTCTCGAAGGGGCGACCGGAGAGATCGGATTGATTGGACCGGTAAGCGACCACTTCTGCGACAATTGCAATCGACTTCGATTGACCCCTGATGGAAAGATTAGAACTTGCCTTTTCTCTGATGAAGAGATTGATGTAAAGCAATTTCTCAGGAATGGCGGGAGCGACGGGGATTTAAGGGAACAACTTCTTGTGGCGTTAAAAGCGAAGCCGGAGAAACACCAGATCAATACGCATCAGTTTAAAAAATGCCAGAGAAACATGTCTGCGATAGGAGGATAAGAAAGCTTGAGGAGCGGGCTATCGCCCTTGAGGTTGGAGGACCGTTCACTTCTTTCACTTGAGGATAGAAGCTAAAGGAAAAAGACTTGGCCTCTACCCTCAAGCGAAGCGCTCCTCAAACGAAGTGATCCTCAAGCGGAGCTCTCTTTGAGCGAAGCGGTCCTATTGCATTACCGGGAGGAAACCATGCCAAAACTTACTCATTTCGATAAAAAGGGGCGGGCTAAGATGGTCGATGTCAGTCGGAAGGCAGAGACCCTGAGAGAAGCTATCGTCCGGGGATCTATCTTTATGAAGCCCGCAACCTTTAAAAAGATCATGTCCGGAAAGATTGCAAAAGGAGATGTCCTCTCCGTGGCAAAGGTGGCAGGAATTATGGCAGCAAAAAGGACCTCCGAAATCATCCCGATGTGCCACCCCCTTAATCTCTCTCATGTGGAGGTCAATTTATTCCCCTTTGAGAAGGAGAGCCGGATCGAGATCGAGGTCAAAGTCAGGATCAAGGCCCGCACCGGAGTGGAGATGGAAGGTCTGGTGGCTGTGGCTACCGCAGGCCTTACAATTTATGATATGTGCAAGGCGATTGATCGTGGGATGGTGTTGACCGACATCCATCTGGTTAAGAAAACTGGAGGAAAAAGTGGGACGTATGTAGTTCGGAGTTCGGAGTCGGGAGTTCGGAGTAAAAGATGAAAAAAAATCAAAAAGGAAAGGTTCTCGCCGTAAACATTAGTGAAAAAAAAGGCACAAAGAAGACAAATGTCGAATCCTGCACCCTTTTAAAAGATTTCGGTTTAAGGGGGGATGCTCACGGCGGACCCTGGCACAGGCAGGTCAGTCTTTTAGCCAATGAATCGGTCAAGAAGATGAAAGCCAAGGGACTGGAAGTGGGTTATGGTGATTTTGCGGAAAATATCACGACAGAAGGCATTGACCTCGTCAGCCTTCCCATCGGAACGGAGATCCGTATCGGAAACTCCATCGTTCTCCGTGTGACCCAGATTGGAAAGGAGTGCCATGAGCGCTGCGCCATCTACTATCAGGCAGGGGATTGCGTGATGCCCAAAGAAGGAATCTTCGCTGAAGTCATAAGCGCAGGAGAAGTGAAGGTAGGAGATGACATCGTAATCGGTTGAATTGAGTTCGTTGGGTTTCTTGGGTTACTTGCGTTGCTTGTGTTATTTGGGTTTCTTGAGTTTCTTGAGTTATTAACTCAATGAACCCAACGAACTCAACAAACTCAATAAACCTCATAGAGGGAACTATGTTCAAAGTAGCCATTCTGACTATCAGTGACCGGGGTTCCAAAGGCGAGCGGGGGGATTCGAGTGGTCCGCTCATTCAGGAGATGATCAAAGACCTGCCTGCTCAAACCATCCATTACGAAATCATCCCTGATGAGAAAGAGCAAATCGTCAAAGCCTTAAAATGGTGCGCCGATGAATTGAAGGCGGATCTCATTCTCACCACAGGAGGAACAGGACTGAGTCCCCGGGATGTTACACCGGATGCGACGCTGGAAGTGATTAAGAAGGAAGTCCCAGGTTTCTCTGAAGCCATGAGAGCTCAAAGTCTAAAAAAGACGCCTCATGCCATGATCTCAAGAGCCATTGTAGGAATCCGTGGTTCAAGTTTAATTGTGAATCTTCCGGGAAGCCCCAAAAGTGTAAAAGAAAATTTAGAAGTGATCCTTCCTGCCCTTCCCCACGCCCTCTCCAAATTGAAAGGCAACCCTTCCGAATGCGGTCAGGAGTGAGCAGATCCATCCAGGACTTCTCGGACGACCTGAAGCATCTCTTTCATATTAAACGGTTTGCTGATAAAGTGTTTTGCTCCTCCTTCCAAAAAGGTTTTGTGGGAGCCATCCGGCGAATACCCGCTCGCAACCACCACCTTCACATCCGGATTGATCTGAAGGAACCCTTCCAGGCATTTCTTTCCTCCCATACCGGGCATGATCAGATCCAAGATGACCAAATCGATCTTTTCCTTCTTCTCCTGATAGATTTTTAAAGCGCCTTCTCCATCGGAGACTTTGAGCACCGTATAGCCATATTTTGTAAAAATCTGTTCGCCAAGATTCCGGATGGGTTCTTCATCGTCCACCAGCAGGATGGTCTCTGAGCCTCCTTTGAATCTATTATCTTCTCTCCACTCCTCCACGCCCCTCCCCTGTTCTGTGACAGGAAAATAAATTCTGAAGGTGGCTCCTTTATTGGGTTCGCTCTCGCAGAGGATATATCCTTCATGGCTTTTGACAATGCCATAAACCATGGCAAGCCCAAGCCCGGTTCCCTTGCCCACCCCTTTGGTGGTATAGAAGGGATCGAAGATATGTTTAATAGTCTCCTTATCCATGCCGTGGCCGGTGTCTGAGACCGTCAACGCCACATAGTCCCCGGGCTTTGATCCTAAATGGCTTTTACAAAATGTATCGCCCAGTGTCACATTATCTGTTCTAATGGTCAATTTTCCTCCTTCGGGCATAGCGTCTCTCGAATTGACCGCCAGATTCATCAGAACCTGTTCCACTTGAGCCGGATCCGCATTGACCGTTCTCAAATCATCGGCAAGATGAAGTTCAACCTCAATCATTTTAGGTATGGTCCTTCTAAGCAACTTCTCTACCTGTATCACTTCCTTATTAAGATCGATGGATATCAACCTGCTCTGCACCTTCCGGCTGAAGGTCAGAAGTTGCCGGGTCAATGCAGCTCCTCTCTGGGTCGCACGCTTAATCTCCTGAAGGTCCTGATGAACGGTGGTTTTCATTTGATTGTCCATCAGAAGAATCTCCGTATATCCCAGGATGGACTGAAGGAGATTGTTAAAGTCATGGGCAATCCCACCAGCGAGGGTGCCCACTGCCTCCATCTTCTGCGCCTGCTGGAATTGGGCCTCCAGCCTCTTCTGGGAGGTGATGTCTCTGAGAAAACAGAGAACAGCAGGTCTTCCTTCCCAATCTATGGAAACAGCGTTGAGTTGGACCCATAGCTCTTCACCCGCCTTGTTCAACACCCTGAAAGAGTAATTGTTAGGAACATCTTCCCCTTTGAGTCTCCTATTATGTCTGTCGAGCACCATCTCTCTATCTTCGGGATGGATGAGGTTCATGAAGGGAGTCGTGGCATATTCCTTCTCAGAATAACCTGTTATTGCAAGAGTGCTTGGGTTTGGAAATTTTACAAATCCATCATGGGCAATGAAGATCGCATCATTGGCATTGGCAATAACGGACCGATACTTCTTTTCTGACTCCTGAAGCGCCTCCTCTATTCTCTTACGCTCGGTGATATCCCGGGTCACATGGACAGAACCGATGGTATTCCCCGATTCATCTAACAAAGGAGTCGTTGTGATCTCAAAAACACCTCCTAAAAAAGGTTCCTCTACCTCTGCCCAAGCTGGCTTTCCTGTTTCAAGGGTCTGTCGGTGAGGACAGAATTCAGGCGGATTTTCAGTCCCGTGAATCAATCTGTAACAGGGCTGACCCACGGCCTCTTTAAAATCCATCTTCAATAATTGAGCTGCTGCAATATTGAGACGCTTAATTCGGTTCTCCTTATCTAAGATAAAGATCGGGTCATGGACTGAATTAAAAGTCTGTTCCCAATCCTTTGCCGACCCCTTAAGGGAGGTTAGGGTTTGATCTAGCATTTCATACATCTCTTTGAAAGCCCTTGTCAGATCCCCGATCTCATCAGGGGACTGTATGGATTTCAGTTCTTCCTGAAGACCTCTCTTCCCCTGAAGATCATCGCCTATGGCCTCTGCATTCTGTCCAAGTTGTTTGGCAATATTGCGAAGTCTCAACAAAGGTTCGGTCAGCCTCCGCACAGCCACCATCCCTATCAGAATAGCAACGAGAACAGCAGCCATCGTGCCCCAGATAATCTGGTTGCGAGCTTCCCTGATGGGTGCAAAGGCTTCGCTTTTGGGTTGCTGCGACCCAATAATCCAATTTGTCCCCTTGACACGCCTGAGGGAAAGAAGCATGGGCACACCTCTGGAATTGACGGTTTCACCCATCCCTTCAAAACCTTCAATGGCTGCATCGAATAATTTATTGGCGCCCGGAGGGACATCTTTCTGTAAAATTCTTTTATCCTCCGGATGAAGAATCATTAACCTGGAAGTATCATAGACATAAATATATCCGGACTCCCCGATCTTTGTTTTTCGGATACCACCTAAGGCATTCGAATGGAGCAGTTGAACGGAGCATCCGATGATTCCCAGTACCTGATTTTTAGACCCCCGTAATAATGCGGTAAAGGTCAGAACCGGCGCTCCGGTTCTTGCCGAACGGTAGGGAACTCCGATAATGCCCTTCTGTTTTTCCATCGTTGTTTTAAAATATTCACGATGAGCAAAATTCTTCCCCCTGGTTTCGGGATAAACAGGGTAATCTGCCCACAGGGTTCCACCTGCATCGAGAAGAAACATCCCGTTTTCAAACATCGGGTAGTTTTCGATAGCCTTTTTCAGATGTTCATCAATAACTACAACATTCTTCTCCTCCAGCGCTTTCTGGGGTAAAAAAGAAGCGATCGCCTGCGTATCTCTCAGGGAATCATCTAGAAATTTTGAAACCGAATCAGATGAGGTGATGGAAACACTTTCCAGGCCCGCATAAATTGAATTCCGGAGGGTGTTTTCCAGAAAATGGAGAGAATAGATTCCGGCAATGCCTAAGATTACAACAAGGAGGCCGGCCAGAAGCAGCGATGTTTTTGTCCGTAGTGTCATAAGAACCCTTCCTAAAATAAAAAAGAAAAGTCAATGATATCATAGGAGATAACTTCCTACCCTCATTGACCTTGCTTCAAAAGTTTTAATTACTTAATGAGAGTCTGTTTATAACTTTCAGTTTCGAAAAAGGTTGTCATTCCGGCCCCGATTTTCATCGGGATAAACTCCAGCCGGAATCCAGTCTTTTCAATCCCGCCAAAGGCGGGACTGGATGCCCCCGTATCAAGCACGGGGCAGGCTCCTCAAGTCCGGCATGACAGTAAAGGAAACAACCACCATCCCCGCAGCAGAGCTGAGGGGCTTTCTAACGGGGTAAAAAGATTTTGCAAACATGCTCTAAATTAATTCTGGAATATTTTCGATATAATTTCAAGCTTTCATAAATTGACTTCACTCTTCATTTTCATTAAACTTTAAGGTGAAAGAAACCACAAGGGGAGGTGAAAAATGACTTTCTTTTCAGCAGAAAAATGGAATTCATTTCAAGAGGTCCTTGGATTAACAGAATCACCACTCGGAGTCTATTACATAAATGATAAACCTGAAGGCATCACCCCGAAAGAGGGAATTCATGGATGCATGATCGGTCTGCTTCAGAATGCACGGAAGAAAGGGGGGACTGTCTACTTCGATAAAAACCATTTCGGCTGCCCCGGCGGCGCTTACTATATGGGTTTTTTTGAATCCCCCATGCCGAATATCGAATATTTCCTCTCCTGCGGGATATCCGGAGAGATGGAAGGGGAGCGCTACATCAAAACCCCGGAGCGGGCAAGGGAATATTTTGCCAAGATGATACCGAGGCGGGCGCCGGCAACCTACTGTGTTTTCAAACCCGTTGAGCAATTTCAGAGCGGTATCGTGCCGGAGGTCGTTGTCTTTTTCGGTTCGCCGGATATCCTTTCCGGCCTCTTCACTCTGACCAATTATGCCCTTGAACGAACGGATGCTGTTTTCGCGCCATTTGGTTCCGGGTGTGGAGTCATTCTGACCTATCCTCTCAAGGAAGCGGTGAGAGACCAACCCCGTGCCGTTCTCGGGATGTTCGATGTGTCGGCAAGGCCCATGGTTGAGAAGGATATTCTCACCCTGGCCATGCCCTGCTCTGTTTTCTTAAACCTTTTAGAAAATGTTTCAGGAAGTTTTCTCGAAACCGAAAGCTGGAAAAAAGTTCTCCGGAGGATTTCACTTGGCCAGCATATAAATGGAAACGAGAAGGATGAAGGCAGCAAATAGTTTTTTAAGAAGGAAAGGATGAGTTTTGAAAGAGACATAGGCTCCCACTCTTGCCAGAAATATTGTTCCTACGGCGAGGGCAACTCCCCGCTGAAGATCCACGAACCCTAAATTCCATTCGGGAAGTCCCGGTCGCCCCATCCCATTGTAAATATAACCTATCACTGAGAAAAGAGCTGTGATAACGATGGTGGCACTTGATGTCCCGATGGCTAATTTCAAAGGCATGCCCAAAAAATAATACATCATTGGGATGGTAACAACTCCCCCGCCAATTCCGGCCAAAGATGCAACCATGCCTGCAAGAAGACCTACTCCTGCAAGGCCAAGGTTACTCGGTTTGGATACCCACTCCAACTTTTTCTGGGCCACGGTTTGGCTTTCTGTCAACATTTTAATGGCAGAGATCATCACAATAATACCAAAGGCGATCTGGAGATGTTTTCCGCTTAACCATGCGGCCAGTTTCGATATACCAAATGCGGTCAATATGCTGGGGATCCCAATGACGAATACCGATCGCCAATCGATATTGCCCTGTTTACCGTGCTGATAAGCGCTCATGAGGGAGGTAAAAACAATGACAAAAAGGCTGGTGCCGATGGCGATATGAGTCAGCACAGAGGGAGAAAAACCCAGATGTTCATAGCTGAAAATCAGGATGGGAACCATGATGAACCCGCCGCCCACCCCGAAGAGCCCAGCAAGGAATCCCACGCCGCATCCCACCGCCACGAAGATTAAAAATTCAATCAGGGCCATATCATTAAATTCGGAATGCAGATTGCGGAGTGCGGAGTGAAAAACAAAGAAAAAGTTTTCTTCTTTTTGGTTATAAATTCCGAAATCCGCATTCCGAAATCCGAAATCAAGGCTTTATTCATACCTCAGCGCTTCGATCGGGTTGAGCAGGGAGGCTTTTCTGGCGGGATAGAATCCGAAAAAGACTCCCACCGAGCCCGAAAAAAGAAAAGCAAGAAGGATCGCTTGAACGGAAAAGAGAGTTGGCCACTGGGTGAAGCTCGACAGGATGAGGGTTCCAGCAATTCCAACTCCTATGCCAAGTATTCCTCCCACAAGGCTCAGCACCAGGGATTCGATGAGGAATTGGAGAAGGATATCCTTTCCCTTTGCACCCACGGCGATGCGAATCCCGATCTCTCTCGTCCTCTCCGTTACCGATACGAGCATGATGTTCATAATCCCGATCCCGCCAACGATCAGAGAGATGGAGGCAATGGCACCCAGGAGCAAAGACATCACCCTTGCTGATTCCTCCGCGCTTGAAGCAACCTCGGTCAGGTTTCGAACTGAAAAGTCATTCTCCTGGGCGGGTTGAAGCCGGTGCCTCTGCCGGAGAAGCTCTGTGATCTGCTCCTCCACGGTCTTCATCACCTCAGGCTCCCTTGCCTGGATGGTGATCACCCTCACCATTCCCGGAAACTGCTGGCCGAAGAGCCTCTTCTGTGCTGTCGTCAATGGGACGAAGATGGTATCATCCTGGTCCGTTCCCCAGGCCGATTGCCCCTTGGCTGCGAGGACGCCAATGACGGTAAACGGAACTTTTTTGATCCGGACGATCTGCCCGATCGGGTCAATCCCTCCGAAAAGATTATCCGTCACGGTCTTTCCGAGGAGACAGACTTTGGTGGCGCCGTCCAGGTCCTGTTGTGTGAAGGTTCGGCCTGAATAGAGTGACCATTCCCGGATCTCGAGAAGCTCGGGAATTGTTCCATAAACAAGCGTGGACCAGTTCTGGTTTCCGAAAATCACCTGAGCGACTCCGGAGATATGCGGGGCTACGAGCCTGACACCCGGGATCTCCGTTAAAATCGCTTTCGAATCCTCGACCGTAAGGGTTGGCACGGTCCCCGATCCCCATCGCATCCCGCCGCTGGTCGAGCTTCCGGAAAGCACGATGAGGATATTCGACCCCATGCTCGCAATCTGGTCGGCGATCTTCTTCTTTGCCCCTGACCCCACGGCGATCATTGCGATCACAGCGCCCACGCCGATGATAATTCCGAGCATGGTGAGGCTGGAGCGCATCTTATTGACCATGAGGCCGCGAAGGGCAATCCTGAGGCTGGCAAAGAGTGTTGTCATAATATTGAAAATTGAGGTTGAGGTTGAGGTTGAGTTTAAGAATTTCTAAACCTTAACCTTAGCCTTGACCTGATAAACAGCCCTAAAAGGCCAAATTACGAATCACTGGCCACCCTTCCATCTTTAAAGAGTATCTTCCTTCTCCCATAGGCCGCAATGTCCTGTTCATGCGTGATCATGATGATCGTGATTCCGGTTTTATTGTTGAGGCGTTGGAAGATGGCCATGATCTCTCCGCTCGTCTTTGAGTCGAGGTTTCCGGTGGGCTCATCAGCCAACAGGATCGAAGGCTGATTCACAAGGGCTCTCGCAATGGCCACCCGCTGTTGCTCCCCGCCTGAGAGCTGACTGGGATGATGATGCGCCCTTCCTTCAAGACCGACTGCGGCGAGGGCCTGCCCTGCCATCTCTCTCCTTCTCTTCGATGGAATGTGACCATAGATCAGTGGAAGTTGAACATTTTCCAGCGCCGATGTTCTGCTCAGCAGGTTGAATCCCTGAAAGACAAAACCGATCTTCTGATTCCTGATCTCGGCTAATTCATCCCTCGAAAGGTTTGCTCCGCTTCGGCTCTCCAGAAGATATTCCCCGCGGGTAGGCTGATCCAGAAATCCGAGGATATTCATAAAGGTCGATTTCCCGGAGCCGGAGGCGCCCATGATCGCCACAAACTCACCCCGTTCAATCGAAAGGGAAACGCCCCGAAGCGCCTCAACCTCCACTTCCCCGAGATGATAAACTTTGACCAGATCCCTGATTTGAATGAGCGATTCCATCAGAATTTTTGTTTAAGATTTCAGGTTTTATACATAACGACATAAATCTTAACAGGTTTGTCATTCCGGGCTTGACCCGGAATCCAGTGTTTTTCTGGATTCCCGCTTTCGCGGGAATGACGTGTTTGGTTGTGATTAATGGCGCTGTATATAGATTGAAGATTGAAGATTTGAAAAGTTCATTCCGCAATCCGCAATCCGAAATCTGCAATGCATTACCTCATCCCTTTTGTGGAGGGTGTTGGAGTGCTTGGCCGGGCCTTTTTATTCAAGATCTCCTCAACCACAACCTCGGCTCCTTCCGGAAGATTTCCTGTCACCACCTCGCTAAATGTTCCGTCCGTGATTCCAACTGTGATCTCTACGGGTATCGGTTTTCCTTCCGGAGCAGGGACCCATACCCTGCCCGGCTTTGCCCGGCTTTTCTCGGATGATTGACCCATCTCTTTCATCTTCTCTTTCTGCTCATTGGTCAGAAATCCCCATATCTTCTGCCGCATCAAAGCCCGGATGCGAACCTGTGCCTCCTCGGGTTTCGATTTTTCCCGTATTTCCTGAAATTCGCTTCTGGAGGCCCGAAGAACCATCTCAATTTTCGATTGCTGATCCGCAGTAAGACTAAGTTCTTTTACCAATCGCTCTAAAACGGCCCGGCCCTTATCCGATGACGGAGCCTCTTGTTTTTTGTTGTTTGTCTTTCCGGTCTCTTCTTTTTTTGCAAACTCCGGTCTGAATCTTAATGCTGAATTGGGAATCTTCAGAATGTTTTCCTTATGCTCGATCTGAACAGAGACATTGGCCGTCATCCCCGGTTTCAACCTTAAATCGCTGTTATCCACCTGGACCACCACATCATAGGTGACCACGTTCTGAATGGTGATGGGCGCATTCCTGATCTCCGAAACTTTTCCCCGAAAGGTCCTTTCGGGGTAGGCATCGACTGTAAATGTTGCATCCTGTCCTTTGGCCACCCGCCCGATGTCCGCCTCGCTCACATTCGTATCGACCTGCATCTGGGTCAGGTCTTTGGCAATCGTGAAAAGGGTCGGAGCCTGAAGGCTGGCCGCAACGGTCTGCCCCACATCCACATTTCTCGAAATGACAATCCCATTAACCGGTGAGCGGATCGTGGTATATCTCAAATTCGTCTCAGAAACCTTGAGGCCGGCTCTGGCCTGTTCCACCTGCGCTTTGCTCGACTCCACCTGGAATCTCGCCGATTCCAATTGCGCCCTTGCCACCTCTCTCTGGGCAATGGCTGTATCATAATTGGTCTGAGCCGTATCGAGGGTGGCCTGGGCAATGACCTTTCTCTCGATCAGCTCCCTGTTTCGCTCCAGCGTCCTCTTCGTATCGACGACCGAAATTTCCGCCTTGCTGAGATTGGCCTGCGCATTCTTGAGATTGGCCTGCGCATTCAATAGATTGGCCTGGGCGTTCAGGAGATTGGCCCTTCCCTGTTCAACCTGGGCCTCAAAGATGGCTGGATCGATCTGTGCGATCACCTGCCCTTCTTTCACGCGTGAGTTGAAATCGGCATGGAGGCCTTTGATCGTTCCTGAAACCTGGCTTCCCACCAGGACGGTAGTGACCGGATTGATGGTTCCTGTGGCCGTCACGATGGAGCTGATCTCTCCACGCTCCACCTTCATCGTCCGGAATTTCTGATCCGGGCCCTTCTTTCCGATCATCGGATAAAGGAAGTATCCCCCGGCGATGAGGATTGCCAAAAGAATGACCACCGGAATGATATACTTCTTCCTCTGTCTGCTCATTTAACTATTCCTTTCTCTTTTTCCGGAACTGGAGCCGGATCGGAACCCCTCTGAACCCGAAAGCCTCCCTCATCTGGTTCAATAGGTACCGTTCGTAGGAAAAATGGATTCCCTCGGGAAAATTAGTATAAATGATATAGGTGGGCGGGGCAACGGAGACCTGGGTGATATAGTTCAGCTTGACCTGCCGGGTCCGGTAGGACGGGGGCGGAAATCTTTTCACCCATCCTTCAAGGGCTTTATTCAAGGGCGAAGTGGAAATCCTTTTTTGTGCCTCTTCTGCCACACGGTCGATCGTATCGAGAACCTTCTTCACCCTCTGGCCAGTCAGGGCGGAGATGAAGAGGATGGGAGCATACGAGAGGTATTTCAGGTTCTCATAGACTTCCTTTTCATATTTGGTCATGGTTTGGGAATCCTTTTCCACAAGGTCCCATTTGTTCACCACGATCATGCACCCTTTTCCCTTCTCATGAATGAATCCACCGATTCTCGTATCCTGATCGGTCACCCCCTCCTTCGAATCAAGGAGAAGCAGAGCCACATGGCATCGGTCAATCGTCCGTAGAGCTTCCACAATGCTGTACTTCTCCAACCGGAGGCTGATCCGGCTCTTCCTGCGGATCCCAGCGGTATCGATCAGGGTATATCGCTTTCCATCCCGTTCAAACCGGGTATCGATCGCATCACGGGTCGTGCCCGGAGCCTCGTCCACAAGGACCCTCTTATATCCCAGGATGCGATTGATCAGGGAAGATTTCCCCACATTCGGCCTTCCCAGCAGTGCCACCTTCGTTGAACCTCCATCCTCTTCTGCCTCAATGGTTCCGGGAAGAACCTCTATCACCTCATCCATCAAATCGTTCAGACCGTACCCATGCTCTGCTGAAATGGAGAAGAGGTTGTCCACGCCTAATCCGTAAAAATCAAATGCCTTCTCCTCTTTCTGCGGCCCGTCAATCTTATTGACGATATAAAAGACAGGTTTATTCAGACGCCTCATGAGATCAGCGATCTCTCTGTCAGAGGGGGTCAGGCCTTCTTTCCCATCCATGACGAAGAGGATCACATCCGCCTCTTCCATGGCTAACTGACACTGCTCGCGCATCTGGACGAAGATCCGGTCCTTTGAGACCGGCTCAAACCCGCCCGTATCGATCAGCGTAAAAAAGCTTTTCTCCCATATCACATCGGCATAGTTCCGGTCCCGTGTGACGCCGGGTTCGTTATAGACGATGGCTCTCTTTCCGCCCGTAATCCGATTGAACAGGGTGGACTTTCCGACATTAGGCCTTCCCACGATGGCGAGGATAGGTTTCATGGTTGATTGCTCCAAACCGTTGAGAATCATTATAAAACAACCCTTCTCATCATACAATAAAACAACTCTTCGCAAGAACATTCCTCGGTCATGGGAAGCATTCCATGAATCGGTAGGGTAGATAGGCGGGGCCTGCTGCAGGTCTAACCCCGCATCCAACATAGACGGGACAAGAATGTCCCGTCTATCGGGTGTAATAATAAAAACCCCCAACCCTTGAAAGGTGAGGAGGATGGGTTCATTCACAAAGTTTTTGAAAATTCCGACGGGAAAATATAGAATAGGTCTAAGATGAAAAAAACGACTGTAGCCTTTCTCTTTTTCTTAACCCTCCTGCTTTTCATCGGACAGGGAAAGACTCTATCCCAGCCCATTTCCAAAGAAGGGCCCTTGATTAAATTGGGAGAAATCACCTTCAGGGTTCGAGAGATCGAGTCTTCTCCTTCGGCTCTTAAAATCCTCGAAATTTATATTGAAGTCTTGAATCGGAGCCGGACGGCGACCGCCCCGGCGAACTCTATCAAAGTAGTCGTATCGCAGAAGGAAATAGTCTATGCGGGTCCGAAACCTGCTGAGGGATTTACCCCCGTTCCACAGGAAGTTGCTCTCTCAATACCCCTGCCGCCCCTTACAGGCAGGGTGATCATCTTCGGCCTTCCACTCCCAAAGGAAAAAGTCGAATCCATCACCCTCGAGATCCATCTCAACCCTCCCGACGGCGAGAAAAAAACAATCACCTATTAATGAAACCGCTCCTTTCAATGATCAACAACGGCAATGGCTTCAATCTCAAGATCAACGTCTTTGGGGAGTCGCGATACTTCGACCGTTGACCTTGCGGGCGGGGAAGATGGAAAGTATGTGGCATAGACTTCATTCATGGAATTGAAATTTCCCATGTCCTTCAAAAAAATCGTCACCTTAACCACACCCTGCATATCCAGCCCTTGAGATTCCAGAACTCCCTTCAGGTTTTCCAGCACCCGTCGTGTTTTCTCCTTAATATCACCTCCAACCCGCTCGCCGTTTGCCGGATCAATCGGGATCTGGCCTGAGAGGAAGATAAAATTCCCCGCCCGGATCGCCTGCGAATAGGGCCCGATCGGTTTCGGTGCCTTTTCCGTAAAGATCACTTTTTTGCTCATTGCCTGAACCTCCTACGGGTCTTATTATTCCATTATTCCAACATTCCATTTTCTTATGTCTTCACCAACTCCCAGGCCTCTGTGACATCCTTCAGGATATAATCCGCCCCTGCTTCTTCGAATTCCTCCCTCTTGATCCGACCGGTCAATACGCCGATGGTCATCATCCCGGCCCTCTTCCCAGCCTGAATATCAATGAGGTGATCCCCAACCATCACCGCCTCCTCTCCGGAGACCTTTAGCGCTTCCAATGTAGCGTTGAGATGATCCGGATGGGGTTTGACCTTCTCGACAGAATCCCTTGAAATGAAGACATCACAGTATTTATCAATGTCAGGGAAAACCTTTCGGACTGCTTCTTCGCAGTTTCTTGTGATGATTCCGACCCTGAACCCCTTCTTCTTTAGCTTGATCAATGCTTCTTCTGCTCCGGGGATGAGACTTCCCTCCCCTGCCGCCTTGAGTTCAACCTCGTGGAGGATTTGATGGGCCTTTTGATAAAATTCTTCTGCATCTGCGGGATTTCTTTTCCAAATTAAAGGAGAGACCTCATCGATGATCTCAAGAAGATACCGTTCCTTAATCGACTCTTCGTCCACGCCAAAATGTTTAATGAGAGCGAGGACCTGCTCCCTCATGCGTGAGAAATCGATATTGAGGATGGCCAGCGTCCCGTCAAAATCGAAGATGATAGCCTTGATGCGATTAAGTTTATGCATAAGATTAAATATCAAAAATGGATTCTGAACCAAGTTCAGAATGACAGCCTTGTCATGCCGAACTCGGTTCGGCATGACATTTCTGGTATGATGAATTATCCTTTTATATCCCGGTCCGTAATTCCCAGGCAGTAAAGCACCCCCTTCATATGATCCCTCGTGATGGCTCCGTCCGCGACCTTCTTAAGGATCTCCTTGGCATTGAAAGCAATTCCAAGACCTGCGTTGGCTAACATGATCCGGTCGTTTGAGCCATCGCCGACTGCCACCACCTCGTCACGGGTGATTCCTTCCCTCTTGCAGATCTCATCCATGATCTGAGCCTTTCTGCGGGCGTCAATGATCTTTCCTTTGATCCTGCCGGTGAGTTTTCTCCCCCTGATCTCCAGCTCATTTCCAAAGGCGTAATCGAACCCCAATCTTCTCTTTAAAATATCCGTAAAATAGGTGAATCCTCCGCTGATGAGCGCCACCTTAAAACCCATCTCTTTCAGGGCAGCGATCAATTCTTCGCTTCCCTTGGTGAGTTGAACGGTCTCTGCAATTGATTCAAGGCTCTTGATCCTCAAGCCCTTCAACAGAGAAACCCTCGTTCGCAGAGACTCTGAGAAATCGATCTCACCCTTCATGCCCCTCTCGGTAATGGCCGCAACCTTTTTTCCCACACCAGCTGATTTGGCCATCTCATCGATGATCTCTCCGTCGACAATCGTCGAATCCATATCAAAGACAATCACCTTTCTCCTTTTCTTAAAAGTCGATTCAGGCTGGGCGATGATATCCATTCCCACTCTCTTGGCTGTCTCATTCAGACCCTGGCGAAGGAGCGAAAAATCGGCTTGCCGCAGGTCCACCCACATCTCCATTGCAAGAAATTCACCCCTGGCAATCATTTTAATCCGATCAATATTGCAATGATGTTTTGCGAGTAGAGAGGAAAAACCAGCTACCACTCCGGCTCGGTCTGCTCCTAATAGGGTCAACACATAAGGCATCTTGGAGTCAGCCAGTTTTAATCCCCTGAATTCTTTAAAGGGGGTCATCGTGATCTTCATCTCCAGTTTTTGGGCGATTCGGCTGAGCCCTCTTCTGATTTCACTCCATTGAAATGGAGAGCGAAGCGGCTGAATGAGGAGCACCATAGTAAATTGGGAATGGACAACGGTCTGCTCGATATCGATGATATTGACCCCCTTTTTAAAAAGAAACTGGGTCACCCTTGAAACAATCCCAACCTTGTCTTCTCCGATCACTGAGAGGACGTAGAAATTTTCTTCCCTGGAATAACGATGAAGTGGCATTTTTATCATTAGGTTTGGTATTCATTCCATTTTGAGTCGCAAAATGGAATTTACGGTTCCTTTTTAACACATATTATTTTAAGATCAAAACCTTTTATCCGGTAATATTAAAATGAAGATAAAATTCCTTTGGGAGCGAACACAAGGTTTAAAGCCCCTAGTGGGTCCTTCCATTTGAAGATCGCAGACCTTCTAACAGGGTTTACTTCCTTTAGTTTTACTTCCAAAAATTCAAAAGATAGTGTATACATAAAGGAGGGAATACAGGTGACGAATAACTTGGCAGCAGATAAAATATCTTTACACCTAAATTGAACTATTTTTTCATCCCTCACAAGGGGGGCGGGGAGGCCGAAAAGCCTTTTAGAGCGATTACCTTTGATGGGTTGAATCAACCATGAGGTTAGCTTCATCATCACCTGTTTGGTGAAAGTTCAAGGTCCATTACCCAAATGTCCAATGTATCGCATTCTAAAAGGGTTTGAGGCATCTCTGCCTCCCTTGTGAGATAGGATGAATCGCTCAATTTAGGTTACACTTTTTCCCCATTTTGTTGTAAAGTGGGGCAAGGGGTTCCAATTTTAAGGAAGGTCTCATTTTGCCTGCTTCGGATAAAAAGACAATCCTATTCGTCGGAGACGATCAGTTTCTGCGCGACTGGTTTTTAAAAAACCTCAACGACGGCGGTTATCTGGCAGAAGGCACAGCCCTGAGCGATTTGGAAACGACCCTCGCTCGCTTCGCCGCCGATCTCGTGCTGATCGACCTGCCACACAAAGAAGATTCTCAAAGATACATTGCTCAGGTTTTGCGGGTCCGGCCAGCCACTCCGGTGGTTCTTTCGGTCGAATTGGAGGATTTCAGTTTCGCTGGTGCAGCGTTTCGCTCCGGTGCGGCCGAAATCTTGCCCAAGCCAGTCGAGCCGCAATTGATGCTGATGATCTTACACCGGGTTCTGGAGGAAGACCGCTTACTCAAGGAAAACGAGGAACTTCGGAATTACATGAAGCTCTATAGCGCCTGCCAGCGAATTACGACCCAACTGGAGGAGGAAGGGGTGTGCATTGCAACGTTAACCGCCCTTGTTGCGGAGGCAGGCTCTCGAGCGGCGTTTTATCTGGACTGGCCATCCATCGCCACCTCACCACGAATTGAGGGACGCTTGGGTTTGGAAGAGAGCGAATCTAAAATCTTTTTGGACGAACTTCTCCCATCGATTCGCCAACGCGCCGATATAAGTGAAGCCTACACAATCGTTTTCAATAATCCAGACGGGGAATTCAAGAATCTGCCTGAAAATGGTTTCGTCGAGGGATTGATTGTCCCCTTGCGCAATCTCGAGTCATTATTGGGTGTCTTCATCCTTTTGCGCCACGAGCAAGACAACCCTTGGCCGGAAAAGGTAATCGGTGAGGTTAATTTCATCGGACGACACGCCGCTCTTGCCTGGCATAACGCCTCCCTTTACGCCAATGCTAAAAATATGGCCTTCCAGGATGCCTTGACCGGCCTATACAACGCCCGCTACCTGCCGCTCGCTATCGACCGCGAAATCGCTAATAGCAGGGAGTCGGGTGCCCCCTTCGCCGTGCTGTTTCTGGACCTCGACTATTTTAAACAAGTCAACGACCTTCACGGCCACCAGGTGGGCAGCCAACTGCTAAAGGAGGTTGGGCGAGTGCTTCGCCGTTGCGTTCGGGATGACGACATCGTGATCCGCTACGGCGGCGATGAGTTTATTGTCTTGCTTAAAGCCACCAACCTGACCACAGCCGAACAGATCGCTGAACGCATACGCACCATGCTGGCCGGACATTTCTTCCTGGGGCGTGAGGGATTGAATGTCCTGATTACCGCCTGTATTGGAGTTTCCGCCTATCCTATCCACACCCAGAGCGCGGAGGAACTGATCTTTCTATCTGACCACGCAATGTATAAAGGCAAAATTCCACACGCAACCTGGTCATCACCGCCGATCCGGAAGATTTGATCGGACAGAAAGTGCTCCCGCCGTGACGCTACCGGAATTCTGGATTTTTTCACCTAAATTGAGCAATTTTTTCACCCCTCACAAGGGAGGCGGGGAGGCCGAAAAGCCTTTTAGAGCGATTACCTTTAATAGGTTGAATTAACCAAGCGGCCTGTTCAATCATCACCTGTTTGGTGAATCATTATGGCCAATTGCCCTTTCTTTCAATGTATCGCATTCTAAAAGGGTTTGAGGCATCTCGGCCTCCCTTGTGAGATAGGGTGAATCGCTCAATTTAGGTTTCAGAAATCTCTCCTTGATCATCCATAAGGGATTTGTTATGAAAGCCATCAGGAGGAATTCGGATATGACCTCGCTGGAGGAAAGAATACGGGCCGCATCAGGTGAAGGAGAGGTTGATCTCCTCATTAAAAATGGAAGAGTCATCAATGTCTTTTCGGGGGAGATTGAAAAGAAGGATGTGGCTATTTTCGATGGAGTCGTGGTTGGCTTCGGAGATTATGAAGCGAAAAAAATCATCGATGTGAAGGGCGATTTTCTCTGCCCTGGACTGATTGACGGCCACGTCCACATTGAATCGAGCATGGTGACTCTCCCTGAATTTGCACGGGCTGTCCTGCCCCACGGGACGACCACAGCCGTCATCGATCCCCATGAAATTGCCAATGTCCTCGGCATAGAGGGCATCCGCTTTATGGTCGAGTCTGGAAAGGGAGTCCCATTCAATGTGCTTGTGATGCTTCCCTCCTGCGTCCCTGCCACCCATATGGAGACTGCGGGAGCCAATCTCAAGGCAAATGATTTAAAGCCTCTTTTCAAAGAACCCTGGATGATCGGGGTGGCAGAGATGATGAACTTCCCGGGTGTGATCTACAGAGACCCGGAGGTCCTGAAGAAGATTGAGATGGCAGAGGGAAGACGAATCGACGGCCATGCTCCCGGCCTTTCTGGAAAAGGTCTTTATGCCTATCTCGCCGCAGGAATCCGTTCCGACCACGAGTGCACCACTCCAAAAGAGGCAAAAGAAAAATTGAAGAACGGGATGTGGATTATGGTGCGAGAAGGCTCAACCGCAAGAAATCTCACTGATCTTCTCCCTCTGGTCAATTCTAAAAACGGGAGGCGGTTCTTCTTTGTCACGGACGATCGCCATCCCAAAGAACTTCTTGAAGAGGGCCATATCGATTCGATGGTGAGAGAAGCGATCCGGAGAGGGCTCGATCCTATCCTGGCCATCCAGATGGCAACCCTCAATACCGCAGAATATTTCAGGCTTGATGACATCGGAGCCGTTGCCCCGGGATATCGGGCAGACATCATCTCCTTGGATCACCTGGGTCGGTTTCAGGTCAAAAAAGTTTTTAAAGATGGCATCCTGGTGTCAGACCATGGAAAAATGTTATTCAGCTCGATCGTTCCATCGGCATCGGTAAAAATTAAGCGAAAGCAATCTTTTCGGATAAAGCCTCTCAAGGCGGACTCCTTCGTTGTCCGAAGCACAGAACCCATCGCCAAAGTCATCCAATTGATTCCGGATCAAATTGTCACCAAGAAAGTGATGAAGAAAATCATTTTAAAAGATGGAGTGGCTTATCCCGGCCTTAAAGAGGATATCCTCAAAATAGCCGTGGTCGAAAGGCATTGGGCCACAGGAAATATCGGAATCGGCTTTGTTCAGGGATTCGGGTTAAAGAGAGGAGCCATCGGATCAACAATCGCCCACGATTCCCACAACCTCGTCATCATTGGAACGAATGATCAGGATATGTTAAAGGTTGTTGAAACGATCAGAAAGATGGGCGGAGGATTGGCCGTTGTTTCAGGAGAAAAGATCCTGGCATCCCTTTCCCTTCCGATTGCCGGTCTCATGACGGAGATGTCCGTCCGTGACGTCCATCGATCCCTTAAGACAGTCCACCGGGCGGCAGCCTCCCTGGGTTGTAAACTTTCCGACCCTTTCATGACACTTTCTTTTCTCTCTTTGCCTGTCATCCCTGAATTGAAACTGACAGACAAAGGATTGGTCGATGTGAACCAATTTAAGATCGTATCTTTGTTTGGAGAAGACTGATTCCCAATTTCGGAATGCGCCTGCCCGCCGCAGGCACGGATTTCGGATTGCGGAATGAATAAAAAAAAACGCTATGCGCTATGCTCTTTGCGCTATGCAGTCGGAGGAGTTCAATGGATTGGGACCAACTTTTAAACGAAGCCACTCACTATCTTCAAGATTATATCCGAATCGATACGGTTAACCCTCCGGGTAACGAAATAGAGGGGGCAAAGTTTTTTAAAAAAATCTTTGATAAAGAAGTCATCCCTTCCGAGATATATGAACCTATTCCCGGCAGGGGAAGTGTTTCGGCCACACTGAAAGGAGATGGATCAAAGCGGCCCATTCTTCTTCTCAGCCATATCGATGTCGTCCCTGTTGAGAAGCAAGGTTGGGAAGTTCCTCCCTTTGAAGGGGTCATCAAAGACGGATACCTCTATGGCCGCGGAACCCTCGACTGCAAATCGCTGGGGATCATCGAGATGATGGTCCTCCTGATCCTCAAAAGAGAACATATATCCTTAAAAAGAGACCTGATCTTCTTTGCAACGGCGGATGAGGAGACCGGCGGTAGATGGGGTGTTCAATGGGCTATGGAGAATGTCCCTTCTATTAGAGTGGCGGAATACGCCCTCAATGAAGGGGGACATGTTATTCTTAACGAGGATGGTTCCCCTGACCGCTATGCCATCTCCAATGGCCAGAAGGTCATCTTCCAGATCAGACTAAAGGCCAGAGGCACGCCAGGCCATGGCTCCATGCCCCATCCGGACAACCCGAATGTGAAGCTCATCAGAGGCCTCGAGACCCTTACGAGATGGGAGACCCCCTTTCACATTATCCCCACGGTAAAAGAATATTTCTATAAGATGGCTCCGAAACAGCCTTCTTATGAGAGGCCTCTGTTTGAGGACATCGAGAAAGGGCTCAACGACTCCACCTTCTCCACCTGGTTGACCTCCAACCCGATCTTCAATGCCATGATGAGAAATACCATCTCCCTCACCATGCTTCAAGCCGGAAGCAAAGCCAATGTCATCCCTTCGGAATCCACTGCCACCCTCGACTGCCGGCTCATCCCCGGCACAAACAAAAAGGAATTTCTAAAAGAGGTCAAGCGTAGAGTGGGAGATGAAATTGAGGTGGAGGTCATTTCAGAGAGCGAATCCCTTCCCCCCTCTTCCCTCGATTCAGAGCTTTATCGGGCGATTGAAAAGTTTGCCTCGAAGAATCATCCCGGCTGTCCGGTCGTCCCCTTTCTTCTTCCCGGCGCCACCGACAGCCGCTTCTTAAGGGAGAAAGGAATCCTCACCTACGACTTCTGTCCCTTCCAATTGACAGAAAAAGAGTTGATGAATGTCCACGCAAACAACGAACGCATCGACCTGGAGAACCTAAGGTTTGGGACAAAGGCAATCCTCGAAATCCTAAAAAACATAGCAACGTAAAAAGGAATCCATAATAGATCGGACATATCCTTGTCTAAATCCTCCGGTAAACCTTCTACCGTTCGCCCTGAGGCTCTCGAAGGGTGAACGGTTGGGTCAGGGTAGGCTTGTGGAAAGATGCGTAGGTCAAGATGAGATTGGGGGTCTCAACATTGCACATGTTTAATCTTTGAGCAATCTGACCCTTTAATTTCTTCAAGGCAGGCTCTTCTCTAATCGCCTGCTCCAGTCTCCGGGAAGCCTGGTTCACTGCTGACGCTCCCATCTCATGAAAAGCGCCTATCTCCTTTTTTGTCCACTTAAGGGGGCGGGGTTGCATTATATCGGAACCAATCTTCTATAGAATCTACGCGTTGGTTTCCTCTGGCTTTTTGCTTCACCTTTTCCTGGGCCTTCTCAATGGCAGAGCTGATGACGGAATGACTGATATGATCCTTTTCGTTCCAACCCAGACTCTTTAATAGACTTACCACCCTCTCACCCCCGAACAGTTTAAATAAAGGTTCATCAAGGGCGCAATGGAAACGGATCCTCGACCGACAGGGAAGACGGGACATGAAAGAAAATAAAACTTCATCCTCTTCTTTCAGGGGGTGATGCTCGGCGGCGATCATCAGAACCTCTCCGTTCTTTATTTCGGGCTCGCCTAATTGCTGGATGCATGTGTCCAATTCAGATAATTTCTCAGCCATGATAAGCAAGATAGGGGCTCTTTCTTCTTTCCATTCTCCCATATGAAAACTGAAAGATTGGTCGTAGTCTTTAAAGTTCAGGTTCTTTCTTTGAAACTGTTGTCTCATCTCGATGAGGGTCTTTTGGAAGTGTGCGGTGGTTAGAATGAGGAGATATTGATTCTGTTCCTTGATCATTTCGTCAACCATTCCGTTCCACTTCAATTCGGAGGTTGCCCAGATCCGATCCCCTTCCCTTGCAAACTTTTTCTTCTTAAAAAACATCTTCTCTTATACCCCAATTGAGCCAAAAAATAGTTCCTCCCCCCACGGTGAACTATGGGGAACGTAGGTTCTAAAGCATTTTAAGGTATTTCCTCAAATCTGGCATCTCTTCCATGGCAGCCAAACGATTGACCGAAGAAGTCGTCACCCCAAGGAACCGAGCAACCGCCGCCCCAGGGTATCCCATCTTTCCCACGGCTAACTGACAAAACACCCTCCGCCCTTTCGCAACCCTTTTCTTCCTCATCCCCGAACACAACTCCGACTCCTCTATCCCCTCTCCTTTAACAATTATCTCCGCAAAGGTAGCCAAATCAGGAACCCTCCGAGACAGTCTCAGCGTCTCTTTTTCTCTCTCTTCAGCCTCCAACATTAGCCTCTTAATAAATTCCTCCCCCCCCAATATCCTCTCATCCGAGGCTACTTTGATCCCTTTCCTCCTCAAGGATAGTACCTGGGACCATCCCCCAAGGCTTCGGATCAATCCTCCACCCACCAACTCCGGTCTCCTCCCCTGCGATACTCCCTCTCTCACAAACTGCTCATACTTCTCAATGGCCTTCCGACCCCTACCAAAATAATCAAGAACGGTATCGATGTCCTGCCATTCCCGCCTCACTCTCCCTATAATGGCTGAATGCCCCGCCCAACGATAATCATCCAGCTCTTTCAAGTTTCCCACCATTGCTGCCCTCAATGGATTCAAGTGAATGTAGCGCACCAACTCCAATAGGTAAGGATCATCCTCACAGATGATCGATTTATACCTATTCTGGAAGAGATGTCCCGTCCTTTTGTGTCGCAAGTTAAAGTTGACAACATAACCCGTCAGAAACTTCTTCATCACCCGTGAAAGAGGACGGCTTCCGGTCCGAACCAATAGATGGAAATGGTTGGGAAGGAGACTCCAGGCATAGACAATGATGTTTCCTTCTATGCACGGGTTAGCCAGTCGGTTCAGAAAATCGTCCCTGTCTTGATTGGTACGGAATATGTTTGTCCGCTCGATGCCCCGCCCCATGACATGATGCAACGCTCCGGGAGCGTCCAACCTCGGTTGTCTCACCATAATGAAAGATTAGACCCTTCCCTCCTATTTGTCAAGTTGTTTTAGAACCTACGTCCCCCCTTTCAAGATTCGTCACGGAGAACCGGTGCTCTATTACTGGTTTGAGGAAGGCGATGACAAGCTCTTTTTCTGCTGCCACGACAAGGGCCGAATTACCACCGCCTGGGCGCAACTTGCCCTTCGGGATGGGGATCTCGGCATTCGGCCATCGGGTGTTGAGGGAAATGGGAAATGGGGTCAACTTCGAAATGGGGTCAGACTTCGTTATTTCCTTATTTTCCGTGCAGCCCTCGACCGGATCCTTTTTCAACCAATTAAAAGTGCCCCGGAATACGAACTCTTGTTTTCATGCCACCGCGGCAGATTACCCATAAAGGGACGGCGAAACAATACCTAAATACCTAAGCCTGACCCCTTACACCCTGACCCCTTACACCCCTTACACTTACCTTGACTTATTATTCGACGAAAGGATTGCGAATACGGAGGCCCGGAAATCTGGTAAAGTCACGGTCAATTGTCCACAGCTCACGGACTCCGTGAAAGGGGGGACATCCTATAATGTTCCTGTCAAGAGGGTAAATGAAAATATTTCGAAAAGATTTTACCTCCTGTAAAAACGACCAGTTATAAAACCCTTCTGATTTTGGGAACACTCTTCCCCATGAATTCTATGACAGATCTGCTTTTAACTCGACGATTCTCTCGCCCATGACGAACCCTGAATCTCAGCGTTATCATTATCCGGCATGTCCCGCCTAAGCGGGACCACCTATCATCCCTTATCCAGATTCCAAAGTTCAGCGAGAGGCCCTATATTGTCCCACCCGAGGTCTCCCATGAGCCTCCACGTTGGTTCTCGGGCTTCTCTCGTCGAAAATCAAACGTATTTCTATTCAGTTTAAATCAACCCTGAGATAAACCGGATTAAAGGCCTCCCTCTTCTTCATCAAGGCCCAGGCAATCAGAAGCATTTTAGCCGATAACTTTACCAACCTCTTCGTATGGATGCCTTTCTCTTTCTGTCGGCCTTGAAGTTTGCTCGTGTAGTAGCGCATAAAATCCCGATTTTTCGTCGAGGCAATAAATGCCGCTTGATACAACGCATAGCGAAGATCAGCTTTGCCTCTCTTTGAAATCTCCGGAGTGGCCTTGTCCGAACGCTTCCCACTTCGATCCGCACTGAGGTCTAATCCACCCGTCTTCAATACTTGCTTCCCATTGTCAAATCGATCCGGATCTCCTATCGCTCCTAACACTTTGGCCGATACATCCGGACCAAAGCCAGGAATCGTCAGAAGGTATTGGTAATAGGGAAATTGCCCACAAAGCTCCTCAATTTTTTGCTCCGTCTCCTTGATCATCTCTCGAATCTGCTTCAACCCCTCAACCATGACTTTGACCTCATGGTCCAACCCCGGCACCCCCGCACAACCAATCGACGCCCCCGCTTTCTCCCAGATCGCCTCCAATCGCCGCCTCTTGTCCATGCCGACCCGTCTGGACGTCACCCGCTCAATAAAGGGATCCACGTCTATTTCTGCAATTTGAGAGACCGGAAAACACCACCTCACAATGGCCAGTCCCTGCGCCTCCGATCTCCCATACTCGCTATCCATCTCCGGAAAGTACTGCGCAATCAAATTGTTCCGAATCCGAACCCGATAGCTTTGCTCCTGCTTCTTGAGCCGCTTCTTTAAAGACAGTAACCCCCTCAACCCCCTTAACTCTGCCGAAGGATGCTCATAATATAAACACTTGCCCTGCGAGATTAAATCCGCCACATTGGCCGAATCCTTATCGTCATGCTTGTCCCACCGCCCATCCAACGACTCCCGGTTTTTCGCCACCATCACCCCGGAGACCAATACCACCGCCCTCCCCATGTGGATTAAATACTCCCCCAACGGCTTATGGTAGTTCCCCGTCGGCTCCAGCCCATAGACCACTTTCTTCAGCCCGTGTCGCACCCGCAACACCTCGGCCTGATCCACAAGCTTTCTAAACCCCTCACCGTCGTTGCTAAACACAAGACGCCTCAATAGGGTCTTGCCCGTCGCTGTCCCAAAAAAGGCGTGGTGGCGATCCTTCGCAATATCAATCCCCACGATCAAATACTCCTCCGATTGCCTGATCTGCTTCCTCAGTTGACGAAACTCCTCCAGCCGGTTACGATTGTCCTCATCCATAGAAACCTCCTCTTAAGAATTTGAGTCTGGTCGTGCTTACTCTTATCTCTTAACAGGAGGTTTCTTTTTGTGGTAGATTATAAATAAATTTTTTCTACCTTATCCTTTGAGGTTTAACCTCTCCCCCTAAGAATATATAACGTTGATTCTTAGGGTGCATTGCGCTTGACAAGATCATCCTCTTTTTTATAAAATCAGCCCATGCCACGACAAGCTCGGTTAGATACTCCCGGCGCCCTTCACCATATCATGGTGCGGGGAATAAACCGGTCACAAATATTTGACGACGATGAGGATCGGTCTCGTTTTCTTACCCGCCTGGGCGAAAACATCCTAAAAACGCATTCCTCCCTCTATGCCTGGGTGCTCATGGAAACGCACGTCCATCTATTGGTGCGGAGCGGCCCACAGGGAATTTCCGCCCTCATGCGAAAGCTCCTAACCTGGTACGCCCAATACTACAATCGGCGCCATCGGCGTACGGGGCATCTATTTGAAAACCGTTACAAATCAATCCTATGTGAGGAAGAGAATTACCTTTTGGCCCTTGTGAGACACATCCATTTAAATCCGATACGGGCTAAGCTGGTAAAGACCATGGGGGAGTTGGATCTTTATCCTTGGACTGGGCATCGGGCGATCATCGGGAAAGACGAATATCCGTGGATGGATCGGGCTTATATTTTGGGCCAATTTGCTGGGACAAAGGGAAAGGCGATCCGGGCATACCACCGGTTTGTTCAGGATGGGCTGGCGGAGGGGCGCAGACCTGAGTTAACGGGAGGAGGATTAATTCGGAGTCAGGGGGGATGGTCGCAGGTTCTTGCTCTGCGGAGTAAAGGGGAAAAAGAGTTGTCAGATGAGCGCATCTTGGGGAGTGGGGAGTTTGTCGAACAGATCCTTCAGGAGGCGGAGGAACGGCAGTTGCGGCAAATGAAACTCCGACGGAAGGGAAAGAGCATAGGGGATATTATTCAGGAGGAATGCGGAAGACGAAAGGTGAGTGAGCAAGAGTTGAGGAAGGGAAGTAGGAGAGCCCTGGTGAGCGAAGTTCGAGCAGCGATTGCCTACCGGAGTAAGGAAGAACTGGGGATATCTGGCGCAGAGATCGCCCGTCAATTGGGCGTAAGTACATCCAGCATAAACCGGGTTTTAGGAAGAATGGGTCCATTGCCAACGGAATGAGTTATGCACCGTAAGAACCAACGTCCCCGCTCACCCAATAACTATGATATGAGAAACAGCTTCGTATGGGGCTGGAGCCAACGTATATACCCTGACAATAGAGCACCGCCGGGAAACAAGGCGGAAACGGAGAACACTAACATCGACCTACAGCATCGGAAG